>Ga0136641_1000391_pt1 | contig 18966 bp, 16 predicted proteins | sample EliLak1302023Y_FD_115312 | JGI IMG/M metagenome (GOLD analysis project Ga0136641, IMG submission 115312) | Freshwater microbial communities from Elizabeth Lake, Yosemite National Park, California, USA - 13020-23Y | ecosystem: Environmental > Aquatic > Freshwater > Lake ...
CGTTGTTGTTGGACGAAAAAGTCTGGATCTGCAAAGGCCCAGGGCTGCAAATATCGGTACCGGGCACCGTTGGGCAGAAGGTCTGTGGGGTGCCGGCGATGTTGGTGTAATCGAAGCCGGAGACCGAAGCGTAGATATGGTTCGCGCCCCAGGTCGTACCCGCCCGCGCATCGACGTTCACCGTCCAGGGACTGGTGATGTCGTTGCCATAACTACTCAGGCTGATCGTGGCTGGCGCAATGGCGCCACTGGTCGAGTCGCCCTGATTGCTCACGTAGTTGGAGGTGAAATACTGCGTGCTGGTGTAAGTCGGCAGGGCGACGCCCCCGATCGAGATGTCGAGGTTGCTGTTGGCGTAATACCCGCCGTAGACCTGGTTGCTGACGCGCGCGACCTGCGCCGAGGCACTGCCGGCGACAACCAGCAGCGCGGCGGCTGCGACGATCTGGCGGTTGAATATTCGAGACATGCGATCTCCTTCCTGGACGCTGAGATGAACACCGTACGCCGTTCCTGTGAAAATCTAGTCGTCCCGTCTCACGAACGCAACCCCTATAAACATGGGAGGAAATTGGAGAAATTGGAAATTGCACGAAATTCGAAATTGGGGTCAGGTCTCCCATTTACCTCGAAGGCCGTGTCGTGCGATAGGCCAGTTCACTGACCAGCGGTTCGAGTCGGCCCAACGCGCCTGACGGTGTTGGTGGCGTCGCGAACCAGGAAGGGAAATGGGAGACCTGACCCTAGCCGCTTTTCTTTCCTAGCCGCTTTCCTAGCCGCACTTTCTAGCCGCACTTTCTAGCCGCACTTTCTAGCCGCGCTTTCTAGCCGCGCTTCGCTCTAGCCGCGCTCTCTAGCCACCTTGACCCTAGCCGCGCTCCATTGCCCAACGCTCAGGGCACGCTGGCCAGCAGTTCACGCAGCGCCGCTTCGATGAAGGCGCAATCGACCGGGTTGTTGACCGGCATGCCGGCCCGGTGGCCCCAGTCGGAGGGGATCACCCGCAGCTCAGCATGCGGCATCGCCGCCACCTCGCGCCGGTTGTCCTCGACCTGGAAGTACAGGTCGGTGGCGCTGGGCATGATCAGGGCCCGGGCCCGGATCATGCCCAGCGCGCCTTTCAGGTCGCCGCCGAAGGTCTCGTTGGCGCTGATGTCGCCGTGCTGCCAGGTCCAGATGTGGGCCAGCAGGTTGTTCGGGTCGCGCTTCAGGAAGTTGCCTTCCCAGTTCGACACCAGGTAGTCCTCGACCGACGAGCAGCCGGTCTGGCGCCAGAGCTCGTCGCGGTAGAAGGTCTGCGACATCGCCCAGCCGGCGTAGACACGGCCCATGGCGCGCAGCCCGCGCTCGGGGAAGCCGGTGAAGCGGCCGTCCTGGAAGTTCACGTCGGCCGTCAGCGTGGCCTTGACGCCTTCCAGGAAGACCTGGTTGTGGGGTGAGGTCCTGGCGGCGCCGCAGATCACCGCCAGCCGGTCGACCGCTTCCGGGAAAAGCGCGGCCCAGTGGTAGGCCTGCATGCCGCCCATCGACCAGCCGCAGGCCAGCGCGATGCGCTCGATGCCGAAGGTTTCCTGCAGCATGCGGCGCTGGATGCGCACGTTGTCGGCGAAGGTGAACTGGGGCCAGCGGCCGCCGTTGGCCGGCGCCACCGCGTTGCTGGGCGACGACGACAGGCCGTTGCCAAAGAGGTCGGGCGTGACGATGAAGTAGCGCGTCGGGTCCAGCGCACGGCCCGGGCCGATCATCCATTCGATGTCGCCGTGCTGCGCGCCGAAAGGCGTCAGCCACAGGATGACGTTGCTGCGCTCGGCGTTCAGCGTGCCGTGGGTCTGGTAGGCCAAGCGCGTGTTGCGGTGGGTCAGGCCCGACTGCAGCACGACGGCGCCAGCGTCGAAGAATTGCGTGTCCATGTTCAGATTTCCTTCAACCGCCCAGGTAGGCGGCCTTGACCAGGGGGTGGGCCTGCAGGCGCTCGGTGCGGTCTTCCAGCACCACGCGGCCGTTTTCCAGCAGGTAGCCGCGGGTGGCCACGGCCAGCGCCATGGCGGCGTTCTGCTCGACCAGCAGGATGGTCACGCCCTGCTGGTTGATGCGCACGATCTGTTCGAAGAGCTGCTCCACGATGATCGGCGCCAGGCCCAGCGAGGGCTCGTCCAGCAGCAGCAACTTCGGCCGCCCCATCAACGCGCGGCCCACCGCCAGCATCTGCTGTTCGCCGCCCGACATCGACCAGGCCAGCTGCGTGCGCCGCTCGGCGAGGCGCGGGAACAGGGTGTAGACGCGGTCCAGGTCGTCGGTGATGGCGTCGCGCCCCTTGCGCCACGGCGTGGCGCCGATGGCCAGGTTCTCGGCCACCGTCAGGCCCGAGAAGACACGCCGGCCTTCGGGCGACTGCGCCAGCCCCAGGCGCACGATGGCTTCCGGGGCCCGGCCGTGGATGTCCTGGCCCAGGAAACGCACGCTGCCCTGCACCGGCTTGAGCAGGCCCGACACGGTGTGCAGGCTGGTCGTCTTGCCGGCGCCGTTGGCGCCGATCAGCGTGACGATCTCGCCGGCCTGCACGTTGAAGGAAACGCCGTGCAGCGCCGTGATGTTGCCGTAGCGGACGTGGAGGTCGCGCACCTCAAGCATGGTCGGGCTCCGGGGTGCTGCCAGCAGCGTTGGCGGGGTCGGCTGCGGGCCGCTGGCGCGGACGGCCCAGGTAGGCCGCGATCACGGCCTCGTCGGCTTGCACCTGCTGCGGCGTGCCCTCGGCGATCTTCTTGCCGAAGTCGAAGACTGTCACGGTGTCCGACACCCCCATCACCAGGCGCACATTGTGTTCGACGAAGACCACGGTGATGCCGGCGTCGCGGATCGCGACGATCAGTTCCATCAGCCGCGTGCTCTCCTGCGGGTTCATGCCGGCAGCGGGTTCGTCGAGCAACAGCACGCGCGGCCGGGTGGCCAGGGCGCGGGCGATCTCCAGCAGGCGCTGCTGCGCGTAGGCCAGGCTGCCGGCAGGACGCTGCGCCAGCGCGGCCAGCCCGACAAAGTGCAGCGCCTGCAGCGCCGTCTCACGCAGCGCCTGTTCCTGACCCCGCTGCGCCGCCGTGCCGGCCAGGATGGCGAGCAGGCCACGCCAGCCTGCCGGCTGGTGGCAGGCCGCGCCGACCATGACGTTTTCCAGCACGCTCAGGCTCTTGTAAACGCGGATGTTCTGGAAGGTGCGCGACAGGCCGGCACGGGCGATGGCGCTGGGGCGGCGGCCGATCAGTTCGGTGCCGGCAAGCTGCACCGACCCGGACTGCGCGACATAGGCACCCGACAGCACATTGAGGAAGGTGGTCTTGCCCGACCCATTGGGGCCGATGACCGCGTGCACCGTGCCCGGCGCCACGCGCAGGCTGACGGCGTCCAGCGCCACCAGACCGCCGAAGCGCTGCGTGACAGCCTGGACATTCAGGCCAGCATCGGCCCAGGCTTCGCCCCCCGGCATCGCGCTGCGCGCCTTCAGGAAACGGGCATCGGCGGGCTGCGCGGTAACGACGGGCGCAGCCACATCGACAGGCGGCGCCGGTTCGGCGGCCCGCGTGGCACTGCGGCGCCGACCCGTCCAGCGCTGGCGCAGACTGACCAGACCTTCCGGCAGGAAGCAGACCATCAAGATGATGCCCACGCCGTAGAGCACCAGATACCACTCCTTCAGAAAGCGCAGGGCCTCGGGCAGCACGGTCAGCACCGCCGTGCCGACCACCGCACCGATGGCCGAGCCCGCGCCGCCGATGACCAGCATCACGAAGAAGAGCACCGCCTGCGCGTTGCTGAACAAGTCGGGGCTGACGTAGTGCAGGCTGGAAACATACAACGAACCGGCGACGCCGGCATAGACCGAGGACAGCGTGAAGGCCAGCATCTTGGTGCGCACCGTGTCGACGCCCATCACCTCGGCGGCGATCTCGGAATCGCGCAGCGCGATCATCGCCCGGCCTATCTGCGAGGCCCGGATGCGCAGCGACAGGCCCAGCCCCAGCGCGGCCCAGGCCAGCAGGAAGTAGTAGTGCTCGCGGTGGCCGGTCAGCGTGTGGCCGAACAGGGTGATGCCGGGTATGTTGCGCAGACCCGAGGTACCGCCGGTCACGCTTTCCCAATGCACCAGCACCAGCTGCACGATTTCGCCGAAGGCGATGGTCGCCATGGCCAGGTAGAAGGCGCGCAGCCGCAGCGTGGGCACGCCCAGCAGCAGGCTGCAAACGCCAGTGGCCACGGCGGCCAGCGGCAGCGCGAACCAGAACGACAGGCCCTTCAGGGTCAACAAGGCGGTGACGTAGGCGCCGATGCCCCAGAAGGCGGCCTGCGCGAAATTGATCTGCCCGCAGTAGCCGGTGATGAAGTTCAGGCCCACCACCACGATCAGGCTGATCAGGCCCAGGTTGACCAGCTGCATCGCGTACTGGCCCGGCACCAGCGCCGGCAGGACGAGCACAGCCGCCAGTCCCGCCAGCCAGCTCGGCCGCGAAAATTTTTGCATCAGGCCGCGGCTCATACGCGCTCGCTCTGCTTCTCGCCGAACAGGCCTTGCGGCCGCACGAAGAGAAAGCCCAGGAAGAGCAGGAAAGCGATGGCGTCGCGGTAGTCGGACGACAAGTAGCCGGCCGCCATCGTTTCGACCAGGCCCAGCAGCAAGCCGGCCAGCACCGCGCCGTAGAGGTTGCCGAAGCCGCCGATGACGCTGACGATGAAAGCCTTCAGACCGAGCGAACTGCCCATCGCCGGGTCGGCCAGGAACAGCGGCGCCACCAGCAGGCCGGCGGCGCCGGCCAGCATGGCGCCCAGCATGAAGGCCACGGCCACGGTGGTGCGCACGCTGACGCCGACCATGCGCGCCATGTCCATGTCCATCGAGGTGGCGCGCACCATGGTGCCGAAGCGGGTGTGCTTCATGAAGGCCCACTGCGCCAGCAGCAGCACCGCGGTGGCCGCGAAGATGAAGAGCACATGCTGCGGGATGACCAGCTCACCCAGGTGCACCTGCGCCGAACCGAAGGGCGACGGCAGCGATTGCGGCAGCGGCCCGAAGACGATCAGCACCAAGTTCTCCAGCACGATGCCCACCGCGATGGTGGTCAGGATGGCCAGGTAGAAGGGCTTGCCGCGCAGCGGGTAGTAGGCCACCAGCATGAAGATCAGGCCGACCAGCGCCATCGCCGCGAAGGTGACGAGATAGGCCAGCCAGATCGGCAGGCTGGCCTGCACGATGGTCGTCACGCCCAGGAAGGCGCCCAGCATCAGCAACTGCCCCTGCGCGAAATTGACGATGCGCACGGCGTTGAAGATCTGCAGCAGACCCAGCGCGATGAGGGCGTAGATGGCCCCCATCGCGAGGCCGTTGATGGCGAGTTGAAGCATGGGCGTGCAGGGCGCAGGCGCTGAACGGCGGGCGCGCTGTCAGTAACCCGTTTCCTTGATCGTGCCGACCAGTTCGGTGGCCTTGCCCTTGTTGCGGTAGATGCCCATGGTGTGCGCCAGGTCGCCGTCCTTGTCGGCGGTGTAGCTGATCAGCAGGCCCTTGGCGTTCTTGGTGGCGCGCAACTCGTCGCGCAGCTTGGTGCGGTCGCAGCCGACCTTCTCGATGGCGGCTTTCAGCAGGTACAGGCCGTCGCGGTAACCGACCGCGAAGTTGTCGGCCGGGATCTTGCTGCGATCGAGCACGCGCTTGGCGAAGGCTTGCGCGGGGGCGTCGGTGCCGACCTGCGGGAACAGGCCGCCGATGGCCAGTGCGCCGTCGGCTTCTTCGGCCGTCAGGTTGGCCAGTGTGGTGGCGGCCACGGTGCTGGCGTTGCCGATGACGGGGATGCCCAGGCCCAGCGCCAGGCGCTGCTTCATCACCAGGGCCACGTCACCGGGGCGGCCCCACAGCACCAGCACATCGGCACCCGCGGCCTTGATCTTGGTCAGCTGCGCGCTCATGTCCTTGTCGTTCAGGCCATAGCTTTCCACCGTCACGGGCTTCACCTTCAGGCGTTCGAAGACCGCCTGCAGACCCTTGGATGCGCCCAGGCCGTAGTCGTCGGAGACGGTCAGAATGGCCGGCTTGGTCTTCTTCATGGTCTCGACCACATAGGTCGGCACGGCCTCGGCCAGTTGGCCGTCGTGCACGTGCAGGCGGATCAGCCAGGGGTTGGCGCCCTTCATCAACTGCGCGTTGGTGCCGGCGATCAACGTCGGCGTGGCGGCAGCCTTGATGCTGTCGCTCTGCGTGAAGATGTGCGGGCTGATCATCGACGAGAACAGCGCCACCGGCTTGTCTTCGAGCAGGCGGTTCAGGGTGTTCAGCGCGGTGGTGGAAGACCCCGTCGCATCTTCGATGGCCAGCTTGAACTTCTTGCCGCCGACCCCGCCAGCGGCGTTGATTTCCTCGACCGCGTCTTCCAGGCCCAGCTTGGCCTGCACGCCGAGCAGGGCCACGCCCGAGGTCAGCGGGGTGGTCAGCGCGATGGGGATGGGGCTGGGGCAGCTGGCGACGCCCTGGGCGTGCGCGGCGCTGGCCAGGCAGGCCATGGCGATGAGGGCAAGGTAAGGGGTCGGGTTCTTCATCTGGGGGCTCATCAGAAAGTGGTGGGCATGGAGGCGCTGGCAAGAGCGCCCGGGCAGCGGATCCGCAAGATGCATGCCGCGCTCATGGAGTCCGCCAGGCCTGCATCGACCCTCGTGGAGCCCCAAAACGGGACGTCTGCACCAAATTGAATACGGTTTGGGATCCCAATTGAGACGCAATTCGGTGCACAATTTTGTCAGTACCAGCCGAAAAGGCAAGGCACGCCACTTGCAATGCTCCGTCCATGCCCCATCCCGACGTCCTTGCCAGCCCGCCCGAAGCTGCCGCCGAGAAATCGCCGGTCGGCAAGGCGGTCTACGACAACATCAAAGCCGACATCTTCGATTTCCGCATGGCGCCCGGCCAGCGCTACTCGGAGCAGGAACTGGCCAAGCGCTTCGGCGTTTCGCGAACGCCGCTGCGTCTGGCTTTGCACGTGCTGGCCAGCGAGGGCTACCTCGACCACACCGGCGGCCACGCCGGCTGGCTGGTCAAGCCTTTCGACCTGGGCTACTACGAAGACCTCTACGACTTCCGCACCCAGATCGAACTGATCGCCGTGCGGCGCCTGTGCGCGATGGACCCGGCGCCCGACCTCAGCGCGCTGTGTGCCTTCTGGCGCGTGCCGAAGAAAGCCCGCGTGCTGGACGGCGCCACTGTGGCGCGCGAAGACGAAAAGCTGCACAACACGCTGGTCGCGCTGGCCGGCAACCGCGAGATGCTGCGCACCCACAGCGACCTGACCGAGCGCATCCGCATCATCCGGCGGCTGGATTTCATCGAGCCGGCGCGCATCAAGGCCGCCTTCGACGAGCACGACAAGATCCTGGCGGCCCTGCTGGCGCGCAAGGCCGGCGACGCCGAGATGCTGATCCGCGCGCACATCGGCGCCTCGCGCGCCGAGATCCGCCACATCACGCTGCACCGCCTGTCGCTGGCGGCGCAGCAGGGCGCGCAGGCGCCAACCACCACCCGCACGGCCTGAGGACTTCGCCATGATCCCCTTCGACACCCTCCTGGCCGGCGGCCACCTGATCGACCCGGCGCAGGGCCTGGACGGTCGCTACGACGTGGCCGTGCAGGGCGGGCGCATCGCCGCCATCCTGCCGGCGGGCAGCCGGGCCACTGCGCTGCAAACCATCGATGTGCGCGGCCAACTCGTCATCCCCGGGATGATCGACACCCACGCCCACGTCTTCCAGCACGTCACCGGCCGCTTCGGCCTGGAGGCCGACCTGTGCGGCGTGCACTCGGGCGTGACCACACTGATCGACCAGGGCGGGCCCTCGTGCATGACGCTGCCGGCCTTCCGCGAGTTCGTCGTCAAGCCCAAGCACACGCGCGTCTTCGCCTACCTGTCGTCCTATCTGGTCGGCGGCATGGAAGGCCACTACTACCCCTCGCTGTACAAGCCCGACTGCGTCGACGTGGCCGCCACCGTGAAAGCCGCGCTGGCCAACACCGACATCGTCAAGGGCTTCAAGGCGCATGCCGAACTGGGCGGCTTCGCGCGCTGGGGCATCGAGGTGATACGCCTGTCGGCCGAGATCGCACGGCAGGCGAATCTGCCGCTGTACATCCACTTCGGGCAACTGTGGCCTTTGCCGGCCGAAGGCACGAACGGGGTCGATGCCGACACCATCCTGGCCGAGGTGGTGCCGCTGCTGAAAGCCGGCGACATCCTGGCGCACCCGTTCACCCGCCACCCGGGCGGCTTCGTCAATCGCGAAGGCGAGGTCCATGCCGTGGTCCGCGAAGCGCTGGCGCGTGGCCTGAAGGTGGACGTCGGCCACGGCTCGCACTTCAGCTACAAGATGGCGCGCATCGCGCTGGACGCGGGCATCGTGCCCGACACCCTGGGCGCCGACATGCACGGCTACAACACCGCCGTGCCCGCACCCGCCGGCACGCCCGAGGTGCACAGCGACGCCGAACACATGTTCTTCGGCCAGGTCCGCTTCAGCCTGGCCTCGGCGATGACGGCCATGCTGGCACTCGGCTTGCCGCTGGCGCAGGTGGTGCGCATGGTGACCTGCAATGTGGTCGATGTCTTCGGCCTGCCCAAGGACCTGGGCACGCTGGCGCTGGGCAACCCGGCCGACATCAGCGTGCTGCACGACGAAAGCGGCCGCTTCGCGCTGCGCGACAACGAAGGCACCCAGCTCGTCGCCGAGCGCCTGCTGCGCCCGGCCTTGTGCCTGAAGGACGGCCTGCGCTTCGACGCCGACGCGTCCATCCTGCCCGTGGTGCAGGCCGCATGAAGCCGAACGACCTGCCCCTGCATGGCGTCGGCGCCGCGCTGCAGCGCAAGGAAGACGAGCGCTTCCTGCACGGCCGCGGGCAGTACGTGGCCGACATCCGCCTGCCCGGCCTGCTCGACGTGGCCTTCGTGCGCTCGCCGCTGGCCCACGGCCGCCTGGGCGCCATCACCAAGCCCGCCGGCTTCGAGGACGCCGTCTACACGATGGACGACCTGGTCGGCGTGCGGCCCATCCGCGCGGTGTCGGGCCTGCCCGGCTTCAAGCCATCCGACCAATGGCCGCTGGCCCGCGGCAAGGTGCGCCAGGTGGGCGAGACCATCGCGATGTGCGTGGCGGCCAGCCGGGCCCTGGCCGAGGATTTAGCCGAACAGGTGCAGGTCGAGATCGAAGCACTGCCAGCCGTCGTGGACATGCTGGCGGCGCGCGGCCTGGCACCGGCCGCGCTGGTGCACGACGACTGGGGCGACAACGTCTTTCTGCACACCCACGTCCGCGGTGACCTCGCGGCGATCAAGGCCAGCGCCCCGATCCAGGTGCGGCGCCACATCCGCACCGCACGCCAGAGCATGGCGCCGATGGAAGGCCGAGGCGTGGTCTGCCAGTGGGACAGCCGGCTCGACCAGCTGGTGATGCACACCGCGGCGCAGATGCCGCACATCAACCGCGCGGGTCTGTCGGAGTGCCTGGGCATCGACCAGGGGCGCATCCGCGTCATCGCGCCCGACGTCGGCGGCGGCTTCGGCTACAAGGGCATCCTGCTGCCCGAAGAGATCTGCCTGGCCTGGCTGGCGATGAAGCTGCAGCGCCCGGTGCGCTGGATCGAGGACCGCGGCGAGCAGCTCACGGCCAACGCCAATTGCCGCGAACACGACTACGACATCACGCTCTACGCCGAAAGCGACGGCCGGCTGCTGGCCGTCGACTGCGATGCCACGGTGGACTCGGGCGCCTACTCGTCCTACCCCTTCTCGGCCTGCCTGGAAGCGGCCCAGGTGGGGTCCATCCTGCCCGGGCCCTACAAGATGGCGGCCTACGACTGCCGCACCTGGAGCGTGGCCACCAACAAGCCGCCCATCCTGCCCTACCGCGGCGTGGCGCGCACCGGCGTGTGCTTCGCGATCGAACTGATGATGGACGCGGTGGCGCGCGCCGCCGGCATCACGCCTCAGGCCGTGCGCCTGGCCAACCTGGTGCAGCCCCAGGAGATGCCCTACGACAACATCACCGGCAAGCACTTCGATTCCGGCGACTACCCGCAGGCGCTGAACCGCGCGGTGGAAGCGCTGGACCTGCCGAAGTGGCGGGCGCGGCAAGCGGCGGGCAACGAGCCGCACATCCGCATCGGCGTGGGCCATTCGATCTATTGCGAGCAGGCCGCGCACGGCACCTCGATCTACCACGGCTGGGGCATCCCGATGGTGCCGGGCTACGAGGCCTGCCACGCCCGCCTGACGCCCGATGGCGTGCTGGAACTGCGCATCGGCGCGCATTCGCACGGCCAAGGCATGGAGACCACGCTGGCCCAGGTGGCGAACAGCGTGCTGGGCATCGATGAGCAGCGCGTGCGCCTGGTGCACGGCGACACCGCGATGTCGCCCTACTCCACCGGCACCTGGGGCTCGCGCTGCGCGGTGATGTCGGGTGGCGCGGTGGCCGCCGCCTGCCAGGCGCTGCTGGAACGGGTGCAGGCCATCGCCGCGGCCTTGCTGAACGCGCCGGCCGCCACGCTGCGGGCGGTCGACGGCGGCCTCACCGACCCCGCCAGCGGCCGCCGCGTGACGCTGGCCGAAGTCGCCCACGCCTGGTACCGCCAGCCGCAGCGCATGCCGGCCGACGTCCACCCTGCCGGGCTGGAGGTGACGGCCGGCTACAAGGCGCAGCGCGACACCGGCACCTTCAGCTACGCCGCCCACGCCTGTGCCGTGGCGGTGGACACCGAACTGGGAACCGTCCAAATCCTGGACTACGTGATCTGCGAAGACGGCGGCGTGCTGCTCAACCCGCTGATCGCCGACGGCCAGGTGCTGGGCGGCCTGGCCCAGGGCATCGGCAGCGCGCTGTACGAAGAAATGCCCTTCGATGCCGACGGCCAGCCGCTGGCGCCGACGCTGGCCGACTACCTGCTGCCGGGGGCCACCGAAGTGCCCATGGCCCGGCTCGACCACATGGAGACGCCGTCGCCCTACACCGCCTTCGGCCAGAAGGGCATCGGCGAAGGCGGGGCCATCGCGCCGCCGGCGGCGATCGTCAATGCCATCAACGACGCGCTGGCCGCGCTGGGGGTGGAGATCACCGAGTGCCCGGCCTCGCCGCGGCGCATCCTGCAGGCGCTGCAGCGCGCCCGCGCAGCCCGAGCAGGCCTCGCGCAGGCGGCGGTGTCGGCATGAAGGCCGCCCCTTTCGCCTACGACGCCTGCGACAGCACCACGCAGGCCCTGGCGCTGCTGCAGCCGCGCGCCGGCGATGCCGACGACGCGCTGCTGCTGCCCTGCAGCGGCACGCAGTCGCTCGGGCCCATGCTGAACCTGCGCCTGTCGCGCCCGGCGCGGCTGGTCGACCTGAGCCGCATCCCGGCGCTCAACGCCGTCACGCGGCAGGGCGGCCGGCTGCGTATCGGCGCGGCCGTGACCCATGCCCGCATCGAGGACGGTGACGCCGCCGGCGTGCCCGACGTGACGCGCGGCCTGCTGCCCCAGGTGGCCGCCCACATCGCCTACCGAGCCGTGCGCAACCGCGGCACCGTCGGCGGCAGCCTGGCCCACGGCGACCCGGCCGGCGACTGGGTCAGCGTGATGACGCTGCTCGACGCCCAACTGCTGATCGCCGGCCCGTCCGGCGAACGCCGCGTGGCCAGCAGCGGCTTCTACGCGGGCCCCTACACCACCGCGCTGCAAGCCGGCGAGATCCTGGCCGCGGTCGAGGTGCCGGTGTTCTCGGACCGCGCCCGCTGGGCCTACCGCAAGCTGTGCCGCAAGCCCGGCGAGCTGGCCGATGCCATCGCCGGCCTGTGGTTCGACCCCGCGCTCGGCGTGGCGCGGGCCGTGCTGGGTGCGCCCGACGGCATGCCGCACACGGTGTCCGGCGAGGCTGCCGTGCAAGCCCTGCGCGACCCGGTGGCCGTCGGCCTGCAACTCGACGCCCTGCACATCACCGACCCCGTCCAGCGCGGCTGGCACCAGGCCATGCTGCGCCGCGCCTGGCTCGACATCGACACCGCCAGCCCATGACACCCATCACCCTGCATGTCAACGGCCGCACGCTGCGCGCCGATTCCGAAGACCGCACCTCGCTGGCCGACCACCTGCGCGAACAGCTGGGCCTGACCGGCACCCACATCGGCTGCGAACACGGCGTCTGCGGCGCCTGCACGGTGCAGCTGGACGGCGCGCCGGTGCGCGCGTGCATCACCCTGGCGGCAGCCTGCCAGGGCCGCGCGCTGCGCACCGTCGAAGGCTTTGCCGATGACCCGCTGATGGCCCAGCTGCGCGCCGCCTTCAGCGCCGAACACGCCTTGCAATGCGGCTACTGCACGCCCGGCATGCTGATCACGGCCCACGACATCGCGACCCGCCTGCCGCAAGCCGACGAGGAGCTCATCCGGCTCGAACTGGCCGGCAACCTGTGCCGCTGCACCGGCTACCGCGGCATCGTGCGCGCCATCCAGCGGGTGCTGGCCGAACGCCTGAGCCTCCCGACCCGCTGACGCGGCCCGGCCCGCAGCAGACCTCTTTCCCCTTCACTCCACCACCGCTAGGACCTCCCATGTTGCGCAGAAGCTCTATCCTCAAACTCGGCAGGCTGGCGGCTCAGGCCACGGTCACGGCCGCCCTGTGGACCGCCAGCACTGGGGCCTGGGCGCAAGACGTCATCCGCATCGGCGCGCCGCTGGCCCTGACCGGGGGTCTGGCCGACGAAGGCAAGAAGCAGCAGGTCGCCTACGACATGTGGCTCAAGCGCGTCAACGCGGCCGGCGGCATCCAGGTCGGGGCCAAGAAAATGAAGGTCGAACTGCTGACCTACGACTACCAGAGCGACGAGAAGCGCGCCCAGCAGATTGCCGAACGGCTGATCACCCAGGACAAGGTCGACTTCCTGACCGCCCCTTTCGGCTCGGGCCACACCAAGGTGGTGGCCGGCGTGGCCGAGCGCTACGGCGTGCCGGTGATGGCCTCGGTGGCGTCCAGCGAAACCGTCTTCAACCAGGGCTACAAATACCTCTTCGGCACGCTGGCACCCAACGGCGGCATCGTGCAGAACATGGCCGTGATCTTCACGCGGCTGATTCCCGGCGTGAAGAAGATCGCCATCCTGGGCCGTGAAGACGTCTTCCCGCGCGCCATGGCCGCCGAGATGAAGAAGGCCGCCGAGGCCAACGGCATCGAGGTCGCCTACAGCGAGTTCTACCCCGTGGGCACGCTGGACCACGCCGCCGCGCTGTCGAAGATGAAGGCCACCGGCGCGCAGTGGGTCTTCATCACCGGCTACACGCAGGACCTGATCCTGGCGCGCAAGCAGATGGGCGACCTGAAGTTCTCGGCGCCCATCGTGACCATGGTCACCGGCCCGTCCTACCGCGAATTCGTCGACGGCCTGGGCAAGCTGGCCGACGGCGTGACCAGCGCCTCGTGGTGGCACCACTCGCTGACCTACAAGTCCGACGACGTCTTCGGTTCCACCGAAGCCTTCTACAAGGAATTCGTGGCCCGCGAGAAGAAGGACCCCGACTACGTCAACGCCTCGGCCGCGGCCGCGCTGGTGGTGCTGCAGAAGGCCATCGAGAAGGCCGGCACGCTGGACAAGGCCAAGGTGCGCGACGCCCTGGCCGCGACCGACATCCTGACCTTCTACGGCCCGGTGAAGTTCACCGCCAACGGCATGAACCAGGGCCGCGACCTGCCGATCATCCAGGTCCAGGGCACGAAGATCGTGCCGCTGTACCCGACGCCGATCAAGGCCGGTTCGCTGCGCCCCGTGGCCCCGTTCTGAGGCTGCCGTGATCGGTCTGCAGATCCTCGTCAACGGCCTCACGCTGGGCGCGCTCTACGCGTGCCTGGCGGTGGGCTTCTCGCTGGTGTGGGGCGTGTTGAACGTGATCAACATGCTGCACGGCTCGCTCATCATCCTGGGCGGCTACCTCACCTGGTACGCCTGGCTGCACTGGCAGGTGCACCCGCTGGCGGCGCTGCTGCCGGTGGCGCTGCTGCTGTTCGCGCTGGGCTGGGTGATCCAGATGACGATGATCAACCGCCTGGTGCGCCAGCCGGTGCTGACCACGCTGACCGTCACCTTCGGCCTCGACCTGATCCTCTACAACGCGATGAACGTGCTGTTCGACGCCACGCCGCGGCGCATCACGCTCGACCTGGGCACCCTGTCGCTGGGTGAAGTCGTGCTGGCCTGGGACCGCATCGTGGCTTTCGTGCTGGCGCTGGCGCTGACGCTGCTGCTCTACGCGGTGATGAATGCCTCGCGCACCGGCCGCGCCATCGTCGCCGTGCGCATGGACCGCGACGCCGCCGAACTGATGGGTATCCGCATCAACCGCGTCTATGCGATGACCTTTGCCCTCGGCGCCGGCCTGGCCGGGGCTTGCGGCGCCCTGATGGCGATGGTCTTCCCCATCACCACCAACATCTCCGGGCTGCTGCTGGGCAAGGCCTTCGTGGTCTGCGTGATCGGCGGCCTGGGCACGGTGCCTGGCGCCCTGGTCGGCGGGCTGGTGCTGGGCCTGATCGAGTCGCTGTCGGGCCACCTCTTCGGTCCGCAGAACGCAGTGCTCATCGGCTACGGCCTGATGCTGGTGCTGCTGATGACGCGGCCCACCGGCCTGCTCGGTCGCAAGGGTTACGAATGAAGCGCTCCATGGCGATCTTTGCCGTCTTCGCGCTGGCCGTGGCGGCGGTGCCGCTGGCCGGCGACAACTACCTGCTGCAGCAGGCCACCTTCGTGGCCATGTACTGCGCGCTGGCGCTGTCCTGGAACCTGATCGGCGGCTACGCCGGCTACCCCTCCTTCGCCACCGCGGCCTTCGTCGGCCTGGGTGCCTATGCCGGGGCGCTGCTGCAGAACGCCGGTTTGCCGATGGTGGCGGCCTGGGTCGGCGCCACGCTGATCACGGCCGCCTTCGCAGCCCTGCTGGGTTACGGGCTGTTGCGCATGAAGGGCCACTACTTCGCGGTGGGCTCCATCTCCATCGTCGAGGTGCTGCGTCTGGTGGCTTCATCGTGGGCTGGCCTGACCGGCGGCGGCGAGGGCCTGAACGTGCCGATCATGCCCGGCGGCCCCGAGTTCGCCGGCCGCGTCTTCCTGTACGCCATGTGGGCCGTGATGCTGCTGGCCTTCGCCAGCGCGGTCTGGGTCGACCGCAGCCGGCTGGGCTTCGGGCTGCGCTGCATCGAGCAGAACGAGGACGCCGCCGACATGGTCGGCGTGCCCGTCACGCGCTACAAGACCGCGGCCTTCACGCTGTCGGCGCTGTTTTGCGGCACGGTGGGCGCGATCTCGGCGTCGTGGGTTTCGTACATCGCGCCGACCGATGCCTTCTCGATCCTGCTGACCCTGAAGGTGCCGGTGATGGTGCTGCTGGGCGGCCCCGGTTCGCTGCTCGGCCCGGTCATCGGCGCGGCCAGCTTCGTGCTGATCGAGCAGACCGTGTGGTCGCGTTTCCTCGACTACAACCAGGCCGCCCTGGGCCTCGTCATCGTGCTGCTGATCTTCTTCCTGCCCGGTGGCGTGCTGGGCCGGCTGCGCTGGCGTGCCAAGCCGGCTGTCCAGCCGGGTGCGGCGCCTGCCGCAGGTTCGGCACCATGAGCGCCCCGCTCTTGCAGGTGCAAGGCCTGACCAAGCGCTTCGGTGGCGTGGCGGCCGTCAACCAGGTCAGCTTCGACCTGGCGCCCGGCCGCATCGTCGGGCTGATCGGCCCCAACGGCGCGGGCAAGACCACGCTGGTCAATCTGATCACCGGCGTGCACCGCGCCGACAGCGGCAGCCTGCAGTTCGAGGGCCGGGACGTGACGCAGCAGCGGCCTTTCGAAGCCGCTTGCCGCGGCCTGTCGCGCACCTTCCAGATCGTGCAGCCCTTTCCGCGCATGAGCGTGCTGGACAACGTGACGGCCGGCGCGCTGTTTGCCGGCAAGGCCGCCAGCCCGGCGCAGGCGCGCGCGGACGCGATGGCCCAGCTGCGCTTCGTCGGCCTGCAGGCGCTGGCCGATCGGCCGGCCGCGTCGTTGACGCTGCCGTCGCGCAAGCGCCTCGAGCTGGCGAAATCGCTGGCCATGCGGCCGCGGCTGCTGCTGCTCGACGAGGTCAACGCCGGCCTGAACAGCGCCGAGATCGGCGCGGCCATCGAACTCATCCGCGCCATCGCGGCGCAGGGCATCACGGTGCTGCTGATCGAACACCTGATGAAGGTCGTCTTCTCGCTGTGCGACGACCTGCTGGTGCTGCACCACGGCGAACTCATCGCCCAGGGATCGCCGCAAGCCGTGGCCGCCGACCCCAAGGTCATCGAAGCCTATCTGGGCACCAAGTACGCCGAAAGGATGCGCGCATGAACACGACCGCTGCACCCTTGCTGCAGGTGCAGGGCCTGCAAGCCGGCTATGGCGACGTGCAGGTGCTGTGGGGCATCGATCTGCAGGTGCAGGCCGGTGAAATCGCCTGCGTGGTGGGCTCCAACGGCGCCGGCAAGAGCACCCTGCTGCGCACGCTGTCGGGCATGGTGACGGCGCGGGCCGGCACGGTGCAGTTCGCCGGGCAGGCCCTGGCCGGCGCCTCGTGCGAGACCATCCTGCGCGCCGGCATCGCCCATGTGCCGGAAGGCCGCCGCCTCTTCCGCGGCCTGTCGGTGCGCGACAACCTGCTGCTGGGTGCCTACCTGCGCCAGGACCTGCGTGCCGACATCCAGCACGACCTCGAAGCCATCTACAGCCTCTTCCCCATCCTCAAGGACCGCGCGAAGCAGGACGCCAGCACGCTGTCCGGCGGCGAGCAGCAGATGTGCGCCATCGGCCGCGGCCTGATGTCGCGGCCGCAGCTGCTGCTCATCGACGAACTCTCGCTGGGCCTGGCGCCACGGGCGGTGGAAAAGCTGTCGGAAGCGCTGCTGGCCATCAACGCCAAGGGCCTGAGCATCCTGCTCGTCGAGCAGGATGTGTTCACCGCCTTCGAGTTGGCGCGGCATGGCATCGTGATCGAGACCGGCCGTGTCGCCTTCAGCGGGCCGAGCGGCGAACTGGCGATCGACCCGAGGGTGCGCGCAGCCTACATGGGTGTGTAGGCGCCCTGCTGTTCAGACCCACCCGGCTGGTCACCGCTGTCGCGACGAAGCCGTGCGTTGAGGTCATCGACAATCCGCTGCCGCCCGACGGCCCTGTGGTGTGCGGCACAGGGCCGCGGGAGCGGGTTGGACAGGAGACGAGGTGAACGATGGCGGCAGACACGCGGGTTGAGGAGCAGGGCTGGCGTTCGGGCTTGCGCTGGCAGGACCGGGCGGTGCTCTACGGCGTCGCTATCGGCGGCTTGTTGCTGGCCGCCGGGCTGATCGCCTACTTCTGGCAACCGGCGCCGCCGCGCACGGTGGTCATCAGCACCGGCCCGGTGGATGGCGCCTACCACGCGGTGGCGCTGCAGTACCGAACCATATTGGCCCGCTCGGATGTCCAGCTGGTGCTCAAGCCCTCCAGCGGCGCGGTCGAGAACCTCGCGCGGCTGCGCTCAGCCGAGGGTGGCGTCTCGCTGGCCCTGGTGCAGGGCGGGCTGCAACAGCCCGGCGACGAAGACCGCCTGGTCAGCCTGGGCGCGATGTTCTACGAACCGCTGTGGCTGTTTTGCCGCCAGGGCCTGAGGATCGAACAGCTGAACCAGCTCCAGGGTCTGCGCGTGGCCGCCGGCATCGAAGGCAGCGGCACCCAGGGCGTGGTGCGCACCGTGCTCGATCGCCATGGCCTGACGGCGATGTCGCCGCCGCTGGTGCCGCTCGGCGGTCTGGCTGCCGCGCAGGCGCTGGAGAGCGGCGAGGTGGATGCGGTGTTCTACATCGCCGCCGCCAAGGCGCCGGCGGTGCAGCGGCTCTTGCGCGCGCCCGGCATCGGGCTGTGGAGCGTGAGGCGCGCGCAGGCCTTGACCCGTCAAATCCCGGTGCTGACGGCGCTGACCTTGCCCGAGGGCGCGGTCGATATCGGCCGCAACATTCCGCCGCAGGACGTGCAACTGGTGGCGCTCAAGGCCGACCTGGTGGCGCGCAGCGACATCCACCCGGTGCTCGCCGGGCTGCTGCTGGACGCCGCGCGCGAGGTCCATGCAGGCGGCGCGGTGGTCAACCGGCCGGGGGAGTTCCCGTCTGCCGACGCCAGCGAGTACCCGCTCTCCGACGAGGCCGAGCGCTATTACAAGAGCGGTCCCACGGGGCTGCGCCGCTACCTGCCCTATGGCGCGGCGGTGTGGGTGCAGCGGCTGATCTTCCTGGGCCTGCCGATCCTGGCGGTGGGCATCCCTTTGCTGCGCACGCTGCCGGGCCTCTACAGCTGGAGCATGCGCAGGCGCATCTACCGCTGGTATGGCGAACTCGCCTTCATCGAGCAGGCCGCGCGGCACGGCGCAGCCCCCGGTGAGCGCGAGCCGCAGCAGCGGCGCCTGGCCGAGATCGAAGCGCGCGTCGAGGCCCTGCGTCTGCCGCCGGCCTACGCCAGCGAGGTCTATGCGCTGCGCGCGCATCTGCTCATGGTGCGCGAGTTGCTGGCCCAGCCCGCCGATCTGGCGCCCGGCGCAACGCGAGCCGCCGGTGCGTCGCCTGCGCTGGTGGCGGCGGCCAGCGGCAAGCCCGCGGGTTCCTGAGGCTGGGCCTCCGGGGGATCCGAGGGATCCGACAGTGGCCGATGTCGGCAAGTCGGCCTCGCGGCGCCAGCTGCATCACCCGCCGATAAACCATGGCGGCGGGCATCGGGACGGCAGGGCTGGCCGGCGCGGTTCACCGCCCGGGCGCTTGTTGGGCTCGTCCTGCTCGCGCTTGTGCTGAACCCACTCATCGGACCGAGCCGGGCAGGTCACCCAGCCGCAGAGTGGTTCCAGCGGATCGCGGGCATGCGCTGCGATGGGTGCCACCGCGTACAGCGTGTAGCCAGCGAGGCGC
>Ga0136641_1000393_pt1 | contig 18893 bp, 22 predicted proteins | sample EliLak1302023Y_FD_115312 | JGI IMG/M metagenome (GOLD analysis project Ga0136641, IMG submission 115312) | Freshwater microbial communities from Elizabeth Lake, Yosemite National Park, California, USA - 13020-23Y | ecosystem: Environmental > Aquatic > Freshwater > Lake ...
TATGTTTATTTCCAAAACAGAAAAGCAAGACCTTCTTTATCGCATCTCAATGCTTGAAGAAATAGTTAAAGGCAATAACGGCAAAATAAACGAATTGGAAGTTACTCTGCGTAATAGCGCAGTGATTAACAAAAAGACGTTGTTTTCCGAAGCAGAAAAAATCAATGCCAAAAAAGAAAAACAACGCGAATACAGTCGTCGCTATTACCAAAAAGTAAAAATTGAAAAGGCTAGATTATGATCGTCAAAGACATTCGCGCCAGCGAGTCAAATCACTGGTACACCCGTGATGGTGTTCCACAGTACACTGTGCCCTCTAAAAAGGATGGCTCCCCGCGCAATACAACCCTGCGCGACGCCCGAACCATGAACTTGGTTCCCAGTGTCACTACGGTGCTCAACGTGGCCGCCAAACCCGCTCTGACGGCTTGGCTGCAACAACAGGTACTGCTGGCGGCTCTTACGCTACCCAAACGCGACCAAGAGTCCGATGAGGACTACTGCAAACGAATCATCCATGACTCGAAAGAGCAGGGGCGTTCGGCGGCTGATGCGGGGACAGACATCCATGCATCAATCCAAGGACACTATGAAGACAGACCAACAGGTAAACACACAGAACACGTTACAGCAACCAAACAAGCCCTCCTCAACCACTTCGGGGACGTTATCTGGGTCTCCGAGCGATCATTTGCCCACGAGGCAGGTTTTGGCGGTAAGTGCGATCTATTTTGCGCTGGCTCCCTCAATGCAGTCGTAGACGTCAAGACTAAAGAATTTAGCGATCCAGCAAAGGTCGACGCTTACGACGAGCATTTAATGCAACTAGCGGCATATCGGGTAGGGCTTGGTATTCCACAAGCGCGGTGTGCCAATCTGTTTGTTTCTCGCAGTGTCCCCGGCCTTGTAGTTATTAAGGAATGGGATGCGGAGGATTTAAATCGTGGATGGGAAATGTTTATGCATCTCCTGTTGTTTTGGCAAAAAAAGAATCAACACCAATGAAAACCATACAAGCATTTGTCACCAATGATGGAAAACTATTTCCAAACGAACAACAAGCCGCTTACCATGAAATGTTTTTAAGCAAACAACAAGTTGTTGAAGACTTTCTTGCAAGCGATTTGAACGTATATTTAGGGCAAGCGCAAAAATCAATTGCCCGAAACACAGTTATTAACTGGGAACTATGGAAAGCCAAAAATGTTAAATGAAGAAATTGTCAAACAAATATTTTTCTACTGCGATGTATATGGGCCAGACGCTCTTATTGCCGACGAAGTAGACATCTGTCAGTTCGCTGACAAGATCGTGCAATATGTCACGCCCATGATTGCTCAGAAAGAGCATTTGCGGTGCGTGGAAATTGTGGGCAATATGAACAAAGAGGTTGGGCGTGCATTGCTCAATCAACGTCCATGATATTTGACTACGAGCGCGTGAAGAGGCTGGCCCAACAGCCAGACCTTGAGCAAGCCTTGTACTATCAAGACATGCTTGAGGCTTTTACCGCTGGTATTGAAATGGGCTATGCGCAAGGCATCAAAGCAATGGAAGAGCGGATGGCACAAGTCCAACTGCTTCTCCTGCGCACTGGTGGCAGCGCATAAAAAAAGCCCCCGAAGGGGCAAAGAGGAGAGTGGCAACTGCTCCTATTTTGGTTGCTCTGCGCTTGCAACGCCTGCAAAACGAGACAAAGGCCCAGCGGCAAGGTCTCCAGCTTCACGCATGATAGTTGGCCGCTTGGTAGCCAGTGCAGTCAATGCGCCCATCACAGGCTTGTTGTACATCATGCCAGCGGTCATCAATGGCACAGCGCCAGTCATGTAGTGTGCACCAGCTTCTGCCGAGCCCATACCAAACAATTTAGCCATGGCCGCAGGCGTCAACAAACGACCTGCCGTGCCGCTGTCTGGCATCCCCTTACCCATGACAGACGCCGCCGCCTGAGTCTCTGGAACAGACATTCCCGTACCGCGAGCAGTAGCCCTGCGACCAGCCATGGACTCTGCCGCAGAGCGCATTTGGTTGGCCGAGAACACGCCCTCGTCTGCGCCACGCAATGCCGCCGCCTTTTCCACGCGCAAGTAGTTTTTAAATGCCTCATGGGCAGACCTCAACTCCTTGCCTACCTGTGGGTTTTGACGAGTCAGTTCATCACGCAAAGACTCTTGGAAGTCACGCAAGGCAAAACCTTGGCTGCGAACAATCGGGTCTGGACTACCAATGTAGGTCTTTGCCATCTCGCCCAAACGCATCTCAGCGACTCGGAACTGCTTGCCATCCAGCGAATACTTGTCCAACAATGGGCCAAAAAAAGTGGTCTTGAGCGCCTCGTCAACCTTAGTCGCGGCTTCTGGAACCAGATTTTTGGTGGCTTCACTGCTGGCGTCATACATCCGAGCAATGGTTGAAGTCTTCGTCTGTGGATCAACGTAATTGCCAAACGAAATCTTTGGCTCAAGGCTCTTGTATGCGCCGTTGATCTTGGAATATAAGTGGTTGATCATGTCTTGACCAGCCGCTACATCCTTCGGCAAGGTCTCACCCAAAGGCTTGAGCACCTGATTGCCCATGGCGCGGTTGAAGTCTTCGGTTGCCACGCGCTGGCCGTGACCAATGATTGATCCTAACAATGGTGTGCTGGTCAATGCGTCTTCGGCTTTTTGCAGGCTTTTGCCAATAAATGGAATTTGTCCAGCCAATTGACCGGGCGTAAAATATTTCATCCCCATGTCCTGCAACATTTTCATTTGCTCGGAAACTTTGGGGTTGGTCAACAACTGGGTTCCTTTGTTTACAACAGCACCCAAGCCGCCGCTTAAGGCCATCTGCTGGGCCTTTTCCTTCAGAAAGTCCTTGTAATCACCCTCAAGGTCAGTTGGTGTAAATGCCGCCGCACCAGCGCCTTGAACTGCGCCCTTGGCAAGCCGAGACTTATCTACCACGGAGCCAAGCGTAGACAATACGTTTGATACCTTGTTTGGCGTGACCTTGGAGAGCATGTTTGCAAACACGCCGGGTATTGGGCTAGCAATTTGACCAACAATGTCGGCTGCCTGAGCAGGTGTGCCGCCAACTTGCTCTGCCGCTTTGCTTGCCTTTTCCAATGCACGGGCAGGCGCGTTTATGCCAGCAAATTGTGCAGCGCCAGCAATTGGCTTTAAGACACCAGCCGCACCGCTCATTAAAGTTGCACCAGTGGTTTGGCCCATGCCGTAGTCCATCGGGACACCGCTTACAGGATCATAAACCGTGTCAGGGTTGGCATAAGGGTTGGCAGGCTTCTCTTTAACCTCTGGAGCCGCTTTTTGAGGCTCTACAGGCTTTTTCTGCATGGCGGCGTAGTGATCCTCTGCCGCACCCTGAAGATCGGCCTCTGTGGCTCCTTCCGGGCCTTGAATCTTCAAGATCGTGCCGTCGGGTGCTTGTATCTTGTAAATTACATCAGCCATTATGGAGCCTTTGCTGGTTCGGTTCCGATTACTTTGAATTTGGACGTTGGAGCCGCTGGAGTACCCACAGGTAGTCGATTTTCAGAAATATATGCAGGAACTTTTTTGTTCTGTTCCCAATACGTTTCAATTGCTGCCGCTCTATCAGCAATTCGCTTGTATGAATCATCCAAATTTTTTAATATTTGATATCGACGTTGATTTGTCAATTTAGGATCTGCAAGATCGCCCAAACCTTCTAAAATGTTTTTAGCATCTTTGTCTGAAGCGGAACCCGGCAACCGAGGAACGCTTGGCATCAATTCTTTTGAAAGCTGGTTAATTTCACGAAGCGCCGTTGCTTCATCAGTGTTAAACAATTTTCCAAGTGATGACGCAAATATTCCTTCAATTGGGCCTTCTGGCGCTTTTGCAAACTTTTCTTGAATGACATGCAACTTGTCTCGTGCCTCATTGGCGCTTTCGCCTTTTTTAAGGTTTGGTAAAACCAACTCTTTAAATACCATTTTTTCTTGAGGGCTCAAGGCTTTTGCTTCTTCACGCAATTTTGCGTCAAGGCGATCACGAGCCATCTCATTGTTGCTTACAGAAAGCGCGTGATTCATTGATGCCATTTGCTGATTAAAAGCCATGGCCTGTGTACGATCCATGTGCGAGGTTGCCACAGTAATCATTGATTGGGCAAGCTGGTTGGCTTTGTCTTCGTCAATGATGCCCTTGGTATATTGTGATGCCAGACGCGTAGCTTGATCAGTCAGCGCAGCCGATGGGTTCATTGCAATGATGGCGTCAAATGGCGTACCTTCTTTGGTCATGTCACCAACCAAGCCGAGCTTTCGCATTTCGCTAAAACTCTTCATGTACTTGGTGACTTCTTCTGGGCCAGCCAAAGTCATGACCTGCTTGACCGCATCAGGATTGATCTTGTAGGTTGTGCTTTCTGTGCCGTCTTCTTTTTTCGTGACGGTTGGCGTCATCATGTTGTTGGCAGACTCTTGCAGGCGTTGCTTGCGTTGCTCATCAGCAATCTGCTTGACAATATTTGGATCGCCAGTAAGTCTTGCCAATGCTTGGGCGGCTGCTGGGTTGTACTTGTATGTCTCAACACCGTTTGCGTCTTTGACTGGCGCATACATGCTTGATGCGGCTTGACCAATTTGCGATTGGCGATTGGCCTCGTTGACTTGTTGCTGGAAAGCAAACTGCTTGTCTTGCAAGTCTTCCATCATTTTTTGCTCTTGCATCTTGCGTGCATAGTCGCGCTCGTTCTGCTCGCTCAAACCTTCTGCGGCATAACCAGCAGACTCGCCAAAAGAACCAGTTCGAGTAGGCTTTAAAAAGCCTGCCGCCAGCCGCATAAGACCGGGGTCAAATATTGGGGCCTGACGTTCAGAACGCCTAGATTCTAAAAGTGCTCTACGCTCATCAAGCACTTTGCGTTGAGCTTCAAGATCAGCAACTTTTTGAGCGGCAAAATCTATTGTTGGTTTTGCCTGCTCTTGCATTTTGCTGATAAGACTGGCTTCAACCGCATCAGGATTTTCTTGTGGGGCAAACATTGCGTTCAAACCGCCTTGCGTTGAAAGTGCCATGTGTTACCCCACCAAGTAGCCGTGTTGATCGTAAAAGTTGCCTCGACCATCATGGTACGAAGCCCCATCTGGTACACCGCCAGTATTCATGCCGTCGTCAGGAGAAGTGCCAACATCACCACCATCTGCCATGGACATTAAGCCACCTTTGGCTTGTTTGGGGGTCAATGTACTTCCGTTAAAAGCTGCCAACAGAGTACCGAGTCCAGCAATTTGAGACAGTGGGCTGTTGGTGTAGTTGCCTTGCGTTCCCGGTGCGGTGATCTGTTGCACCTGCCCCGTTGGCATTGTGTAACCCTGCAACAACTTGGCAAAGTTCTGTGTTTGAGCCAATGGGTAATCCATCAGCTTTTGACCTTGCGCTTGTTCTTTCTCTCCAAGCGTGTTCAGTTCGTTGAGGCCAGTCGTGCCCAATTGGTTTTGCTGTGTTCCCAAGTTGCCAAAGGCTTGTCCAGCTTGCAAAGCGCGATTTAAGTCAGCTTGCGCGGCTGTTGTGGCTGTGTCATAGCCAGACTTAAGCAAAGCCCCCTGTTTGCCAGCCAAATCCGACTGGATGTCACGCAAAGTGTTGCCCGTGGCCTGCATTTGCCTTTGTGAGCCATACTGACCAGAGCCGATAGCACCAGCACCCAATGCGGGGAGGACGTTCTCCTGCACGTTGCGGTTGGTCAAACGTCCCAATTCATCCACCACACCAGAGGTGTATGGGTTCATGTAGTTGCCAACAACGTCAGGGGCTGTAGTAGAGCCTGCCTCGCCAAGCAACTGAGAACCCGCACCCATAGATCCCTGACCCGCGAATGAAAGGTCTGGAGCCATGCTAAAGGCTTGTTGTTGGAGCGGGGATAGCCCAGCCACCCCGCCTTGCGTTATGGCGTTCTGGCCGAGGTTAGCAATGTCCTGAAGGTAGTTTGTGTAGAACTCAGGCGCAGTCTGCTGTTGTTGAGTTGTTGTAACTGTTGATGGCAGGGCACTGCCTTGGAAAAGATCAGCCATTTATTTCACCTTCAAATAAGAGGTCAGCGCCTTGGTCTTTGGCGGAATTTTGTTGATCGGGGCACTTCGTTTGTGAGCACGGATGCCCTCGCGGAACTTGTCCAGAGCCTGTGCGCCAGCCTTTGTAGAGCCGTTGCCAATTTGGGCTACCGTTTCAGCGTCAATCACATATTCGCCATCAGCCAGCATAGCGGGGATGTCATCCGATTGTCCATCACCTTCGCCGTGTACGGCAGAGCCTTGGCGGAAGTCCATGCGGCCTTGCACAAGCGGGACATTGGACATTTGAGGCAACCCGCCCTGAGCCATGTGATTCAGGCCAAGATTTTCCATCACATCAGCAGGTTTGCCGTAGGTGTAATGAGTCAGGCCACCAGTGGCTTTATGGATTGCTCCGCCTTGTTTTGCACCACCCGAATAAAAATAATCATTTGGGTTGTATTCGTCAATTGGGTAGCCACCAATAAATTCTGGCTGTTCTTCAGATTTTTGCGCTATTGACGACAAGCCGCCACCTATTTCATCAGGAGGGCCGGGATCGCCAATTGGTTGACGATATTCAGGCAAGTACTCACTGTCAGGGCCGGGGTGCTGACGATATTGATAAGGTTTAGGGTCAACATTCATCAATTCATCAACCGCGCTTGGGGGTACTTTGATTGATTTGTAACTGCCGTTGGTTGGTTCAACACCGCCTACAGCGTTATTCAAATTATTAGCCAACAAGTCACCTAATCCAGCACTATTTCTGCTTTCTCCACCGCTGGGGCCGCCTTGATCTGGCTGATTGGTGTTGTTAGCCATTTGGCTACTTAAATCTTTGACCGCCCACTGACCGTTAGATGCTGCAGACAACTGCTCAGGTGTAAACGTAGTTGTCTTCAAAAAGTTTTGAAGCGCGGCTTGGCGAGTTTTATCATCGCCCGGAGTTTGGCTCAAATTTGCCAATGCGGCTTGGACGCCTTGAATTCCAGCATCAGTAGATGCTACATTAAAAGGCTTGTTTGGATCAATAATGTTTCCGCGATCCATCAAATATTGTTGCTGTGCATTATTTTGTGCATCTCGTTCTTTTATGGTCATATAGCGGGATTGACCATTTGCATCTTGAACAACCGTGTTTGTTTCATTTGCCGTTGGATCGCGGCCAATATAACCATTGGACACAACAAACCCACCGCCGGGACTTACGTTTGCCAAAGTTGATCGGTAGGCATCAGTTTGAGCCTCATTAAATGCCATTTGTTTAACGCGATCAAATGCTTGTGCATCAGTTTCACCATACAAGTGAGGAATGGACGAAGGATTTTTTTGGTATTGATAAAGGCGTGAGCTTGGGTCAATATGGAATGCATCCATCTTGGCTTGGTCTGCGGCGTCTTGGGCTTTTTTGGTGGCGACCAATTTTGCATATTCTGCACCAGTAGGAGGGCCACCGCCGCCAGCAACAAAACCGCCGCTTGTTGGGGTACTAGCGGCAGAAGAAGATGCAACAGCAGAACCAGTGGGCACAGCAGATGCTTTATTCACCTGAGAAGCCAATTGCTGGTTTTTCATGGCGTTGACAATCTGAGCAATGATTGCATTGATGTCAGTGCCTTGATTGTTAGTCGTGCCGGGGCGATTGGTGATGTAGGGGTCTTTGTAGTCCCCTTCGTTCACCGGGTTGGATGCTGGTGCATTCAGGTTGTGGAGCAACTCAGCATTGGGTGTATAGCTACCACGTTGACTGTAATCACTGTGTGGAACATATCGTGCTGGCCCCATACCGAAGTTTGTAGTGCGGGGGTTGAGCAGTCCGTAGGTGGACATATCCACGCCAGTGTTCACGGTGTTTGTGTTGCCACCAGTGCTACTGAGCAAAGCCGCCAATAAGCCACCAGCACCAGCCGCACCGCCTGATGTCTTGAGCAGGTCAATGATGGATTGAACGGGGTCAATTGCTTTGGTATCTGGGGGTGGGGTATCTGGGATTGGTGCTTCTGGATTTAATTTGTTCTCTAAAATTTTAGAGCCTCCACCGAGGGAAAAATGAGGCACACCGCCGTTTTTCATCATCACAGCGAGGCCACCACTTTTTCCTTCAGGCATATCAAACTCAGGGAAAACAGGAGGCGGTGAATCAATTATTGATTCTTCAACAGCCTTGACAGGGTCAATAACTGGCTCAGTTTTATCTTCTGCTGGTTTCAAATCAATAACAGTACCTAAATCATTGACAACCCTTACAGTGCCATCTTTTGAGGTAATAGTAAAAGTACCATCACCGTTGTCATGGTGATATTCGCCATCAATGTAAATGTCGCCATTTTCGTCTGTGGTCTTGATGACGTTGCCATCTTTGTCCAACACCAACGTAGAACCATCATCCATTTTTTGGGTGTAAGTCCCGTTTTTATTGTCAGTAATGGTTGGATTGCCTTGCGCCCACTTAGGCAGAGTTGACACCGTAGATGTCACTGGTGGTTTTTGTGTACCACTTGAAGGGTTGCTGGTTGTAGTTTTAGTTCCGCTGTTGATAATCTTTTGAGCGCCAAGGCCCATCACAGCGCCTGCAAGAGCGTTGATGACAGCACTAGGCACGCCACCAGAAGTAGATGTAGTGCTACCAATCTTCTGACGCGCAGTGTCACCCGGCTGAGTGATTGAAGTGACTGGCCCTTTGGAAATGTTGGGCACGCCAGACATGTCAGGCATTTGCGAGGACATCAGGCTGACGTTATTTGATCGTGTCGGCGCAACCATAGAAGTGTAGTTTTGTGGCTGCATCTCGCGCAAGGCGCTGGTCAACTGAGACACATACGCAGGCGATGGGGTCTCATTGGTAGACGCCGATGGGTTGATCGTGCGGTACATTTCATTTTGAGTTGGGGGCGCAGAGGCCACATCACGAATGATGCTTCCCAAACGGGCGTCTTTTTGCACTTCTGGCAAGGTTGCGCTGGAAATTCGTTTGTTCAAAATTGCCATGATCTATCCCGTCAGTAATTTGTTGAGGCTCTCAAAATCGTTCAGCGGTGTCAATTGAGAAGTTGGCACATAAGCAGGTGCATTGTTTATTGGGTACAAGTTGCGTACATCAACTCGTGGTGCTGGTAGTTTATCTCCACTGGCCTGTGGTGCGCTACTCTTTGCAAGCTGTGACAGTGCAGAAATTGCACCTAACGGGCCACCTTTGATTGCATTGGTCAATCCTTTGACTGTGTTGATGCCTTGCAGGATCTTCCCGGCGACCGGAAGGATGTCATTCAAAGGCGAACTTGTGGCATTCAAACCGCCCGTTGGGGTTTGATCTGATTGGTCAACCGTAAACGGCTGGGGAAACTCGCCAGTGGACGGAAATGAGTTGACCTCAAAGTCTTTGCTGTTTGGGCCTGTACTGCCGGGAGACAACAAACTAGATGCCGCTGATACTAAAGCCAATGGGTTTTTGCTTTGCAAGGCTTGGATGCCTTTATACGCTTGTCCAACATTTACCCCTGTGTCGCCAATTTCTTGCCCACCAAAGCCGCTTAAAGCGCCACCAGTCACGCCTCCTTTGATAACATCTTCTAAGTTGCCACCTGTCAATGCCGCTCGGCCTGCGCCTAATGTAGCGCCACCAGCAAGTTGACCTGCTGTGCCAGACAATCCAAACAAGCTCTGACCCAAACCAGATGCACCACCAAACGCGCTACCAACGCCAGCAGTTAGGGCAGACAACGCAACCATCTTTGCAAAGTCGCCAAATCCATCGCCGCCAGCGTCTGCATATTGGACTATGTTGCCTTTTTGATCGTAAATAGGGGTGTATTTATGGCCGTTTTTGGTAATGTCATCGCCAATGGCATTTTTAAAATTACCTTTGTCATCATAAAAAACTTGGACTTGTTTGCCGCCAACATTGGTTAATTGGCGATATTCCGGGCTTCCTTGCTCGTTACCTTCGTTGTCCACACCTTGGTTCGGACTGAAAGTAACACGACGCCCTAATGAATCTTGTTGATAACTAGTATCAGGAACATTTCCATATTCATCTGCAACAGCGTAAGGATCAACGCCCGGATTGATGGTTTTTAATTTAGATGCGTCTTCTAACGTAAATCCAGTTTTGGCAAAATTTGGATCAACGGCGTGCAAGTATTCGGCAGCAGCTTGCTGTTTTTTTATTCGAGCTGATACATCTGATTTATTCATCGCTGCTTCTCCGTCGGCTGGTTCACCGCGCCTACTAAGGCTTGAGCCCAGTCATGCCAGTCTTCGTAAATATAAGGGCCGGGAATGCCTTCGTTGGTGAAGATGTCAATTGCCTTTAAGCCTGCTGCCCATTCTTTCCAATCCGTGCTTTCGTTTGGAATAGACAACTGCTGACCAGCATAGGCTTCGCACATAAGCTCTGCCCATGACACAAACGTGTGGTAGCGAGGATCGTAGACGAGTGCAAGCATCAGTACGGCCTCGAATCGCCGAAGGTGACGCTCAACAGAACACGGCCAAGCTGGTAGGTTCCGCCTTGCACGTTGGACTTGAACCGCAAGCGAATCTCCCGGCGTTGCTGGCGCATGTCAATCTTCCCCGTGTCTGGGTCAAACGGGTAAGGATCAGACAGTACATCCTGCGACTGGGCATATGGCCTGCCGTTCACTTGGAAGGTCATTACACCTTCCTGAATAAAGTCGGGCTCTATGCGCTCAATGTTTACCCAGAAGTTGTCGCCGACCGGAGATTCTTGTGCAGGGCCACCAGCCACAAAGCCCAAGTCGCTAGTCTCAAAGAAGCTCTCAATGGCGTCAGAGAGCGTGCCTACAACCTCGTCAGTGCCGATTTCATGTTGCCATAGGGTAATCCTGCCCGCAGTCGTATTAAAGGTCGCTGTGACCGTTGCAGAGGCCGTGGCGGCATTGGTTAGGGTGACGTTGTAGAACGCCGTTGTACCGTTAGGTGCAATTGCTGAAATGGTTGAGTTGTCAGGGATGCCCGTCGCAATGACTTGCTGACCAAGTGCAATCTGGTTAGTGATCGGAACCTGAATCACGTTTGTGCTGTTGGTCGTGATGCTTGCCGTAAACACCAATTCTGTTGTGCTCAATTCGGTTCCTGCATTGATTGGGAAACGGAACACTTGAGAGAAAAAGCCAGCAGTGCGACGAGCGCCAAGAGCCTGTCCACCGTCATACCAGCAGTTCTCGCGGATGTTGTAGATCACGCAATCATTGCATTCAAGACTGTCTCCAGAGGGGAAGAACCACCAAATCTCACCAAAGCGAGGAACCTTTTGCGCCCAGACCTTTTGGCGTTGGGCGTAGTTCAGGTTGTCAAAGAAGTAGTTTTGGTTGAATGTGTTTGGGATTTCCTTGACCACACCGCTGTACATCAGGAAGCGATCAACCCCACACCAGTAGTAGATTCCGTCATACTCAATTACCGATTGGCTCGATAGGATTGAAGTTTGGCTAGAGATAATGTCATACCGCCAGTAGAACGTGCTGGAAGTAGTTCCAGTGGTCACAGTAGTTGGGGTAAAGCTGACGCGAATCAGCGAGTCCAGCGCCCAAAAGAGGCCAGAGGGCGAATTGGAACCACCGCGAACAGGCAGTCCCTTGACAATTTTTGTGGATGCTACGTTGGTTGCGTTAGAGTCTGGGCCATTCCAATCATAGGGATTACCCGCAACAGAATTCTTGATCAGACCGTTTTCGCCATACACAAAAACGTAAGGGTGCAGGACAACTACACCACCAGACACTGAGATGACGTCACCAGTAGGCGATGTGCCCGATGTATCCGTCAAAGGAGCCATGGTTGTGCCGCTGATTGAGCCAGCAAATACAGGGGTGCTTACAGTAGAGTCAATCTGCGCAAGGTTCTGACCGGGATGCCCAAACAACAACTGTCCACCACTGCCTTGCGCATTGAACATGGAGTCAAACTGCCACAAGTTTAAATCGCTGGGAGTAAATGCGGCATTGAGTGTTGCAACCTTTACAGAAAAGCCTGAACCAGTTCCACCGATGGATGCGGCTGTTGCACTTAGGGTATTCCCTACAAGGTAGTAATTTCCCTTGGTGGTGATGGTCACCGACGTCACAGCGCCGCCAGAAACCACGATAGTGGCCTTCGCACCGCTACCCGTTCCGCCCGTGAGCGTTACTAAAGTATATGTGCCGTTGGTGTACAGAGATCCGCCAACAAGGGTTCCTGTGGTCTGCACTCCACCGCTGAAGGTGAAGTCGCTGATACCAGAGCCGATGCCATTGTTGTTGATGTTGACAACTTGGAGGCCAGCGTTGTAACCGTTGAAGACTTGGTTATTGCCATTGACCGAATTAACGTAGATGCCACGCGAATAGCCCTTAGCCTGATTGGTGATTGAGCGGTAGCCTGCAATCTTGCGAGGGCGACCACGCTGAAACCTCACCCACTTGCCATCGGTGTAAAAGTTCATGTCGAACACAGTGCCATCCCGCTGGATGCCGGGTTTTGTGTCAATCGTCAGAACCTTTTTGGTCATCAGAATGTCCCGCCAGATATGCCGCTAGTAAAGTTGCCTGTGCCGTTGATGTTCAAACCTGTTGCCGTCAAAGCAAACAAATTCACACCAAGAATGGCGATGTCAAACTCACCAGAGGCGGCTCGGTAAATACCCGTAGTGGTCTCAGCCGAGAAGTTTAATGATGGCGCACCAACAGAACCGTTGTTCAAGCTGATGTTTGTTGAGCCAGCAAGAATGGTGTTAGCGTTGTACAAATTAACCGAATCGCAAACCAATGTGGCTTGAGTTCCTGTTGTCAAGACGGCAGTAGCTCCAGAGCCTGTGGTCACCGTCAGGGTGTATGCACCGCTTGTAGCGTTGACAATGTAATAGACCTGCACGGTTGCAGGCACAACAATAGTCACGTTGCCACTCAAAGCACCCGTGTACTTCTGAATGACGTTGGAGGCTTCTGCGGCGGTCAGGGTGTATGAGCCAGTCGTAACAGCTTTAGACAACTGAGTAAACGCAAACTGAGTTGATTTACCTAAGCCTACGGTGTAGAAAGTCACGCCACTGCACACAATGATGGCCGAGTCACCGGGTTGCAAAATAATGCTTGCAGACCCGTTGATTGTGTTTCCGCCGCTTCCAACAACCGTTAGGGCTCCCGTTCCGCTGTTGCGTATAAACATAAACCAGTTATTGCCAAGGGTTGAAGCCAAGGTCAAAGTCAAGGTTCCCGCACCGCCAGTCCACACATAAGTGTTTGAGCGATCTGCCGCCACTGCTGTGTAGTTTGAGGAGAAGGTGGTAACAGGCTGGCTTTGGTTCAGCGTCTGGCCGATTGCCAACATGCCGTAGCCAGCAAGGGTTGCGGCGTCTGCGCCAGAGGAGCCAATACCATAGGCAATGATGCCCCAAGTACCTGTTGTAGTTGGATTGGCGGTAATGTAGATGTAGTAGGACGAGCCAGCAGGAATTGTAATGATCGTACCTGCGCCACCAAACGTCTTGACGGTTATTGCGACCGAGCCTACGTTGCGGATCAAGGCATCCTGACCGACAGACGCTTGATTGGCTGGCGGCATCTGCAAGAAGTAGGCGGAGGAACTAGAGGAGACCTCCATGATCCTCGCGGCGGCGTCATCAGCCGTTGTACCGTTAATCGGCCAAGTCAACTGCAAGGTTGCAGTGAGCGTGATGCTACGGTATGCGACATCCGTGGGTTGGATGACGTTACCAGTAAATGGGGAGTTATAGCTCATTTAAGTGTCCTGTACGACGGCCTGACGATCCCCGATGCGCTGGACGTCTTCGGCCTTCAAAGTTTGCATGATCAAGTCGTAGTGCTGTTGCCACATAGGCATACGCTCGTCGTTCTTCAGGAATGGCATTGCTTGCAACAAAGAGCCATACAGCAATGCCTGCGGGGCATAAATGGTAAACCAGTTGGTTTGGTTGGACGAATCCAAAGGCTGGACGCGCTCGTAGTACAGAACCTCAAACTCATATGCCAAAGCAGGGGATGGAGCCACCAACCAGTGCGTATAGTCGTAGTCGGCGTAGTATGCTGGCACACCAGTCACGGTTGCGTCTGGTGAATACTCGCGCAGGTATTCGTACTTTCGGAGCAAAACCGGGGTCTTCTGGCCTGCCACAGTTACGTTTATGGAGACTGTCTTGTGCCACCGAGCAGGCTTATCAATGATCGGCTGACCGATGGTCATAGTGCTGGTATTGACTGTCAGGTTGCCCAAGAACTTAATTTGGGACGCAATGATCTGCTCTGCCAACATGATGAACAGCGGGATTTTGGCGACTGTGGCGTCGTCAGTACGATCCAGATAGGACTGGATGTTTTCGACGAGGGAGTCGTAAGTCATTACGCTGGCTGTAGTCACGATTATTTCCCCAAGATATTGCTTGACATTGTATTGCCACTTGCCGTATTAGGCAAATAAACGGGTTCCTGCTTTGTCAATGATGATCTTGCTCTTTCTCGGGGCGGCTCCAGCCAAGTTTGGCACGGAAATATGCGTCCAGCGGTCAAATTCACGGATTACTTGGTCGTACCCCAAGTCGGAGGCAATTACGGCCCTCACGACCTCATCAGGGGTCATGCCGGGAACTCGGATGTCAGCCGCACAACCGACTCGGTGTTGGCTGGTGTCCTTAGAGCCTACCGCATCATTCACCTGCTTTGATCTGAAGGCGCTGTTGACCATAATTGGCTTGCCGCCTAGTAACCCCTTAACCTGCTCCAAAAACGCCGCCAAACGCCTTAAATTGGCTTTCTCGGCCTCGTTTGGAGTGTTGTCAAACTGACGATGGTCGGTGTGGGTCAGCTCTTCCAATGTGAAGTGTTCAGAAAGGTTCATGATGTGGGCGTGGATTGGTGAAGAAGGTTGTCTTTGTTTTGGCTTGATGTTTAAAGTTACTTGTCAACCCCCGGCTTTTGTATTGTATATGTCATTTTTAGCCTCTAGGATAGCAAATGCAGCAATCCCGCTGCGCTAGGAGCAAGCAATGTTTAAATTTGAAATGCCATTAGGTTGGACGGGCAGCGGCAAAATTACTATTGAGACTTATGAATTTGACATGATTGAAGCCTTAAAAGAGTTTATTGAATTCCAAGAAGAAGCTAACTGGATTGGTAACTGGGATGAAGTTGAAGTTATCGAAGAAGACGGCGAAGAAGGCGCAGAAGAAGAAGAAGTGGTTGAGTAAATTACTCAATTCACTGAGTAACTTTAATCACACGGCCTCGGAATTCAATGGAATCGGGGCTGTGTGTCGTTACCAACTCAGGCAGCAACAGCTTGCCATTCACAAACGTCAAAACGGCAAAGCCAGACCTCCAATTCAATGGGCCGTGCTCGGTATAGTCTTCAAACTGTGGCCCGTAGGGTTCTGCCAGCGTACCCGTGTCAATACCGTATCTCACTCCGTTGTAATCCGAAAAAGGCGTGACCTTTAGACTATGAAGGTGGCCTGTAACAATGTTCTTGCCCGACCACATGGTGTTATTGTGGGTAGCATGAATACCGCCTTTGAATCGGTGCTTGACAACTGTGTTCTCATTCATCCATACAGCCCAACATGGCTCCCAATCTGGGAAGTGGTCACGCAAACTGAACCCTTTGACATGCTCGTATTGTGGCGCATTAGCCGCCAAAAACGTCTCAAATCGAGCATCGTGATTACCCAAGGGCCAGATTAGTTTGACGTTATGACGGGCTTCTTTGGCGGCTTCTTCAATGTATCCCATTGAGATCGTGCAGGCTTTAAGTTCTTCCATCACCGAAGGAGCTTTAGCCCAGCCAATACGGGGATGGCGAGAGATGCCTGCCCCGTCAAAAATATCGCCGTTTGCAATAACTGCATTGGGCTTGAGTTCTTTGATAGACCATAACAGTCCGTGAAATGCTGTGCTGTAAATGCCAGGCCAAAAGTGTGCGTCACTGAAGACAATTACAGTACCATTTAGGATACCAAGGTCTTTTCTGGCGGGGTGGACGTGGGCTGTTTGCAGATGTTTGTATTGTTCAGTTGATTGCGGGGCTTTGATTTCTATTTTTTCCCGGTTCTCAATTCGTCGTCGCCGTTTGTGCAACCCAGACAAATCCATGCCAAGGTTGATGCTGGCTTGGCGTATTGAAGCACTATTTTCAATGGCGCTGATAATTTGTTGGTCAGAAAATTTTTGAGAAGGCATCATAATTTCCTACGCCAATACAGCGTGTTTTTAAAGCTCCAAGGCTTTGTCGGTTGGAACAATTTAAAACCTGTGGCAATTAGATTGTTTGCTGATGCCGGATTGTCAGTTGTGTCAGTTACAACCCATCGCCATCCAAGAGCTTTTGCCTGTCGGAGGCGGACACGAATAAACTGTTTCTGTAATCCTTGTCCACGAGCAGCAGGCACAACACCTGCGCGGCACAGATAACCGCAATCGGTCCAAGACACAGTACGCACAAGCCCCGCAAAACCAATATCCACGCCATTTGCAGTAGCAATCCACCAAGATCCAAAATTAGTGTCATACGGCGTATCAAAAGGTAGGCATTTGTTTTGAAGTGCCGACAGTTTCAACTGAACAGATTCTTTGCGAATGTCAACACGTTTAATCATGAGCGTATTGAAAACGCTCAGTGTTACGCAGTCATGACATTACACAGGTGTAGATTGGTGAAGTAAGTCGTCTTTGGCCTGCGATCCAGCAGAGGACCCGAAGTAGAAAGCAATGATGCCAGTCCATGCTGTCCCTAATGAGCCAAGCATGATGTCAATCTGGGGTGCGTGTTCGATCTTGCCAAACATCAAACCAAACAAAATGCCAAAGAATCCAAGGGTTACGCCAATCGCAAGGGTGGGTGGCAAATAACTTTTGGTAGCAATCTGCATATCACGGGCAGATTTTCTGTCCTCAACATTTAATTTGGCAAAGTCCAGACCCATTTCTTGCGCCCGAGCGGCCATCTGCACTTCCGCCTGCTTGAGCAGCATGATTTGATCCGCGTTTAACTTGCCCTCACTAATCGTGGACTGCACGTCTTTGGGATCAATGCCAATGGCTTTTGATACGGCTTCAATGGCAAGCCCCGCAAGGGGGCCACCAAGGGCTGTTGCAATCGTTGGGGCAATAGTTTTTAACCAATCCATACAATCTCCTTACGGGCAAGGGCCAGAAACAAACCCAACAGAACTACAAGTGTTGGGAATTGCAGTGCATGGTCCAACTACAGTTCCATCGGTACACCAGTTAATTTGAGAGGACGTTGATCCACTTACAAAAATCTCAGGCTTAACAATTGCAGATCGACCAATAACGTGTGTGGCAACGAAAGTAACAGTAGCAACTGGACCCGCTACAAACTCTTGGGCAACAGGCCCTCGAAAAAATGGGGTGGGTAGCACCACATTTGCATCAAGTCGAACAGTTATAGGAGGCAAAGGAACACAAGGCCCAATCACAAACCCGTCCGTACACCAATTGGGTGCTGGCAAGATGGGTGTGGTAGTAATAATGGGAGGCGTTACTATGGCAATAGGGCCGTTAACGGGGCCACTGACAAAGGTAACAGTAGGGGCAGAGGCGGGTTGCGTACCACTTGGGCCAAGCACAAAGGGGCTGGGCGGGACGGCATCAAAATTCAGTTTGACAGCCATTGATTTAACTGGAGGCATGACAGGTGTTGCAGGATCAGACCCTACGCCACAGCCCGACAAGGCAAAACACATAAGCATTGCATATTTCATATCAGTTCCTTAGTTTGTACATAATAAATTCAAGAGTTCCCCACCCGATAAAACCAGCAGCAAGAATAGACACAAAGCCAATTAGCAAAATGTTTACCGTCTCTGCAAGGTTCTCACGCTTCAACTTTGCTTTGGCCTCTGCTTCACGTTCTTCACGCTTACGGTTAGCCACGATCATGTTGTATTCAGCTTGGATGGCTTCCCACACATCACCTTGACCAGAATAGATCAACTGTTCTTTGAGCTTCTTTTCTGCGTCCCTCAGTGCCTTGGCTTGCATCACCGTGTCGAGAGCTTGGCCCATCTCTGATCGCGGCTTCTGGCCCTTGTCTTGCACCGCCGCCTTGGCCACGGTGTCTCGCATTTCAAAGAACTTGATCAGATCGCCACTGCACTCCTGCAAGTCCTTGCCCATTTGAATGGCTTCTTGGACTCCTGCAATCGTGCTTTTGGCTATCGCAAACGCTGCGCTAATGGTTATCGGATCAATCACTTCAGTTCCAATCAACGCAACAAAATTTGGGGCAGACATTAGCCCGTTAGGATGGTCTGCCAGCACCCCCTTTACCCCGGAGTGCGGGTCGGGCTATAAACCAATAATCTTTTTGACAAACTCGGCTGCTACACCCGGCCCAAGCAACACAACCGCAATCACAACGTACAAAAGGTACTCGATTTTGGTCATGCGCTTGGAGCCTTCGTCAAATCGGGCCTGAATGTTTTCATATCGTTGAGCGCAAACTGCCTCATGGACACTCAGACGCTTGTCGGTATCACTGGCTAATTCATGAACGTCTTCCATTTATCACTCCGCAGGTTCTTCAATCGCAGTAGGCTCTGCACCTTGCGCTGACGCTTGCTTTTGGATCTCTTGGATCAGGCCTGCAACTTCAACAAATGGACGATTGCCTAAGTATTGAAGGACGGCATTCACCAAATCCGTTGTCAATTTCAATTCATTCATTTTCACACTCCATGTAAATTACCGCCAAGAAAGGGTGGCGGCATCCCTGTAGTCGGACTACAAAATTAAGTAGTTGCCCAAGGCACGCCAGCGGCGGTTACAGGGTTCTTCAACAATTCAATCTGCTGTGCAAGGCTTGCTTCAGTAGCATCTTTATCGACCCCGTTATTCCA
>Ga0136641_1000395_pt1 | contig 18856 bp, 20 predicted proteins | sample EliLak1302023Y_FD_115312 | JGI IMG/M metagenome (GOLD analysis project Ga0136641, IMG submission 115312) | Freshwater microbial communities from Elizabeth Lake, Yosemite National Park, California, USA - 13020-23Y | ecosystem: Environmental > Aquatic > Freshwater > Lake ...
GATGGTGCGAGTCAGAGGAAGAAGAAACCTCGCCCTGGGGGGCCGCGTGAGAGGATGCGGCACCCTGGCTGAATGTGCCCTCGGGCGAGGTAGGTGGGGGAATTAAGAGAGTGTTCATGGGCGTTTCAGTTGGGGTTTAATCCTCGGTTCCGTTCTCCATCTTCAGTCGGCCGATGTGGGCCTGCAGGACGTGCTTCCACTCCAGTGTCTGCTTTCGCTTGGTGGCCATCTCGCGGGCCATACGGAGAAGCATCAGCCACATGCCGAGCGCGTCGTCGGCGATGATTCTGTCCTCGAGCTTGCGCGACTCGCCCGAGCTCGGTTCGAGACCGAAGGCGGCGGAGAAGGCGTCGAGATCGCGGCGTCCGGGACGGTCGGGCAACTGCAGCTGGCAGAAGCGGCGCCGGTGGGTCTGCTTGAGCAACTCCTGGGCGGGCCCCTCTTCTTCAAGGGCGCGCCGGAAGACATTGGTGGCGCAGATCACCAACCCGCATTGAGCGGTGTCGAAGAGTTCACGGATGAACTCCAGAGTCAGGATTCCTCCCCGCGTCACCGACGGGGAAATGGCCCGGTGCGCCTCGTCCACGATCAGCACCATCCGGTCGTCGAAGGCCTCAATGATCCGGCGCTTGAGGTCCCGATCATTCAGGCTCGGTGAAAGGCGAAGGCGGCGGCCGAGCGCAACGAGAAAGCTGCCCAGCGATCCACCGGTCGGCACCTGAACGTAGATGGTTGAGCCGTGGTTAAAGAGGCGCGCATACTCCATGAGCGCCACGGTCTTTCCGATTTGAGTGTCCCCGTAGATCAGCCCGATGCGCTGGAAGTTCCTGGCGGCGTGGATGACCTGGAAGATCTTCCTAGACATGCTGGTCTCGATGAAGGGGATCCCCTTCCCCTCTTGCCGATCTATCCAGAGCTTCTGGAAGGAGTTGATCGCCGCAACGATCGGCTCCACCGGGGCATAGCGACCAGAGAAGAGCTGACTGACAGCCGCCGCGCTGTACCCGATGAGCTTGCCGGTCGCCTCCTGGGTGAGGCCGTGTTCGTGGGCGTGATTGTGGAGCCAACGGATGGCGGAGCGCTGATCGTCGGGGAGGTCGGCGGTGGCCCTGTTGACAACATCTCCAGCCGCCTGGCTGAGAGTCTTCGGGCTCAATCCCTGCGGGACGAGGCCTCCTTGCGGTTCATCGTTCATCGTTTTCACGTTTGGTGTTGGCGGTGTGTGTTGCTCAATCCCGAGGCGTCGAAATGGCGCTCAGGAAGTCCTCCCCAGAGATGTCGTTGTCTGCGGTGCAAACCTCAGACGGAGCCTCCGGAGCGGTGAAAATGTCGGCAGCAGCAGCGGCGCCTTCAGTCGCCACGCGCTCCTCGATGTCGCGAGCGTGGGCGCGGTCTTCGGGAGTTACCGGGTTCCCGGCCTTCACGTCCGCGTTGTGCTTGAGCATCCGGGCGTGATGCGCTGCGAATCCGTACAAGTGACGGGCGTCCTGATCGCGATGCGTCGCGTTCTCGTGGACGCGCTGGCGTCCCATCATCTTGCCGACGGCATCAAGATCGTCGCGGCTCGGACGGTCCCAGAGCTGGCAGATCCCGGAGATCCGCATCTGAGCATCGCAGGCCACGAGGTGGCTCGGAGCGACCGGATTGATGAAGGCGAGGTGTTTGGATCCCTCGGTCAATCGACCGCCGGCGCCGCGGCGCGCGTCGAGCGCTTGGAAGTGGATGGGATCCAGACCGAACTCATCGGAGTCGATCGTGATCAAGCCGCGGCGCACAGTCACCTCGCGTCCGAATTCCTCGGCGCGGTGGCTGAGCAGCACCGGCAGCTGCTCGTGCCGGAGCCGAGTGAGCTCCTGGCGACCAGCGTTCAGGACTTCACGCGGCGACATCCGACGCTGCTGCTGGTAGCGGGCAGGATCCGAGGAGATGACAGCCGTGATGGCGTTCCGCTGCACCTCGGTGTAGGTCTTGAATTCATCCTGGGAGATCCACGGTTGGCTCTCCACGAGGCGCCAAAAGGTCTTGAGGAACCCGCAGCGCTCCCAGCCCTCCATCTCGTGGTCGGTGCGATTGGCGATGCGGTCGAGGAGCTGTAATGCCGCGGCGTTGAATTGATCCCAGGTGAGCACCGGGAATCGGAGATCGGCAGCCCGATCGGGCGAGAGCTTCGGCACCAGGGCAAGGATCTCGGCATTGTAACGCTCGAGGCCGACCAGCTGCTCGGGCGATCGATCGCGATTGAGGCCCACCTGCCCTGGGAGCTGCTGAAAGTAATTGTGGAGAAGTCCGAAGAGAGATTCGCGGAGAGACTTGAAGCGAAAGTTGCCGCGACCCGTGCCCTCAAACATTCCGGCCATCTGCTCGACACCGAGGATGCCGGACACCGCCGGACGCACCCGACCACCGGTGAGGCGCTCCAGCGTGGAGATCAGAGTGCGATCCCGAACGGTCGCCGTGCCGTGCTCCCAAATTAACTGGGTACCGTCCTGGTCGGCTCGATAGCCGTTGTCCATGAGCGTGTGCAGGACGAACCAGAGGAAGTCGCGCTCCGTGAGTGTCTTCTTCTTCTCGTCGATCTGGTCCCAGAGCGTGGGCTTCCAGAACATACCGACATCGCAGGCACTCAACACATCGACGGCGAAGAAACCCCGCGGACGCATGGCCTGTTTCTGGCCGGGGAAGTTCACCTTCAAATCCCACTCCACGTCGTCGAATTGGAGGAACTGGCAGAGCTTGAGACCGTAGCGGGTCGTGAGCACCGAGGGGCGATAGTGGCTGGCGGCGCGCTGACCCTGGCGGGCGCGGGTGAGATCGGCGATGTCGGGCCCCATCTTCATCAAGTTGTCCACACTCCACCCGACTGGGTGCAGCCCATGGGCCGCGGGCTCGGGACACACCGTGTATCCAGGTATGCGGGATTTCGCGTCTCCAGCTCTCCAGCGGAGCCACTGGTCAATGATGTTCCGGTAAGCCTGCTTGTTGTTTCGCTGGCAGAGTTCGATCCGAGCCTTCACGAACTGGCAGAAGGCGGGATTGGAAGAGGCGGGGAGATTCTCAACGTGAGCCGAGGACCGGTAGTGAGAGGGGCCGGCCTTGGCACAGTTGAGCAGCGAGCGCCAATTGCCTGAAGAGGAGAAGCCCGCGTGCTGCGCGCGGAGCCTTGCCGGCGACCAACCGCGCATGCCGCCCATAGATTGAGACACACGGATGGCCCCATCCCGCACCGACCGGGCCGCAGAGATCGTCTGCATGGCCTCCAGGCGCGCCAGCACGTCCTTCTGGACCTCGGCAGGCAGCGCGTGGAACTCCGCTCGGTCCGCCTCGGGGATCTCGTAGGAGAGCACCCGAGCCGGCGCGGTAGAATTGTCGGTGGAGAAGACCATGGGAATCAGCGGATCGATGTCTCCCGCTTGTGAGCGCCGATGACTTCCTTGAGCGTGTCGCCGAGGCGGAGGCGCACTTCCTCGATACGGTGTGAGAATGCCGGATCGTGATGGATCGCCCGGTTGAGCGAGTCGCCATTCAGCGCGAGATCCATTTCGCCAATCATCAGGGCCCAGCGCTTGTACGCATCCAGGTTCTTGGCGTTCACACTCTCCACCGGGGAGAGGGACTTAGGTTCCTTCTTCGGGCGCGACTTCAGCGAGGTGTGAGTGGTGCTCGACGCCGCATCGCGAATCTTGGACACCACGTCCTGCTCAGCTTCGCTTAGATCGTCGAAAGGTAGCTCAAGCACCTCGTAGAGCGGGCGCTCCAGTGCCCGGAGCTCTCGGCCACTCACTCCAGCATCGTTGATGATCCCGGCGCAGATCTTGCGCCACCGGAATACCGTGCTCCTCTCCACATCCGGGCAATGAGCACCCAACCACGAATTAAAATGACCGTGAGGCAGTGCTGACTTGATGTGATCAATGAACGCCCCGAGGCGGGCGATGCGGATCAGGCCGTCGTTGGCCTCCGCTATTAGGCTCTGGAGCTTTTCGGCGACGGCTTTGTCGTTCCCCTTCGGCAACGAAGGGACGGCGGAGGCGGCGGCGGGGATGAGGGAGCGGGACATGTTCGGAGATGGGAGATGGGAGATGGGGTCAGCGGGATTCCGGGGCGTTGACACTCGGGCCGAGCTGGGCAGCATTGCGGGGATCATCCGAGGAGCCGCCCGTGAACCACGCCATTCCCCCTGTCGCTATCGAGCTGCTTAAAATTCCGACCGCGATCCTAACGTGGTGGCTAATCGAGGAGTTGAAGAGGTGGCGAAAAAGAAGGTCCAAAAGGAAAAGGAAGGAGTCGGAAAAAACGATTCCGACGAGCACGGCCACAATCAATCGGAACATCTTTTTCGAGAACCTCTCCGACGGGATTCTCGAAGCATTTGTGGCGGGGTATTTCATACGATCGTTAATCCGATATGCGGCCTCCTCTGGCCCTGTTTCGCGGCCGGATGTGGTTGCGATAGCTGCGATCTCCATTCTCGCTGCGCTGTCATCCAAGCGCGCTGCCCGGTACTTCGGAACAGCGATTGTCGCGATCGTTAGAATGAAGCGAAACATGGCCCCAGAGTTGGTTTAGCGGACGAGGCGTCGATCGAGGAAAGCACGGAGGCTTGAGCGGGTGATCCACCAGGAGTGGCCCACTTGCTGGCCGTCGATCTCGCCGTCGCGGCGGAGGCGGGCCAGGGTGATGCCGCTCACGCGCCAGCGGCTTTCAAGGCTGGCAGATCGGATCTTGTCCATCAGCGGGCTGCCGATCACCGACTCGATCACTTCGTTAGGTGTCGCCTTGCGGGCCAGATCGGGCTCGCGGAGAGAACGGATCCACACGCGGATCTCTTTTCGCCGCTCCGAGGAATAGCTGAGGTCAAAGGCCCACTGCTCGACCGCCCACTCATTCACGTGGTCGATGTGCCATCCCATTTCGGCACCCACAGTGTCTAGGCTCACCAGACTCACCTCGTGGGTGAGCGGCAGGCACAGGGACTGTTGGGGGGTGGAAGGCATTAGCGGAGGGAAATGGTAATATGAAGTCGGCTCAGCCGGCGTTCAGCGCGTGCGGTTGAAATTGTTTCGGCGGCGTCGGGATGGGTTTGTTGAAGCCGCTCAACCGCGAGCTTTCGAACGAACGCCCCAAGACTGAGGTCGTTAGCCGCGGCGAGCCGACCGAACACGGTGCGCTCTTCATGGAGACAGTTGATTGGGACGTTTACGGTTCCCGCTCCGAGTCGATTGGTTGGCATGTGGTTTGGTTGTCAGGTCACGCTCGATCAGCCGAGCCACGTGCCTGGAAAAGCTCCGACCATCCTCCCTTGCGGCAGTCTTCCCTTTTTCCAGCACATCGTCCGGAACATGGATTGTCGTAATTGCCATCGTGCTATTAAGTTCTAATAAGTCTTAATAAGAGTCAACGGAAAACTTGCACCAGGTGTGGCTAAGACTAGAAAGGGCGTGTGGGAAAGCCCAAGTACACGAACACCAGCCTCAGTTTTCCAGATGGCGAACTCCTCAATCGAGCGAAGGCTCGTGCGGCGCGAATGGGGATCAGCTTCTCAAAGTACGTCGTGCTGCTGATCGGAAAAGACATCCAGGAAAGGCAGGCCGTCGGCTCAGTGAGCGACCTAGTCCAGCCTTACCGGATTGGCGGCACGCCACCCGACATCAATTCCGAATCGATACCGCGGCGGCTCGCTGTCGATTCCGAAGAGAACCTTGAGGCAATGGCAAAGCTCGGGGCGGTCGCGGCGGGGATCCAGCCTCGCGCAAAAGGCGAATCTTCACCCAAATCTGCTTCGACCAGCGGTAATAAATCCGTGCAGTCGTCTCTAGCTCGTCGAGGGTCAGGTGCCGCGTTGAACGCTCCAGCGCCGGCTCCAAGACAATCCGCGCCGGCGAAACCGAAACCATCTTCTCCTTGATCATGCGTTGAGTGTGGACGATCAGGGTCGGACATGGGCTGTCCGTGTGAATAAGTCCAACGACCTGGGAGACAGAAAATACCTAATATTCGTCAAATGTTGCCCCAGGGCAACATTTGGAAAGAGGAGAACCGATGAACCTGAATTGCAGAAGCTGTGGGGTGGATCTTGAGGTCGATGATTCTGTGCGTGGGCAGATCGAGACGTGTCCGGGATGCAACACAATGTTCGAGGTGCCCATGATCGCCCGCAATGAGGCAGCCCCGGCGTTTGCAATGCCCCCTGCGTTCGAGCCGCTGGCCCCTCCGCCGAACCGATTAGAGCTCAAGCCGAACGCCGTGATTAGTGGTGGTGCTCACGGGCAGTCGCGCCGGGGAAGCGGTGGGAATGTGGCGGCTGCGCTCGCGTCATTTTTCATCCCTGGGCTCGGGCAACTGACTCAGGGGAGAATGACCGAGGCCGCCTTCTTCTTCCTGCTTACAGCATGCTGCGGAATCGTTGGGATGCTGTTTCTCGATTTCCCAATCAGTCTATTTCCCGAGGGGATGGTGGCGATTGGGGCCGCCGCAGAGGCAGCGATATGGGACGGGAGGTCGTAGATGGGAAATGGGAGATCGGAGGGGACAGCAGATGTCCGACCCGTCGGGTGAGTCTGCGCGGATGAAATCCAATCGCACGTGGGGCATTGGCGCTGTAGTGCCGGCCTATCCTATGGATCCGCCGGTGTACCCGTTCCCGCCAGATCTGCCTGTGGGTTCCATGGTCCGGGTGCTCGGGATCTCCCCAGGCTACTGCCGAGTCCGGCTGGCCGCCGGCGGAGACTCCCGAGAGTGGACTGTGGCCTGGCCGATCCTCCGAGGGTGGACGGCCAGGTCGATGCCTGTCAGACCGAAATAAGGAGATGGGAGATGGGAGATGGGAGATGGGAGATGGGGAGGGCAGTGGAATCCCCGCTGAAAGATTTCAACACTTTCGTATAGACAAAACACCGACGGAGTGAGATTGTCTCCCCGTCGATCGAAACACGGTTGACCCCACCCGAGGGTTTCGGGAAGCAAATCGAAAGCAGCAACATGAAGACCAAATCCTACCACCACACGGCGCTTGGATCATACGCTCCATCAGCCGCCACCCGCGACTCTCAGGGCTACATCACATACCACTCATCTCCGCGCTACGGCAAAGCAACAGCGGAACAACTCGACGAGTGGAGCAGGAGCCGCATTGCCGCGGTGAAAAACGCCGCTGAGACGGAGATCGCGAACCGAGCCCTCGCGGCGTGGCGATCCGAAAACTCTTAACCTCCACCGAATCCGCCCGGCCCTTCGGGGGCGGGCAACCCATCAACACAATGACCTCTCTTGAAATGCTATCCCACCTGGATATGACAATTGGAACAGCGTCCCCGGCGCTCGTTCGGCGCGCGTGGCTCCTCGCCGACGATGAGGGAACGATCCAGGCTCACCAAATGCTCACACTCACCGATGATCCCCGGAAACACACCACGACAAATCTTTCACGATTTCTCCTCAGCATCGGGTGCGAGCGGAACAACTGATCAGCTCATGATCCACTACACACTCAACACCGGCCACACGGCCATGAGCCCGCGGTCTGAGGTTGGCGAGGACGTGATTGATTCCCTCCGCAGGCTGTCCCGCTGCGGAGGGAATCTCCCCGAACCATTCGCCGCGTTTCGGCTGGATGTGGCCAGCGAGCCAGGCTCATCGGTGTTTACCATATACCGCGGGACCGAGCCAGTCGTGACCTGCATGGTTGCGTGGACCCCAGAGGGAGCATCGGGAGGTTGGCCCCACCTGGAAAAAATCTATCTGGATCTCGGGGACAGAAATCCAAACCTCGTGGCCCCTGGGAAACCTCCGGAAATGCCTAAAGAAACACCATGGCTCGCAGTGATGATTCACCCGTGGATCATCTACCAATCGAAGTACGACATCAGCTGGCTGGGTGATTTTGAGCGCTGCCTCGCGTGGACTCTGATTGATGATCACAAATGAAAACGCCGAACAATAAGCCCGCAACGATCGGCCGCCCGACGGATGAGTCGGAGCCAAAGGATCACGTCATAACGCTTCGGACCACTCGCACGCGGAAAAACGCGTACGTGAAGGCTGCCCAAAAATCGGGGCAGAATCTCACTGATTGGATTATCACACGGTGCGACTCGGCATCGTAAAAACTACCACATGAAGACAGCGAAGAATAAGACAGCGCGGAAGCTCTGGCTTCTTTTGCCGGTAGAGAAAAGGCCGGAGGGGCGCGATCCATGGGCGAGCCCGTGGGAGTGCGTCAACGGAATGGTCGTCTGCGCGGCGTCGGAAGCTGCGGCGCGGTCAATCGCACAAAAGCACGGGGGCTACGAAAACGGGATCGGAGTCGATCCCTCTAAATCGCCATGGCTGAACCCTGCATTTTCAACATGCGCGGAACTCACAGCGGAACACCCGGAAGGAATCGTCGCCATAGACTATTCAGGCTCCTAGCGGGTTGACGCCTCGACCGATTCCTGATCTCTTCTCCCCGGCCCTGAAGCAGCCCCGCTTCGGGGCTTTTTGTTTTTCCAAATCCGAATTCTCCGGCGGGGAGATACACCCCGGCTCCGAGGGCCCGGAACCTTTTCATCGACTGGCGTTTCATGGCGACCGCTACGGGCTTTTCAACACCCGATTAACCGGTCCCTAAAACGCCATGAAACTCCCCCGACTCCTCGTCATCGCTCTCGGACTCTGCTCGTTCCTGCTGCTCCTCGCGTTCACCGCGCCGGTCCATGCCGGACTCCCAATGATCGCGCAGGTGTCCCCTTTGGCATCCCCCGGCCCGAGCGCCGTCGCGCTGGCCCCTACCCTCAATCCCTGGCTGGGGCTGATCCCGTTGGTGGTCCCGATCCTGGTGACCGCGGTGAAGAGCTTCGTCCCCAAAATCCCCAAACTGTGGCTGCCAGTAATCGCTGCGTCTATTGGATTAGCCTTGGCGCTGTTCGATCACTTCACGGGAGCACTCGGCGGGAACCCCATGGCCGTCGCATTCCTCGGCGCCGCGGGCACTGGTCTGCGTGAGATCTACGACCAGCTGCGCCAGGCCCTCGCCACCCCGAACGTCTGAGGCCATGGCCCTCACGCTCGCGATCCTCGCGCTCCTGACGCCTGCGCTGGCTGCCGCCCTCCCGATCCTCATCCGCCACCTGCTCCGCAATGTTGACAACCCCACAGCCGAAGCTGCAGCCGCTCGTGGCCGCGCCGATCAAATCATCGCCTCCGGCTCCTCGCCGCAGGCGTTGGATGAGCTCAACCGGCTGGTGGATGACGGCGTTGCTCGTCGGCTGCCGAACGGAACCCAAGGTGGTGGTGATCCCAGCCGATCGTGAGATCCGCTTCCTGCGCATGGGCCAGGTCCTGACCAATCAATCCGACGTGTACCTAGTCCCGCCAGCCCGCATGCAGGAGATCCTGCGCGCCCTGGCCCAACCCATTCCGACCAAATCCTAATCTCCCAACTTCGATCTGCCACCTCCAAATCTCATGCTCATCGCCGAAGCCACCGCTGCTCTCTCGACCTCAATGCTTGGCACAGTCGTGCTGTCTCTCGGGGTGCTGGTCAGCCTCGGAGTGGGAATTATCGGTTTGCTTTCGCTCCGACGGGAACATGAGGCCTTCAAGGACGACACGAATCGCCGCTTCAAATCGCTGGAGGAATTCACCCAGGAAGTGTCCACCAATCTTTCGGACGAGCTAAGCGCGGTCCGGAGGGAGATCCACGATGCTGAGCTGCGGATCAGCGCATCCGGCGAACACAGATCGGAGACGTTGCACATCCGATTCAACGACGTGATGGCTGGCCTCTTCAAGGTACAGGGCCGTCTCGATGCGATGAAGGAGTAACCATGGCACGCTCCCACAAAACCCAAGCCCGCGAATTCGCCCTGCTCGCGTTGCATGCCGCTGAAGGGGTGCCGATCACCGATCGCGCCCTCCGCGACCACGTGCTCCGTGGGATCGGCGGTGCGCTCAGTGATCTCGACGTGGGTGACGTGATCCGCGACCTCGAACTCGACGGTCTCATTGACGGGACCCGAAGCGAATTGAGGGACGACAAGGTCTGGCTCCTCTCCGACACCGGAGCGATCCGCGCGAAGAAACTCCGGTGAACCATGGCATCCAAACCGCGATCCGACGCCTCGCCGCTGAATCAGTTTCGCGAGCAGCTCGACGACTGGCTGTATATCGAGAACGCCTCCTTCCAAGAGGTCTCGCAGCGGCTGGCACGCGACCACTCGTGTATGTGCTCTCCGTCCTCTGTTTGGCGGTGGAAGCAGCGGAGGGACGAAGAGCGGCTCCTCGAACAGATTACCAACAAGGCCCGGCAATCTCGGGACGTTGTGGCGAAGTTTGCGGAGGAGAATCCCGAGCTCGACGCCTCATTCACCAATCTGTTGCGCCAAGTGGCTATGGATCTTGTGAGTTCACCGAACCCGGACCCGCAGGCGATCTGCCTCGTCGCAGGGAAAGCCTTGAAGCTCCGGGACCAGGATCTCCAGAGGCAGAAGCTCGAGCTCGCCGCGGACAAGTTCAAAGCGTCGCTGCGCTCAAAGATCGAGGAGGGGCTGGGCGAACTGGCCAAGACGATTGGGAGCAATCCGGAGGCGCGTGCGCTGTACGAGCAATTCCGGGGCGTGGTGACGAAGGCGACGGCATGAGCGCCACTCCCAAAAACACTTTCCCCGCCGCAGACGGGGACACCAAGAAACCGGCCACCCGTGCCAGTGCCGGCAAAGCGAGCGGGCCTTCATACACCGTCACCGGCGACGCCCCCCACGTCGCTGCTCGCGACAACCACGGGCTGGGGGCCCTTTCTTCTCTCGACCAGCGGATCGCTGGGAACAAGCGCAGCGCGAACTCCCCGCGCGTCCGCACGTTCGCCGAGTTCGTCCGCGGTCACGCGAAGGTTCTCAAACGCGACGGTAGCGCCGGCCCTTTCTCGACGAAGGGGCGGAAGCCTCTGGAAGTTGTGATCGAGTGGTTCGACAAGGTCCTCCGGAACACGATCGACGGTGAAGAGGTCTGGATCGATGGCGTGAAGTTCGCGCCCGGCCAACTCAAGGGTGCCTCGATCGCTGTCGGCGGCGGAGCTCAGTGGGGAAAGACGATTCTTGAGCTTAACGCGATGGCGTACCTCGCCGCCATTCGGTTCTGTTCGGTCGGCTGCTATCTGCCCGACAAGCCGAAGGTTGAAGAGATCGTGGGCCAAAAGTTCCGCCCGAACGTTTTGGATCTCTACCCCTGGATGGCGGAGATGATCCAGATGGGAAAGACGGAGAACGCCTCCGGGAAAACGATCGACCGCAAAGAGAGCTTCACCGTTACCGACGGGACCAAGAAAGCGTTCGGCAATTTCTGCGGAATGCATAAGCCGCCGACCTCGATCACGATCGACGTGGCGATTCTTGACGAGGTGGACGACATCCCGACGAGGAACATCGGGTACGTCTCGGGTCGTATGACGAACTCGCCCGTGGCGCTCACCGCGTTTATTGGAACGCAGCGGGTCGCCGGCGCCGGGCAGAATTCACGGGTCAAGGCGTCGAGCTATCACACTGGACAGTACACGTGCACGGGTTGCGGGCTCCGCCAGAACCTCGAAGAGTCGTGGCCGCGGTGCGTTCGCCTCGCCATCGACCGTACACCGAAGCGTTCGGACCCGGTGATCACGGCCGAGGCTGGATTCAATCGGACCGGCATCTATTACTCGGCGTGCATAGACTGCGGGGTCGCGCTCGATCGGGACGAGGTCCAGTTCACGGCGCAGAATCCCGAGCGGGTGAAGGAGGCCAAGTTCGGGGTTCGGGTTTCCCAGCTTACGATCTCCGCAATCTCAATGGAGGAAATCGTCGGAGACTGGTACTCGGCGTTCTCCGATCCGACGGGCGAAGCCATGGTGGCGTTCTATTGCGATCGGTTGGCTATCCCGAATGCCGGAGCGGCGCAGCCCATCGTTCAATCCGTCCTCGATCGTTCCCGAGCCCTCGGGATGTCTGAGAGTCAGGAGGCCGCGCAGCCGTACTCAATGTCCATGATCGGCGGCCAGGGCCGCTTCGCCGGGTGCGACATGGGCCCGCGCTGTTGGTTGTGGGTCGATGAGGTTCGCGGGCCGGCTGTCTCCGGGCTTGTGTGGTCGGAGCTCATCGCCTCGGGCTCGATGGCCTCACGCCTTCCGCTCCTGATCGACCAGATGGGGATCGAGACCATCTTCTTTGACGCCGGCGGTGAGCCCGATCTCACCAAGCGCTTAGTGATCGCACTCAATGGGCTGGAGGACTACCAGCCGCCGTCGATGCCGCGGAGCGACATTCAGAAGTCGCACTTGTCGACCATCGGCCGCGGAATCACTTGGGACGGAGCCAAGGGCCGGTGGCAAGGCATCAAGGCCGCGGCGGTCCTATTTGTTTCCGGCGAGGCAAAAGGCGTCGAGCAAACGATCGGATGGACCCAAGACGGGAAGCTCTACCCGCTGATCAAGTGCAACCGGAGCGAGTCGATCCAGGCGGTGGTGAACGACTTCCTCACCCCGGCTGAAGGCGTCCTGGAATCCATCGGGACCGAAGGCGCGAAGACAATTCGCTCTCTGCCTCGAGCCCGGCTTCCTCAGACAGCGATCGGGCCCGGCGTCTCGATGGCCACCCTCGACACCCATCTCTTAAACCTCCGGAAGGAGCGCGACACCAAGACGCAGGAGGAGGATTGGGTGGACGGAGTGGAGAACCACTTGGGGTTGGCCCGCTGCTACGCCCGACTGGCGAGCCTCATCGTCCAAGTGAGCGGGCAGGTACAACCGTTCGCCTACGAGCGAATCAACGCCCGAGAAACCAGGAGAATCAGAGTCATCGCGTGAAGCCCCCCCTCTCAATCTGCCATCCGGGCAATCGGCCCTCGCCAAGGACCTGCCGCTTCAGCGGGTCCGGTCGGTCCCGGATGGCTCCAATTCAGAGCGCTCCACGGACGCTCACAAATGCCCCAGGAACGTTTGCCGGGTGTCTGGAGCCCAGCGGCATCATCCGACGCGCCTACCGAACGGCTAAAACGGTATTTAAGCGGTTCCTGATTCTCTCCTCATCCCAGTTTTCTGCCCCCGCCTGCCATGTCTGATCTGAATCCAGCTCTTACGGCGGTCGCCGCGGTTGTTGAACCGGGTGCGAACCCGGCGCCGGCCATGACCGAAAAGGGCGAGGCGGAGACGATCCGCCGGATGATCCTGCAAAAGATCCCGGCAACGAGTCTCGTCCCGGCCAACATCCTCGAACAACTCAACGCCTTCGAGCGGGGATGGTTCACCATCGCCAAGCTTTGGGACTCCATTCGGACCCGGAATCATACGGTGACGAATGTGGCGGGTAAGCGCGAAAAGCGCCTCGGCGGGATGCGATGGGACGTGCTGATCGATGCCGACGCATCCCAGGGAAAGGAAGCCGAGGCCGAGAAGCACAAGAAAGCGCTGCAGGACTTCTATCGCGGCGTGATCGCTACGGATCTACTCGAAGCGGACGTCCGGGGTGGCTTGGGCACCTTGCTCCGCCAGATGGCGCGGGCGATCGGCCACCGATACGCCGTGCACGAGATCACGTGGAAGCCGGCCCAAGGATCCCGGCCGTTCACGGCGGAGTTCCGGTTCTGGCCGCTTTGGAGTTTCGAGGCCCGCATAGGAAAACTCCGGTGGCTTCCTCAGCCGGGGTTGGGGGTTGGCTACGACATGCCGGAGAACGAATGGCTCGTGAGTGTGAGCGACGGGATCATGCGGGCGACGGTCGGGCTCATCGCGATCCAGCAGATGGGGCTGAACGATTGGGCGAACTACACGGAAAAGTTCGGGCTTCCGTTCGTCTTGGGAAAATCGCCCGCGACGAAGGGGACCCAGCAATGGGACGACATGAAGGCAATGGTTGCCGCGCTCGTGGGTGACGGCGCCGGGGTGATCAATCTGGATGCCGCCGTGGAGCTCATCATGGCCGGCGGATCCGGATCCCTTCCCCATCCGGCCCTCGTGGAATACTGCGACCGATGGATCACAGCGCTCTGGCTCGGCGCGGATCTCGCGACCATGTCTGCCGGATCTGGCCAGGGCCAGGGGGCAAGCCTCCAACAGGGTGAGATTGAGGCGCTCGAAAAGGACGACGCGCGGGAACTCTCCGAGACGCTCAACAAGCGGATCGATCCACAGGTGATCGCCTACCTCTTCGGCGACGGGGTCGAGCCCCTAGCCAAGATCCAGATCATCCCGCCGATCACGATCGATACAGCCCAAGAGCTAAAGGTGGACCAGTTCCTGTTGGATTCCGGCCAAGCCCTCGACAAGGCGGAAACCTTTGAGCGCTACAACCGCAGCACTCCGGCTCCGGGTTCGGAAGTGATCGCACGGACTGCGAAGCCGGCCCCCAAGGGTGAACCAATCCCGGACGCGATTCCCGACGGCAAAGACGCCGAGGGAAATCCTGATCCCGCAATTGACCAGAATCCGAAGGCCTCCGGAGCGAACGAGGCTCCGAGGGCCTCATTCATTGAGACCACGACCGATAAGGTCGCCGAAGCGTTGGGAGACTTCTTTGCTCCTTTGAGGGGTGAGATCAATCGGATCGGAAGCCTCCCCGACGCCGAGATGTTGCCCGAGCTCGATCGAATCAATGCGGGGCTCGCCGACTACCTGAAACGCCGCGGCATTGACGAGCGGGCGGTGGAGATCCTCGGAACCGCACTAGGTCAACAAGTGCTCCTCGGTTTGAGGGGCAATTAAAACGACGATGAAGAACCTTTCAATTCAGCTTGAGGCAAGCGTGGCGAACGAGTCGGCCGTTGGCGATGACGGCTCCGCGCTCTTCGCGCCGTATGGCGACGCGCCAAACGTTTTTGCACTCAAGAACCCTGCGGCGTTCCGGACGGCATTCCCGACCGCGAAGTATTACGAGGAAGATGGAGTGGTGAAGGTGGATGCAATCCAACGCATCACCGCGACCAACGCCAAGCCCGTGGCGGACCGGTTTTCATCCCCCGTTGGAATGGTGAAGAGATGGTTCCGCGGGGCGCCGGTATTCTTTCGACACCCGGATTTCCCAGGCGCCACCGAGATGGACAAGCGCGAGCTCGGCCGCGTGGTCAAACTTGAGGCACGCGAGGAGGGACTCTTTGGGGTGCCGGTGTTCAACGACCTCGGGGCCAAGTCCGTCAACGGCCGCGAAAAGCTTTTCTTCTCTCCCCACTTTGATGTCAGCCCGACAGGAGTCGAAGAAGGGAAGCTCATTTTCGAGCCGACTGCGTTTGTCAGCGTCGGCCTCACGCCAGAACCCAATCTTGCCGCGGACGCGGTGAACGAAGCCGCATCGAATGCGGCAAACCTCAGTACCCCCCCCATGAATAAAGTTGTTCTCCTCGGCGCTCTCGCCGGGCTCGGAATCAATCTGGCGGCGGATGCGTCCGACGACGCGATCGCAGCCTCCATCACCGGCCTTGCCCCGCGCCTCTCCACGGGCGCCTCGGCGGCTAACGAACGCGACACAGCGAAAGCCGACGTCGCCAGACTGCAGGCCGAACTCGCTGCGCTCAAAGCCGCATCCGCGAATGAGGCCAAGGGTGTTCGAGATGCCGCGATCAACGCGGCAATCCAGGACGGCCGCATCACCGAGGCGCAGCGCGCCACGTGGGACGGCATTCTCACCGCCAGTGCCGCCAATGGATTGGCCGCCCTGAATGGGTTGCCGAAGACCGTCAAGACCACCGCAAGCGCGAAGACCGTCGCGGATGCCACCGCCGCCAGCGCCAACGCGGAAGCGAGCGCCGCCAACGAAGCCAAGTCCGGTGTCATCGGATTTGATCGGGCCCTGGCCGATCTCAAGAAGCAGCGGGGCACCGCGGATTCCACGGCTGCCTGATTCGACTCTCAAAAACAAACGCAACTAGACGTCTAATCCTATGCCATCCCCAACCCTTCTTGATCTCGCGAAAATTAACGGAACGGATACCGTGATCGGTCTCCTTGAGGAAAACCTCACGGCCGCCCCCGAAGCGGCGATCATTCCCGCGCGCACGATCCGGGGGACTTCGTTCCGCTCTTTGGTGCGGAGCACCTTCCCCACCGTCGGCTTCCGGAATGCCGGCGAAGGTCGCACGCCCCAGAAGAGCGTGTACGCGAACCGCATCCACGAGACCTACTATCTCGACAGCCAGATGGAGCTCGACAATGCGATCGTGAACGGCGCGGAAGCCGGGCCCGATTACATGCTGACCACCGAGGCCTCTGGCCACGTCAAGGGCGCTCTCCTGGCCCTCGGGTCCCAGGTATGGTACGGCCGCGCCAACGACCCGAAGGGGTACCCTGGAGCGATCGACTTTGTCGATGCTGCCCACACGGTCGATGCGACCGGCTCGACGGCGAACGCCGCCAGCTCGTGCTACCTCGTGGTGGTCGATCCGCGTTACTTCCAGTTCATCTTCGGGAACAACATGACGTTGACCGTGGGTGAGTGGCGAAAGCAGACCGTCACCAACGGAACCACGAAGCAGACCGTGTGGAACAACTCCCTTGAGGGTTGGGTTGGCACCGAGTTCCTCAACATCCACGCGATCGTTTGCATCAAGAATCTCACGATTCAGACGGGCAAGGGCTTAACCGATCTTCTCCTCGCGCAAGCGATGGCGAAGTTCCCGGTTGGCATTCGCCCGACTCATATCTTCTGCAATCGAGTCCAGCGCCAACTCCTCCAGGCTTCCCGAACCGTCAGCATCTTCGGTCAAGGGAATGCCCTACCGGGAGCGGGTCAGGGAATCATCGCCCCGACGCCTTCGAGCTATGAGGGCGTGCCCATCATCCCCACCGATTCCCTCCTGCAGACCGAGGCGATTCGCTGATCCCGTTTGGGTTGTTCTCAATCGAAACCTCAAAGCACTAGATTATGCCAAACGTACTTGGGCGTGGAATTCTCGACGCCAACCTCATTGCGGTCACCGCGTTTCCCGCGGCGGGCGCAACCGCAAACTCGGCAGCCCTCGATCTCGGCCCGAAGTATCTCCAGAGCGAGCGCCTCGAATTCGGCATGGTGTGGCCCTTGGTCACCCCGCTTGTGGACACGAAGAACCTCATCTTCAACGTGCAGACCTCACCGGACAACAGCACGTGGACCAACGCCGGCATCACGAAAACGATCACCGGCGCCGGCGGCATCGGAACCCCGGCGGGTGAGTATCTGTTCCGCCTGCCGAGCACGGCGCCTCAGTACGTGCGCCTATCGGTCGCGGAGGATGCGGCCGGCGGCGTCGTGACCGGTTTGAACTTCACCCTCAACGCTTACTTCTGAACCGCTAGCCGATTCGGAGCCCCAACAGGGGCGGGCCGTAAAAGGGCCCGCCCCTCCTTCCAAGAATGCCAAACTGGATCCCCATTGCGACGGCCGACGTGTATTCCGCGCTGCAGGCGCCGGAGCTCGATTCGCTCCGCACCGCCGCGCTCGCCGTCACCCAAGGGGATCCGGTGCTCGATGCCATCGCCGTGGTGGTCCCGCGGGTTCGGGGATTCATCGCGAGCCATCCCGGCAACAAGATCGACCAGGACGCGACCCTGATTCCGCCCGAGCTCTTCCAGGATGCGGTCTGGCTTGTGATCCAGGCGTTGAAGATCCGGTTGGGCGACGCCGTTCCATTTTCTGATTCGCAAAAGACGATCCTCACCCGCGCCGAGGCGGACCTTCACCAAGTCGCCCTGGGGCAACTACGGGTCTCGATCCCGCAGAATCCCGAGGTTACGCCGAGCATTCAATCCGGCGGAGGCGCGGAGATTGCATCGACCCGAACCCGTCTCTTCGGCGATCTCATCGGGCCAACAACGTCCCCCGCGTTGAACACGTTGAACGGGGCCGGAATCACCGACGGCATCTCGAGCAATGGACGATACGTCGATCCCGTCTGGCTCGTCTCCTTCCCTTGGCAGTGGTTGAGCAACAAACCGACCACCGCGGCCGCGGCGGGCATTGCCGATGCGGTGGTGACAACTGGCACCTACGCCGATCCATCGTGGCTGACTGGACTTGCTTGGTCGAAGGTCTCTGGACGTCCCACCACTCTCGCTGGCTACGGAATCGCCGACGCGATCACGGCCGCGGCCGCGGCATCGACCTACCTCACAATTGCGAATGCGGCATCGACCTACGTTGCGCTCGCTGGCACCTACGCCGATCCGTCGTGGTTGACCGGTCTTGCTTGGTCGAAGGTCTCTGGACGTCCCACCACCCTTGCTGGCTACGGAATCGCCGACGCGATCACGGCCGCGGCCGCGGCATCGACGTACGTTGCGCTCGCTGGCACCTACGCCGATCCGTCGTGGCTGACTGGACTTGCTTGGTCGAAGGTCTCTGGACGTCCCACCACTCTCGCTGGCTACGGAATCGCCGACTCGATCACCGCAGCGACCGCGGCATCGACGTACCTAGCTCTCGCTGGTGGAACACTGACAGGGAATCTCCTTTTCACCGACAACCTGTACACAATCGGGGCCGCGGCCGGAACCCGTCCAAAGGACATCCACCAGACCGGTATTCATTCGTTTTGGAACGGCACCAGCACAACTCTCCGCGGAACGATCCAGTCGAGCGGCGACGGAATTCTGATCTTATCCAACAACGCGGGCACTGGATTCTCTCGGTTGGCCTTTGGGGCGGCGACATCGGGACATCCGGCAATCAAGCGAGTGAGCGCGGCGAAAATGTCAGCGCGACTTGGTGACGACACCGGGGATTCGGATTGGACTTGTGCAGGGCTCACGGCCTCGGCCGATTCGACTATCAACGGAATCTTTGTTGGCACGAGGGGTGTGACGACCGCGGCGTGCGTCCTCGGAACTGCGGCGGGCCTTAGCGCGGGATCGACCGCCTCACAGCTCACCGCTATCGGCCAATCATGC
>Ga0136641_1000396_pt1 | contig 18804 bp, 18 predicted proteins | sample EliLak1302023Y_FD_115312 | JGI IMG/M metagenome (GOLD analysis project Ga0136641, IMG submission 115312) | Freshwater microbial communities from Elizabeth Lake, Yosemite National Park, California, USA - 13020-23Y | ecosystem: Environmental > Aquatic > Freshwater > Lake ...
GAATTTACCTATTGAAAAATTACTTCCCGATGATCAACCTGCATACGTTGCTTCGTGGATTTATGTATTTGGCGTACTAACGCTTTCAGCTCTTTCTATGATCACTGCATCCGGCATTGTTTTGGCATTTGAGGGACCGGCTTGGTATCACACATCAGATGTCGGTAAATTTATGAATAGCCTTCATTTCTGGTCCGTTCAACTCTTTTTCGTATTCATGGTCATTCACTTATGGGGTAAGTACTGGATGGCTGCATGGCGCGGAAATCGCTTTAGAACGTGGGCGACTGGCGCAATCGCATTCGTTGCATCCATTGCAACTGCATTTACTGGCTACCTTGTTCAAACAAACTTTGACTCACAGTGGATCTCCTTTGAAGCTAAAGATGGTTTTAACTCTGTAGGAATCGGTGCGTTTTTCACCGTAACAAATCTGGGACAGATGCTGCTTCTACACGTTGCTTTCCTGCCTTTAATTTTGGGAGTAATAACTGTGATTCACGTACTGATGGTGCGTCGACGTGGGGTTGTCCCGCCTATTGATGCCGAACCAACTCCAGGAAGCGGGGCATAACAATGAGCGTTTCTAAAGAAGCCAAACACGCCTTCGATGCTGCGCCTTGGACCGGTAAGACAAAGCGCTATGACATCGTTAAAGAAGGGAGCATCGCGGTTACTCTTGTGGCAATTGTGGCGATATTTCTTTCACTGTTTTTAGGTTCTCCTGATGACACGCCTTTAACTTTTAAAGGGTGGGCAATTAGCAACCCGGATAATTTTTATGCAACTGCAGTTCAAGAACTTTCAGGTTCAAGTGGAACTGCAACTTATGGCGCTCCATATAACAAAGCTGCCGATGGTTTAAATGTAGGTCCATTGTGGCTACAAAAATGGGCAGGCGTGACTCGTCCCATCGACACCGTTAATGAGTTTGTAATTGCACCGCTGAGTACACAAGTTTTATCCACTGATATTGCCAGTGCACTTGCAACGTGGAAATCAGCTGCCGATTCCCAAAAGCACGACTGGGCAGTTGCTTACGATGATGCAATTACAAAGGTAGAGGGAAAAATTTCAGCAGTTCCCGCAGGTGCTTATGGCCCAGTGCCAGTATTGGCTCAAGGTTTAACCGACATGGCTAAGGGTGGTGCACTTGATGCAGCGCTTTTGTCACAAGGTGGATTTTTCCAAACTGATAACACTAAGCAGATTCTCTTCTTTGGAGACGGTGCTTATTTAGATGAAGCTGGTACCACAGCTAATTTGCAAGGTGGCACTTGGGGAATGATGAATGAAACTGGTCGCTATCCAGGTCAAGCATGGCTGTGGCTGTATTCATTCTGGTATCAAATTCCGCCATTTAACAATGAAAACTCTAAGCCAATTGGTGCAAATGCTGACGCATACATCATGGTAATTATGGGAATCATGTCATTAGGTTTGATTTTAATTCCAGTAATTCCTGGAGTGCGATCATTACCGATGCGAATCCCAATTCACCGTGGTATTTGGCGCCAGTATTACGACGAAAATGGAATCAAGCGTCGTAAGAAGTAAATAGATCAAAAATGAGCCCTCCCGGCAATCCCGACGGGAGGGTTTATTTTATGCAAAAAGAAATTTCGCTCCAGCTATGAGTAAAACGAAACCAAGTGCACGCTTAACCGCATTTGGCGAAAAGCGAGAGATTCCAAAACGAGTACCGATGAATGCACCAAGTAGTACTGCAACTAAAAAGATCGGTAATTGGTGGGGTAGGGATGACACAGAGTGAATATTGCCGAGTAAACCGGCAACCGAGTTAACAAAAATAAAGGCGGCTACCGTTCCACTGGCTTGTTTAACACTCACCCAACCTAGCCAAATTATCAAAGGTGATAAGAAGATGCCGCCGCCAGTGCCAGTAATTCCTGAAAGCAAACCGATGCAGGCGCCAATGAATATCGCTAGCGCGATGTTTACTGGCTGTGTCACTTTCTCTGTTTGCATTGCTTGTACGAGGAAGCGAACTCCAGAAAGAAGGAGCAAGACGCCAATAATTGGCTTGTAAATATGGCTGGGCAGATTGATGTGCCCCCCAATGTAAGCCGCGGGAATAGAACCCAGACTTAAATAAAAGAAGAGGGAGCGGTGGAATAAGTTGCTTTTGATGTAGCGAAGGGATGCATACGAAGAAACAAAGATATTTAACGTGAGTGCAGTGGGTTTGATAACAACTGGTGGGAGATCAAACAAAGTCATAATGGCGATATATGCCGAAGCCCCCGCATGCCCTACCGATGTATAAAGAATTGCCCCAAAAAATAAACAGCCCGCTATTAGTAACGTGTGAGCGGTGAGCATTATTTGACGGCTTCAACTATCTGAGCACTGAGCCACTTACGCAATTCGTAAGCTTCGCTGACCATAAAACCATGGCCGAAGAAACCATGAATCATGCCGGGATACTCCTTGAGCGTTACAGGAACTCCGGCTTTTTCTAATGCAGCTGCATAATTGACGCCATCATCGCGCAATACATCGTGTTCAGCTAAAGCAATAATTGCTGGAGCTACATTGTTAAATGTTGTTGATCTGCCAGGCACGGCATATTTATTCTGGCGCTGATCTTCTGGAATATATAGCTCCCAAGCCCATTGCATCCCAACTGCCTCCAGACCAAAGCCAGTGGCATGCTCTTTATATGATTTAGTTTCAAAGTTCATATCAATACATGGGTAGATAAGCATTTGATATGCCAACTTCACATCACCCGTATCGGCAGCTTTTAATGCAACTGCAGCCGCTAAATTTCCGCCAGCGCTGTCTCCGCCAACACCAATCTTGTTTGGATCAATTCCAAAGCGTGCTGCATTTTTTGCTACCCACAACAAACCGGCATAGCAATCATTAAATGGTGTTGGAAATGGATGCTCCGGTGCTTTTTGATAGTTAATTCCAATAACGACAAAACCAGTTTCAGCTGCAATGTTTGACATCTGCGGTGCGTATCGAAGTGTCCAGCTAAATATCCATCCACCACCATGGAAGTACACAAGTGCCGGCGCGTTCGGCTTAACATTTTTAGGGCGAAAAATTACGGCATGCAAATCTGCTGTAGGGGAAGTGAAGTAAGTATGTTCCACATTAACATCTTTAGATTCCGGACCGGCATACATTAAGTAATCTGCGGCATCTGCCCGACGCTCTTCTAATGTTGCATCATCAGCCAGCGGATTATTAACAGCGGTGTAGTCAAGGAATGCTTTAACTTCTGGGCGCATGGTCATGGGCAGAAGAGTAAACCATTTGCCATACGATTCCCCCACCTTTAGAAGTAAAGAGATATGTCATGGGCGCTTGCCAATGCGGATACACCACAGATCCAGAGAAGAACTGCAACGGAACACATAAAGTTGTGCCGGTGGTTAAAGCTGATATGGCCGAGAAACTTAAGGGCTAACTAAGACCTTTGTTTCTACAAATGTTGTAATCGTTTTGGAACTGATTTTCTTGTACCCAGTTGGGCAAGCAACGGCAATCACGGTCTTTTTTGTACTTCCTTTTTGGCACACTAGCTGAGTCGCTTTAACGGCCTTATATAAAGTTGTGTAACTAGGCGATGGTGAAGGCGTTGCCGATGCTTGGGCGACCGGCATTTGCGTAGGTGTTGCACTTGGTTGGGCGATTGCTTGTTGAACTGGCGGTTGCCCACCAGGTGGTGGTCCTCCCATTCCTGGCATCCCGCCCATACCGCCGGGTTGCATACCACCGCCCTGACTTAAGGTGGGAGTTCCGGCAAAGCAGTTGATTGTGGATCGATTACTTTTTTCCTGGGTTAATACATAGTGATAAACACCGGCTGGAAATTCAGGAGTTGCACTTGTAATTCCATTACATGCATCTAGTTGCGCAGAGGTTACAAGTTTTCCATTTATATCTTTGTCTCCATAAATGAGGAATCCATCAAATGCGATGCCCAAAATATGTGAAGGCCCGCCAACTTTATCGATGACCGAAGTTACGCATGGAGGCATGCCGTGATAGTGATACATGCCGCCCATTCCGGGGTGACCGTTGCACTCATCTAGAAAGCCCCACTTCACGCCATTGGAATCCGTTAGATAAACATTTCCCGTAACAGCAACAGTTTTACCATCGCCTTCATATGGATTAAAAATAACGGCTCCATTTGCAAGAATTCCGATAGGCCCTAAAGATGTTGATGTAACTGACGCAGCTTTAGTTGGGTTCAGAGTCACTGTGTAATTTAAATTCTGTGCAGAAACTAATTTGCTCGCTAAATCAAGGGTGACATCGCTAGAACTTAATGGAACAACTACGCCGGCATTTGGCTTGGCATATTTTTCTGCCATCCAATTGGGAAGACCATCAGATGCAACAATCACGCTGTCTCCAGAGAAGCTTACTTTCACATTGCTAAACCATGAGGCTTGTGAAATTGCGGTTTGTTGAGGAGATGCGGCATGACTGGCTTGTGCGAGTGCAACGGCAGCCACCCAAGGCAACACCGGTGCCAAAAGAAGTGCAATGAGTTTCTTGGCGCCAGAGTGAGTGCGCGCGTGTGCAGCTGGATTTGTCATTGATCTCCCCGTATGTCTAATCCTTAGGCTTGGAAGTCTAAATCATAGGCACGTGGTGGGGGGTTTGGCTTTAGGTGGAACGAATGCGCCATCTATTGCCGCTCGAATCGTGAGAAATCTTCCGCGCAGGCAATTGGGTCTCTTAGTTGCACTAGCGATTATCTTGATCAATGGATACCGAATTCTAATTAGCTAATTTCACCCATTTTTCATGACTCGATGAGTTTGGAATTCAATTAGCATCTAATCCCTGCAATACTTTCCTAATACAAAGCCTTCCCTTGGGGAGATAAATCTACGGAGAGGTAGATTTTCATGCGCAAGCTTTCATCATTTACTTCCTTAATCATTCTGATTTCAATTCTAGTTCTACCTCACGCAACAGCTGCCAGTGCAAAAGCTGGTGCTCCTTGCACAAAGGCTGGAGCAACCGCAGTTGTTGCTGGAATGAAATTTACTTGCGTCAAATCTGGAAAGAAGTTGCTATGGAATAAGGGTGTTGCAATTGTTAAGCCAACACCAATGCCTACGCCCTCTGCAACACCAACTCCTACGCCCTCTGCAACACCAATGCCTACGCCCTCTGCAACACCCTCTGCTCCACCCACAAAGGTATCCTTCAAAGCGCCAATACCAATCACGCTTCCTGTGCCCCAAACCGGGCTAATCACATTCTCAAATATTTTGGATCACATTGCTGAGATCCCTGCAATTTCATATCAACGTGTTCAAGATGTTGTTGCTGCAAATGCTCCAGTTACAGTGCCCAATTCTGTCTATATTGGCCCAACTACAACCCTTTACGTCAATGGTGGAGTTCCAAGAATTCAACAGATTCTCGCGAAAGAGCAACAGCTATGGAAAGGTTTCTTGCAACCATCCTTTTATGCAATGTACATTTATAACGCAGCGGATGAACCTGTGACGGAACAAAAATTCACCGCTGATTTTATGGCCAAGGGTTATAACTTCAAATCAGCGGAATATCTGAATGGTCCAATCCGAGCCATGGCAGGAAATTGCTCACAACAACTCAGCCCAGGTAAATTCACAGGTCCGCTTACAGAGTGTCGCGGAGCGAACTCCGGTGGTTATGTAGATTCAAGCGATGCATACCTTCATCTTGGACAAAGTGCTAACAGCGCAAATGACCCCAACACCTCAGATGGAGTTGTAATTGCACACGAGTACAACCATGCAGTTCAAGGTGCGCAATGGATCGATAATCCGTTGTGTCGTGATCCATCGGGTTCAGGTGCGGCATCAGTCTGCAATAGAAACGCAATGGCAAACCAAGGTTTTTCTGCTTGCTGGATTTTTGAAGGCTTACCAACGGCAGTTGGCTCTGCTGTTGCCGAGACATCATTTGCGAGTTACATGAACTTTCGAAAGGGTCTTCCTTATGGCTGGGGCCCAACAACCATTACGGATTACACCCAATCTTCGCTGAGAGATTACCTTTTCAACCAATCAGCGCCTTCTTGTTATCAAAATGGTCCGCTATACAATCTCGGATATTCGGTAGGAACATTAACCACAGAGGCACTGATTGCAATTGGTGGCCCTCAATCAGTAATGGCAATTTTTTCTATGGGTGCAGAGGGAAAAGATTTTGCAACGGCTTTCCAGAGTGTTTATGGAATTAGCTGGAGTGAAGGTTCGACAATTCTTTCCAAAGTTCTTGCCGCCGAATATGCAACCTACGGACCACCACCAAAGTAAAGAGGAGATTTTCCCATGAGAAAAATCGTCTGTGCAACACTTACCATCTTGGTGGCCTCTCTGCTAACACCAACTTCGGTTTCTGCGGCTTCGCCATCCGCTGGTGCTCCTTGCACAAAGGCTGGAGCAACCTCAGTTGTTGCTGGAATGAAATTTACTTGCGTCAAATCTGGAAAGAAGTTGCTATGGAATAAGGGTGTTGCAATTGTTAAGCCAACACCAACTCCTACGCCCTCTGCAACACCAACTCCTACGCCCTCTGCAACACCAATGCCTACGCCCTCTGCAACACCAACTCCTACCCCTACACCCTCAACGAGTGCCGCACCAATAGTTATTCCGATTCCAATCACCCTACCGATAATGCAAAATAAGGCAGTTACGTTTTCAAACGCTGTGTCGCAGTACGCCCAGATTCCCCAAGTTGCTTGGCAAAATGTCCAAGATGCGATTTCAGCAAATCAACAACCCAATATCCCAACAACCATCGTAATTGGGCCAAATACCGATACGACCTCGCTACAGATCACTACCTTGTTGAATAAGGCTTATCGATTATTCAACGGCTTCCAGCAACCTCCATCATTCTCGGCACTTGTTTACAACGCAAAAGATGAAGCATGGGCAGAATCTGAATGGCCTAAATTTGCTTCTCAACAAAACCTCACTAACGATCCAGCCTCGAGAATAAATAATTTGCGGGCAGGTTGTGGCTTCTCTTCAGGCGTTGCAACCGAGTGCTACGGCGGAATGGCACAGGTCTTTCCTAATACAGATGCAGGTTTTGCATTTATGGGAGTGCAGAGCCCCTATTGGTCAAGCAGTTCTTTGCAAATAGGGCCAATTAGCCAAGTGGTGCACGAGTACACACATAATGTTCAATTTGCACAATGGATCGGTACAAAGCTAAAGCCAGGGGAAAACTCCAGAGCGGATTCTGCACACTACACAATGCCATGCTGGTTTTCTGAGGGTCAAGCCAACGCAATTGGAATTCCCATTGCCTCAATTGATATTAATTCATATTTAGTAGGACGCGACAACAGCATTCGCCGAAAAATAAATGAGAGCGGGTCATCAAAGCCAGCATTGACCAATAATGGCTTAACTGCAGATGCCATCACGTCTTTCTTATACGGACAAAACATTGCTACGTGTTATAACCCCACTACAAATAATGACTGGCAGCTTGGTTACAACATAGGCTTTGCCGCAACTGAGGTGTTAGTTGCTATAGGTGGCCCACAATCAACGATGGCTCTGCTGGCGCAAACTGCTTCCGGTCTAACTTGGGTGGAAGCTTTCCAAAATGTCTATGGAATATCTTGGAAAAGTGGAGCAGATATCTTGGGTAAAGTTCTCGAAGCAGAATATGCCGCAAAGCCGACGGTTTGAGCCGTGCGCTGCCATCTGAGAAAACCAATTCCTGCTCGAATCAAATCGCTAGATGAATTCTCGGGCTTACTGTCGTAAGTGGGTGGTGAGGGACTCGAACCCCCGACCCGGTGATTAAGAGTCACCTGCTCTACCAACTGAGCTAACCACCCGAGGCATCCAGGCGCCGGAAACGCTTGAATGCAGGTGGAAACCTATCAGCAATTTTGGCCTTGCCGCACATTCGCGACACCGCCAAAATGGTCGCATGAGTCACTGGGAGATAAGGATTGCGCTAGCCCTGGCGCTCTTTGTGGCGGGTTTACCGCAGGTTTCTAATGCCACTACTCCAACTGTTACTGAAGTTATTGCAACAGTGGCCGTAAAAGGGCGTGCACCAAAAACTGGTTATAGCCGTACTCAATTTGGTCCGGCATGGGAAGACGTCAATGCCAATGGTTGCGATACGCGAAACGATATTTTAAAAAGAGATCTGAGCGAAAAAGTATTTAAAGATAGCTGCATTATTTTATCGGGTGTTTTAACAGATCCATATTCTGGGGAGAAAATTAATTTTCTTAGGGGAGTGGCAACTAGTTCTTTGGTGCAGATTGATCACGTTGTCGCTCTGTCTAATGCTTGGCAGACTGGGGCGTTTAAGTTGAGTGCAGAAAAGCGCGCAGCACTTGCAAATGATCCATTGAACTTATTAGCAGTAAAGGGAGCGTTGAATTCGCAGAAGAGTGATGGTGATGCAGCCACCTGGTTACCACCAAGAAAGAGTTATCGCTGTGAATACGTTGCTCGGCAAGTAGCAGTTAAAGCTAAATATGGTTTGTGGTTTACACCTCCCGAAAAGGCAGCAATTGAAAAAATAATTACAACGTGCCCAAATCAGTTGGTGCCTACCTCTTAAAGTGCGTCGTGACCGCGCTCGCCAGTGCGAACTCGTACAACTGTTTCAACTGGAGTAACCCAAACTTTTCCATCTCCGATTGATCCACTGTTTGCAGTTTCTACAATTAAATCAACAATTCCAGCAGCATCAGCATCATCGGCTAAAACCTCAATGCGTACCTTTGGAATGAAATCAACAGTGTATTCAGCACCGCGATAAATCTCGGTGTGGCCCTTTTGTCGGCCAAAGCCACGAGTTTCTGAAACGGTCATACCTTGAATGCCATTGACCTGCAGAGCTTTTTTAATGTCATCAACCTTGCCGGGTTTAACGATTGCAGTAATGAGTTTCATTGTTGTCGCCTCTCGTTAGTACCGGTTGGAGTTTCCGGTGATGTCATAAGCAGATTCTGCGTGAAAAACGGTATCTAATCCAGTGAGTTCATCATCTCTTAGTGCCCGGAAACCGATGGTGGCGCTAATCGCTTTAGCAATAAGCCATGTGGCACAGAAAGAGAAGAGAGCAACGACCACGATTGCTATCACTTGGTGAGTTAGTAGCGTGAATCCACCGTGTGCAATCAGGCCATTCTTACCTGCAGCATTTACGGTAACTGTTGCAAGAACACCAATTCCTAACATTCCAATAATTCCTGAAACGCCGTGAACACCAACAACATCTAGCGAATCGTCATAACCAAATTTATATTTGCGAGTAACAGCATAAGCAGCAGCAACTCCGGCAATTAAGCCAAGGATTAATGCACCCAGTGGATTAATAAATCCGCAAGCCGGCGTGATTACAACTGCGCCGGCAATTGCACCAGATGCAACACCAAGCGTTGTGGCTTTTCCATCACGGCGCTTTTCATACAGAGCCCAGGTCATTGATGCCGCAGCGGATGCAATTTGAGTATTGATCATTGCAGTGGCAGCTAAAGAGCCTGCAGATAGGGCACTTCCGGCATTGAAACCAAACCAACCAAACCACAACATTCCTGCACCTAATAAAACGAGCGGCATATTGTGTGGACGCATGGGATCTTTTTTGAAGCCATCACGTTTACCCAAAACTAATGCCAGAGCAAGTGCTGCAGCGCCAGAGTTAATTTCAACAACGGTTCCGCCGGCAAAGTCCAGAGCACCTAACTTGTCAACGATCCAACCACCGGTGCCGCTTTGTGAAGCAAAAGCCCAATGTGCAACGGGAATGTAAACAAGGGTTATCCAAATAGCTACAAATAAAACCCATGAACCATATTTAGCACGATCGGCAATTGCACCTGAAAGAAGGGCCACCGTGATAACTGCAAAAGTTAATTGAAACATTGCAAAAGCTAGCGTTGGAATTTGATGACCTTGGGGACCAACAACTTCGTTGAGAGTTTTAGCTAGACCTACATGTTCAAAGCCACCGATAAGTCCATTATGGGATTTTCCAAAAGTGAGTGAATATCCGTAGAGAACCCAGATAATAGTCGTTACACCAATTGCAGCAAATGACATCATCATCATATTGAGTGCACTCTTTGCGCGCACCATTCCACCGTAGAAGATTGCCAACCCTGGAGTCATGAATAAAACAAGGGCTCCACTTGCAAGCACCCACGCTGTGTCACCGCTGTTGATCACTTAGCTCTCCCTAAGTTGTCGAAAGGTTTAATTAATGTGAATCGTTATAACGATTGTATGAATTATTAATTTCTTCCTCGGCGGCATCGTGGCCGACCCATTCACCACCATGGACTTCTTTGCCGGGCTCTAGAGTTTTATAGACTTCAAAGAAGTGCTTGATTTCATCAAGTTCATAAATTGGAACATCTTGAATATCTTGCAGGCTGGCTTTGCGAATATCACCGGCTGGAACACACAAAAGCTTGTCATCGCCGCCTTTTTCATCGGTCATGCGAAACATTCCAATGACGCGGCAAGAGACTACACAGCCCGGAAAAGTCGGTTCATCCAACATCACTAAGGCATCCAGTGGGTCGCCATCGAGGGAGAGAGTGTTTTTTACAAAACCATAGTCATGCGGAAAACGTGTTGCAGTAAAAAGCATTCGATCTAAACGGACTTCACCAGTTGAATGATTGATTTCGTATTTGTTGCGAGACCCGGCAGGGATTTCAACGACTACATCGAAGATCATTGGGCATCCAGCTCTCTATCGGGTCTTGCAGTAATAGTGGGGTGAGCGACGGGGCTCGAACCCGCGACATCTCGGACCACAACCGAGTGCTCTACCAGCTGAGCTACGCCCACCATGTACGTCAAAGTCTACCTGTTACTCCGTAGCGCCCGGAACGAATACTGCGCTGCGGTAATACGCTAATTCGGCAATTGAATCTTGGATATCGCCTAATGCGCGGTGGTTGCCAGTCTTAGCGGGGGCGTTGAAATACGCCTTGGGATACCAACGGCGGGCCAACTCTTTGATCGATGAAACATCGATGGTGCGATAGTGAAGGTAGTCATTGAGCAAAGGCATATCGCGTGCAATGAAAGAACGATCAACTGAGACAGAGTTTCCGGCCAAAGGTGATTTTCCGGGAACGGTGTGTGCTGATTCTAAATATTTGATAATCGCTTCTTCGGCTTGACTCACTGAAATGCCATTGGGAATCTGGGTAATTAATCCAGAGGTCGTATGCATCTGTGTCACGAACTCATTCATCCCGGCTAATTGTTCGGCGCTCGCCTTAATGACGACATCGATTCCATCGCCAATCACATTGAGTTCGGAGTCGGTTACAAGGACGGCGATTTCGACGAGGACATCTTTTTCGAGTGAAAGCCCCGTCATCTCGCAATCGATCCAAATCAAGTTCGGTTGTTCATTGGCCATGGCGGCACTGTACGGGAATGAGGGTGATTTCACCTTTTGTTAACCTTCTAGACACCTTTGGTCCACATAAAAAAACCCGGATACATACAGGATTCGGGTCATGACATTGTTGGAAGCTAAGCCTGGCGCCACACCTTCGCCGCGTGAAATCACAACTAAACCCCGAATTTCGGACCAGATTTTTCGTGGAGTTGTCACAAGTTTTGGAATGTCGGCTCTAGTTATATTAACTTTAATCGGTACGTTCCTTGCTTTCCGCGGCGTGCAAACAATTCACACAATTGGTTGGGGCTTTTTAACTAATTATAATTGGGATGTAACAACTAGTGAGACTGGCGTCGTCACAGATCATTTAGGCGTAGGAGCGATGTTAATCGGAACCCTTTTGGTTTCAGCAGTTGCAATCATTGTAGGTGTTCCACTTTCAATTGCCATGGCTTTATTTTTAACTTTCTATGCCCCTCAACGCCTTAAAGCTATTTTTATTTCCATCGTGGATTTAATGGCAGCATTTCCCTCTGTTTTGTTTGGGCTTTGGGGTTTCTTTGTTCTCATGCCAATGGCAACATACTGGGCGAAGCTTCTGAATCATTATTTAAGTTGGATTCCAGTTTTTAATTCACCCGAACCTTTTTTTGAACGATCACCATTTATTGCCGGCTTAGTTCTTGCCATCATGATTATTCCAATTGTTACGTCAGTCTCTCGAGAAGTTTTTGCGCAAACTCCACTTGATCGTATTCAAGCTGCATATGCCCTTGGTGCTACAAAGTGGGGTGTCATCAAAGCCGTTGTCTTCCCATTTGGAAGCAGCGGAGTAGTTGGCGGTGCGATGCTTGGATTAGGTCGTGCTTTTGGTGAGACGGTAGCTGTTTACACAGTTCTCAATATCGTCTTTGCACCTAACTGGCATGTTTTATTTGGCTCTGGTGGCAACATCGCCTCACTCATTATTTTGAAGTGGGGCGAGTCAACTGGTGCCGAAACTACTGCTTTATTAGCTGCCGGCTTTATTTTATTCGTACTGACTTTGCTCGTGAATTTGACTGCGAATTTTATTGTTCGCCAAACGCTTAAGTCTGGTAAATAATTATGACTACCACTGTTAAGCCACAAAAACCTTGGAGTCCTACGCGTCAAGAAGTAGCAATAAATGCATCTAGCTTTATTACATCTGCTGCACTTGCGACCGCAGCCGTAAAGTTCACGGCTTTATCAGGCAAAATTGGTTTCTTTGTAGCATTTATTATTTCAATTACTACACTCCAAGTTATTTCCGGAGTGCGTAAATACGGTCGCAAAGCTTTGGCCGACAACTTTGCTTCGTCAATTATTTATGTTGGCGCCTCGATAGTGCTAGTTCCTGTAATCAGCATTTTATATATGGCAATAACTAAGGGAATCGCAGGTTTGCATTGGAGTTTGTTTACACAATCCATGTTTAACGCATCTTTCCTAGATCCGGTAAGTAAGGGTGGACTGCTACACGCTTTAGTTGGAACTCTTTATCTCATTATTTTGTCCATGATTGTTAGCGTGCCAATGGGAATTTTGACTGCACTTTATCTAACTGAGATTAAAGGCCCAGGCGCTAAATTTATCCAATTTGTTGTTCAAGCAATGTCAGGCGTTCCATCAGTTGTCGCAGGTCTATTTATTTTTACATCAGTTATTTTGATTTCCCCGCTAAAGACATCTGGCGCAACCGGAGCTCTGGCTCTAGCGGTCTTGATGATCCCGACTGTGACTCGAACTTCTCAAGAAGTTCTTTTACTGGTACCGCAAGATCTGCGTGAAGCCGGTTTGGCATTGGGTGCAACTCAATGGAAAACCGTTGCAACCATTGTTGTACCAGCGGCAAGAAATGGTTTGATCACCGCTACGATTTTGGGTGTTGCACGTATCGCCGGTGAAACTGCGCCACTTATTTTCACTATTGGTGGCGCGGATAAACTCAATTTGAACCCATTTAAGGATTACCAAAGTGCACTTCCATTTTACGTATGGAAGGGCTTAACGCTCGGAACTCCTGAATCCTTGCAGCGGGCATGGACTGGAATTCTTATTTTGCTGGTTCTTGTGCTCTCGCTTTTTATCGCAGCTAGAACCCTAGGAGTTCGGAAGATGGGCAAATGACAACTAATAATTCTCAATCAAATAACGACAATGCATCAGGAGAAAACATGAGCATCGCATCCTCGTCACTAGCTAACGTATCGAATTCACGAGCTAGTCAAAAACTTCCTGGTACTGCGCCGCTTGGTACTGGTTTAGAGGCGCGTGGAATTCACGCATGGTTTGGGACACACCTTGCCCTTGAAAACATCTCTCTCGATTTTGCAGCTGGAACAGTCACTGCCTTAATCGGCCCTTCAGGCTGCGGTAAGTCAACTTTTATTCGCACAATCAACCGCATGCATGAATTTATTCCAACGGCTGCAATGGCCGGCCAGGTTTTGCTCGATGGCAAAGATGTGTATGCACCTGGTACCGATGTCACCAAGATTCGCCTTCAAATTGGAATGGTTTTTCAGAAGCCAAACCCATTCCCATCAATGACTATAGGTGAAAATGTTTTGTCGGGTATCAAATTGGCCCAACTCAAAGTCGAAAATAAAGATGATTTAATGCAAGAGTGCTTAGTTCGCGCAGGATTATGGAATGAAGTGAAAGATCGCCTTGGCGCACATGCCGGTGGGCTTTCGGGTGGTCAACAGCAACGTCTCTGTATCGCCCGCTCTCTTGCAGTAAAGCCAAAAGTATTGTTAATGGATGAGCCATGCTCAGCGCTAGATCCAGGATCTACGCTTCGAATCGAAGAAACGATTTCTGAGCTTTCAAAAGACATGACAATTATTATCGTGACTCACAATATGCAACAAGCGGCACGTGTATCTGATTACACCGCTTTCTTCTTATCTGACGGTGGCCCTGGCCAGATGATTGAAGTCGGACCAACCGCTGAAATATTTACTCGCCCACGTGATGAACGCACTGAGAATTACGTATCTGGGCGATTCGGTTAAGCCAACTCCCTAATTTCGTTCACCTTTTGTTCACTTTAGTTTGTCGAACTGTTAACGCTGCGTAAAGCAAGAGTTATCCCTCCTTCGTACGCTTCAACCAGGAAATCCCTTAAACCCGAAAGGCACAAATGAAAATCATACGATCAATGAAAGTAGCTGCAATCGCTGCAGTTGCACTTTCAGTAATTTTTGCTCCATTAGCAAGTGCAACAACTTGGAAGTCCGGCGGAGCTTCATCAGTCAACGGTTTGATGGCTGCATGTAAAGCTGCATACCAGGCTGCAACTGGTGATGATTTCCCTTACAACGGAACTGGTTCAGGCTCAGGCAAGACTGGTATCCAAAACGGAACTATGGATTTCGCATTCTCTGACTCAGTTGATGCAGCTGCACTACCAACAGAAATTCACTTGCCAGCATTCGTGTGGCCAGTTGCGATTCTTACAAACACAGGTGGATCAAATAAGCCACTCACACTTTCAACTCAGACTCTTGCAAAGATCTTTGCTGGTCAAATCACAAAGTGGAATGACCCAGCGATTGTTGCTGAAAACAATTCATCACATTCGGTAATCATCTACAAGAAGGATGCAGCTGGAAAAGTTGCTAAGGACAAGAACGGCACTCCAATCGTTCTACGTACTTCAGTAGTTCAAAACCACCGCACACTTCCTGACAAAGCGATCACAGTTTTCTATCGTTCAGCTAACTCAGGTACTTCAAACAACTTAACTCGCGCGTTTAACAACCTTTATCCATCAATTTGGACAAAGCCTGCAGCTGATGCATTTGCAACAGCGTTTCCAGGAACTATCTCAAGCGATCCAGTTCACTTCCGTGGTGCTGCAGGTTCAGGCGATGTAGCAAATGGCGTTAAGTCAACACCTTATTCAATTACATACGCAGAAGTTGGTTTTGCTGCTGCTCCATACAACTTAGCAATCACAAGCGTGATCAACGCTGCAGGTAACGCAATTGTTCCTTCAAGTGATTCAGCTATGGCTGCAGCTGCTAAGGCAACTGTTGCTTCAGATGGAACAGTTAAGTTTGATTATGCAACTAAGGATGCAGCTGCTTACCCATTCACAGCTACTACTTATGCATTAGCTCTTACAGATTACAAGGATGCTGCAAAGGCTGCAGGTATTAAGAAGACTCTTAACTACTTGTCAACAAACTGCGCAAAGGACAATCCAAGCCAGGGATTTGGTGCTTACACAGCAACTAATCCATTTGCGATTGCCTTCCAATCACAGTTAGCAAAACTCGGAAAGTAAAACTTTCCATCGAGGGTAGGAAAACGGCCGGCTATATGCCGGCCGTTTTTCTTTTCCCTAAAATTTATTAGTTCAAACTGGCTCTGCGCGCCTGGCAGGAATCGAACCTGCGACAACCCGCTTAGAAGGCGGGTGCTCTATCCGACTGAGCTACAGGCGCCTGTAGTGGGTCGTGAATGCTAAGTCTACCGACACATAACGATAGGGTTTCGTCTCATGGCTGAGTTCATTTATACGATGAAGAAGGCGCGTAAAGCGCATGGTGAAAAGGTAATTCTTGATGACGTTACCTTGATGTTTTATCCAGGCGCCAAAATCGGTGTTGTTGGCCCTAACGGTGCCGGTAAATCAACGGTCCTGCAGATTATGGCCGGACTTCAGCAGCCATCCAATGGTGAGGCGTATTTAACGCCAGGTTTTACCGTTGGAATTTTGATGCAGGAACCGATTTTAAATGAAAGTAAAAACGTTATCGATAACGTTAAAGAAGGCGTAGCCGAAACTGTTGCAATGCTCGATCGCTTTAATGCAATTAGCGATGAGATGGCTAACCCTGATGCTGATTACGACAAATTATTAGCCGAGATGGGCGAGCTTCAAGAACAACTCGATCACCGCAATGCATGGGAACTTGATTCACAACTTGAGCAAGCAATGGATGCACTTCGTTGCCCACCAGCTGATGCCGATGTTTCAGTCTTATCTGGCGGAGAAAAGCGCCGCGTTGCTTTGTGCAAACTTCTTTTACAAGCACCTGATTTATTGCTGCTGGATGAGCCAACGAACCACTTGGATGCTGAATCAGTTTTATGGCTTGAACAACACCTCAATAAATATGCCGGCGCAGTTGTAGCGATCACGCACGATAGATATTTCTTGGACAATGTTGCCGAATGGATTTTGGAACTCGACCGCGGTCGTGCCTATCCATATGAAGGTAACTACACAACATATTTGGAAACTAAATCTGCCCGTTTGAAGATCGAGGGACAGAAAGATGCCAAGCGCGCTAAGCGCTTAACTGAAGAGCTTGAATGGGTTCGTCAAAACGCTAAGGGTCGCCAAGTTAAATCTAAGGCGCGTCTTGCACGTTACGAAGAGATGGCGGCTGAAGCCGACAAGATGCGTAAGTTGGACTTTGAAGAAATTCAGATTCCACCAGGACCGCGCCTTGGAAATGTTGTTATCGAAGTTGATCATTTAACTAAGGGCTTTGGTGATCGAGTTCTTATTGATGATCTTTCATTTACTTTACCGCGCAATGGAATCGTTGGAGTTATTGGCCCTAACGGTGCCGGTAAGACCACGCTATTTAAGACTTTGTTAGGTCTTGAAACTCCAGATTCTGGAAATGTAAAAATCGGTGAAACTGTAAAGATCTCTTACGTTGATCAGTCGCGTGGTGGCTTGGATCCAAAGAAAACTTTGTGGGAAGTAGTCTCTGATGGTCTTGATTTCATCAAAGTTGGAATGGTTGAAATGCCTTCTCGTGCCTATGTTTCTTGCTTTGGTTTTAAGGGTCCAGATCAACAAAAACCAACTGGAGTGTTATCAGGTGGTGAGCGCAATCGTTTGAACTTAGCGCTCACGCTTAAGCAAGGTGGAAATTTACTTCTACTAGATGAGCCAACGAATGACCTTGATGTTGAAACGTTGGGCTCGCTTGAAAATGCCCTTCTTGAATTTCCTGGTTGTGCTGTCGTTATTTCTCACGATCGTTGGTTCCTTGACCGTGTAGCAACGCACATCTTGGCTTATGAAGGTGATTCAAAGTGGTTCTGGTTTGAAGGTAACTTCGAATCGTATGAAGCAAACAAAATTCAAAGACTTGGAGCAGATGCGGCACGTCCACACCGCGTCACATACAGAAAGCTGACTCGATAAATGAGATATCAAAGTAAGCAATACGTTCGTTGGGATGACTTGGATGCATTTGGTCATGTTAATAACGCAAAATATTTAACGTATGCCCAAGAGGCGCGCTTTGCTTGGTCTGGAATTCTCGAGATGGTTGTTGCACGAGCTGAAGTCGATTTCATTGCACCCATTTATGATGGAGACTCTTTCGTAGATGTTGAATTATGGGTCAGCGCAATTGGTACATCTTCTTTTGCAGTCACCTATGAAATGAAATTAAAGGGCGAAGTTGTCGCTCGAGTTAAGACTGTTCAAGTAACTGTAGATATGAAAACTAAAAAGTCGCACCCAATTAGCACTGAGCAACGTGAGTTTCTGACCAAATACCTCGAGACGGAGTAAGAAATGGCCCATTTAGCATCTCGCAAAGAGCGTCCTTGGTGGCGTGACGCCGTTACGTATCAGATTTATCCTCGTTCTTTTGCTGATTCAAATGGCGACGGCATTGGCGATGTAGAAGGTATTCGTTCACGTCTTCCATATTTAAAACAACTGGGTATCGATGCAATTTGGATTTCTCCTTGGTACCCATCACCGCAACATGATCACGGATATGACGTATCGGATTACATGGATATCGAACCTGATTACGGAACTCTGGCTCAAGCAGAGCAATTAATCAAAGAAGCGCTTGACTTTGGAATTCGATTAATCGTTGACATCGTCCCTAACCACACATCGAGTGATCACAAATGGTTTCAAGCAGCACTAAAAGCTGGACCAGGTTCACCAGAGCGCGATCGCTTTATTTTCCGTGAAGGGAAAGGTGTAAAGGGTGATGTGCCACCTAATAACTGGGAAGCAGTTTTTGGCGGACCGGCATGGGAAAGAGTTATCGAAGCCGATGGCAAACCCGGGCAGTGGTATTTACATTTATTTGCCGTAGAACAACCCGATGTAAATTGGGAAAACCCAGAAGTTGTTAAGCACTTTGAAGATGTTTTGAAATTCTGGCTAGACCGTGGTGTAGCCGGTTTTAGAATCGATGTTGCACATGGAATGTTTAAGAAGCTGGTTTACCGGATATCAGAAAAGATCCAGCGGCTTCAATGCTTGGTACTGAACACAAACCTTTCTGGGATCAAGAAGGTGTGCATGATGTTTACCGTGCATGGCGCAAAATTCTTGATTCATATCCAGGTGATCGCATGGCCGTTGCTGAA
>Ga0136641_1000397_pt1 | contig 18755 bp, 15 predicted proteins | sample EliLak1302023Y_FD_115312 | JGI IMG/M metagenome (GOLD analysis project Ga0136641, IMG submission 115312) | Freshwater microbial communities from Elizabeth Lake, Yosemite National Park, California, USA - 13020-23Y | ecosystem: Environmental > Aquatic > Freshwater > Lake ...
CGCATCGCGACCGCCCGGCGTGGTGCGGCTCACTTCTTACTAGTTCGTGACGCTGCCAGTCGGCTCAGCCCTAAGAGGAGCCCAGCAATGAATATCACGCCGACGAATCCCGAGAGGGCAAATGAGGCCGTCTCATCAAGCCCAGGGATGGCGTAGCCGGCGAAGAGTTTGAACGGCGCACCAGCTTCCAAGCCTGAGAAGCCAAGTGACTGCGCGACGAAATTCAGCCCATCAGGGTTCGTCGACGTGAAGAGTGTGGCGAACCCAACAACGATGAAGGCGGCGCCGAAGCCCGCAACGGCGCGCCGTAGGAGGGAGTGCTGCGCGGCAGACCTCTCGCCCAGCAGATCTGGCGCGGTGGTGGCGATGAATGTCAGCGCAGCAATGGTGATCAGCGCTTCGCCGACGCCGATCAGCGCATGCACGCCCAACATTGCGGGGAGGCCAACAGATATATCGATTGTGCCTGATAGTCCCAACTCGAGTGAAGTTACGCCAGCTCCAGCCATCACGGAGAGCCAGCCCGCGACGCCAGCGGAGCCAATGCGAGCGCTGCGGCCATCACCAAGTGTGACGGCGAGCGCCCGAGCGATGAGGGTGCCGCCCAACGTGCCGATAATCCCCATATTGAAGATGTTGGCGCCGAGTGCGAGTAGACCACCATCTTGAAAGAGGAGCGCCTGCACGCCGACGACCGTTGTCATCACGATCGTGCCGGCCCACGGTCCAAGCAGATAGCCGGCAAGCACGCCGCCAAGGAGATGCCCGCTGGTTCCTGCGGCGACTGGGAAGTTGAACATCTGAGCGGCGAAGATAAACGCGCCGACGAGGCCCATCAGGATCGGTCGGCCGGCAGCGGCCGTCGCATCGCGGCTCGCCGCCAATCGACGGAGTGCGATCCCAACGATCACTGCCGTGAGGAGCCAAAGGGCGAGCGCCACCTGCGGCGCGAGGAAACCGTCAGGGAGGTGCATCGTATGAATCACCACCCGACTCTATCGCAATGCGTTGCAATAAGCAATCTCGTATCCTCCTTGGGATGAAGCCCACGCCCGATCCGCAAGGGAGCCTCGCCACCCGCCTTCAGGCGGCGGTGCAGGGGCGTGGCCAGCGTTGGACCGAGCAGCGGCAGCTGATCGCCGATGTGCTCGCCGCCTCGGACGGCCACGCGACCGGTGCCGAGCTGGTGGAGCGCGTGCGAACGGCAGACCCCTCGGCGACCCCTTCAACGGTCTATCGCACGCTTGATCTCCTCGAAGAGCTGGGGTTTGCGAGCCACCACCATGGTGTCGATGGGCGAGAGACCTATCACGGTGAGGAGGTGGTTGCGCACGGGCACGTGCACTGCCAGGGATGCGGTGCAGAGGTGGAGCTTGACGCCGCCGCCGCGAAGCCGATCCTCGCGGCGATCGAGCGGGTCACGGGCTTTGCCGCCGACCTTGACCACCTCTCGCTCCAGGGGCGCTGCCCCTCCTGCCGAGCCGCCGCCGCGCGGTAGACTCAACGCAACGGCGCGCCGCATGCGCGCCCCAAAGTAAGGATGGACCCATGGCTGAGAAATTGAAGATCACGTACGCCACCCTGAACGATGCCAATGAGGAGATCCATATTGGGTACGAGGCCGGCCTCGCACAGGCTCGCGCACTTATGGGCGGCGCGCATGGCAACTTCATCAACGGCAGCTGGTCCACCGCAGGCGACACCTTTGTGAAGAAGTCCCCAATCGACGGCAGCGTCGTCGGCACCTTTAGCAAGGGCGACCGCAGCACCGCAAAGGCGGCGATCGCCGCGGCGAAGGCGGCGTACCCAGCCTGGTCGAGGCGACCATGGCAGGAGCGCGTTGCCCTGATTCGCGCGGCGGCTGAGCTGATCAGCGAGCGACAGTTCCTCTACTCCGCACTCCTCTCGATTGAGGTTGGCAAGAACCGCCTTGAGGCGCTCGGCGACGTCGAAGAGACCGCCGACTTCTTCCGCATCTATGCGGGCGAAGTTGAGCGCAACAAGGGCTACATCCACACCATGGGGAACCTTGGTGACACAAAAGTTGAGACGACCACCGTTCTGAAGCCGTACGGCGTCTGGGCGGTCATCAGCCCATTCAACTTCCCCTTCGCCCTGATGGGCGGGCCGGTTGGCGCGGCACTCGTTGCCGGCAACTCGGTGGTGCTGAAGCCTTCGTCAGAGGCGCCGCTCTCTGCGGTGCTCCTCTCGCAAGCGATCAGTGATGCAGGTATTCCCGCTGGCGTCTTTAACATGGTGATGGGGCCAGGCGAAAGCGTTGGCGCAGAGCTTCAGGAGAATCGTGATGTCTCCGGCATCACCTTCACTGGTTCCGCTGAGATCGGCATGCAGGTCTACCGATCGTTCGCCAAGGACTATCCAAAGCCGGTCATCGTGGAGATGGGCGGAAAGAACCCAACGATCATCTCGAAGAAGGCCGATCTAGAGAAGGCGGCCGAAGGGGTGCTCCGTTCGGCGTTCGGTCTCGGTGGGCAGAAGTGCTCGGCGAACAGCCGCGTCTATATCGAGGCTTCGGTGCATGACGAATTTGTGAAGCACCTCGTGGAGAAGACGAAGGCTCTAAAGGTCGGCGACCCAACGGTGCGCGGCATCTTCCTTGGGCCGATCATCAACCAGCGTTCCGTCGACACCTTCTTGCAGGCCTGCGACGAGGCGAAGCGCGACGGCACCATTGCTGTTGGCGGTGGTCAACTGACCGATGGCGATCTTGCCAAGGGCTTCTATGTCGCGCCAACCGTGGTGACGGGTCTCCCCGCAACGCATCGGCTCTTCAAGGACGAGCTGTTCACGCCATTCGTTGTGGTGGCGAAGGTCGCCTCGCTTGAGGAGGGGATCACCCTCGCCAACGAGAGCGAATACGCCCTGACCGCCGGTTGCTACACCGAGGATGAGGCCGAGATCCAGGCCTTCCTCGATAACATCGATGGCGGTGTGATTTACGTGAACCGCCGCGTCGGCGCTACGACGGGCGCATGGCCGATGGTCCAGCCGTTCGGCGGCTGGAAGAAGTCGGGCACGACGGGGAAGTCGGGCGGTGGCCTCTACTACGTGCCGCAGTACCTGCGTGAGCAGAGCCAGACAATCGTCCGCTAAACGGGGGTTCTCCTCGTATACACTCCGCATAGAAAGCATCCATAGGAGGGGCACCATGACGATTGCCGAGAAGCCTGCAACCTGGCCCGCCACGCTGCCGCACCTCGTCACCAAGGTGCCTGGCCCGAGGGCCCTCGCCCAGGTAGCCGCCGACCAGGCGGTCGTCTCCGGAAGCTTGCCGCGTGCCTATCCGTTTGCCCCCGTACGCGGCTTTGGCACGGGCGTAGAGGACCAGGACGGGAACGTCTTCCTCGACTTCTGCGCCGGCATCGCCGTGAACTCCACGGGCCACTGTCACCCACGCGTGGTCGACGCGATCGTGCAGCAGGCGCAGCGCCTCTTGCACTACAGCGCCTCTGACTTCTACGAGCAGCGCTACCAGGAGCTCGCCTCGGCGCTCGCTGCATCGGCACCATGGAAGGGGCCATCGAAGGTCCTCTTGCAGAACTCAGGAACTGAAGCGGTCGAGGCCTCCATTAAGTTGGCGCGCTACATGAGCGGACGCCAGTGGATCGTCGGCTTCGTCGGCGGCTTCCACGGACGAACCCTCGGCGCATTGACGCTGACAAATTCAAAGGCGAAGTATCACGCGCACTTTGGTCCACTTGCGCCAGGCTTCTTGCACGTGCCATTCGGCAGTGAGGGGCTCGACGAGCTTGAGGAGCGCATCATTGCGCGCACAATCCCTGGCGACGAGATCGCTGCATTCGTGGTTGAGCCGGTGCAGGGCGAGGGTGGCTACATCGTTCCCGACAAGGACTTCTTCCCACGACTGAAGGCGATCGCCGACAAGTACTGCATTGCCATCGTTGTTGACGAGGTGCAATCAGGTATTGGTCGCACTGGCAAGATGTGGGCAATTGAAAACTTCGGCATCGAGCCCGATATCATCGCTGCGGCGAAGGGTCTCGGTTCAGGGATGCCGATCGGCGCCGTTGTCGCCAAGGAGCACTGGATGCGCTGGAAGCCTGGCTCACACGGCTCAACCTTCGGTGGCAACCCAGTTGCTGCAGCGGCGGCCATCGCGACTCTTGACGTCATTCGCGATGAGAACCTGATGCAGAACGCGATCGATCGCGGCGCACAAGCGCTGACGGGGCTTCGCGCCGGCCTTAAGGGGAACAAGCACGTCACCGATATCCGTGGCATTGGCCTGATGATCGGCGTTGACTTCACCGATGGCGACATCGCTGGTGAGGTCGAGGTCGAAGCGTTTGAGCGTGGCCTTCTCGTGCTGACCTGCGGCGACCGCGGCGTGCGCATGAGCCCGCCGCTCGTCGTGAACGAAGCCGAAATAGACACGGCCGTCCGCATCTTCTCCGAGGCCGCTGCGGCAGTTGCCGCTCGGCACTGAGCGAGCGCCCATGCGCGGGCACCAGTCGCCCAGCGCAGTGGTAAGCAGGTGAGCACCTCAAAGCTCGTCGATATGCGCACGGCAATTGCCGCGCATGTGCACGACGGCGACACGGTGGCAATTGAAGGGTTTACCCACTGCATCTCGTTTGCAGCGGGGCACGAGATCATTCGACAGAGGCGCCGCAACTTGACGCTGGCGCGCATGACGCCGGATCTTGTGTACGACCAGATGGTTGCCGCAGGCTGCGCCGAGAAGTTGATCTTCAGCTGGCTGGGCAACCCTGGCGTTGGCTCGCTGCACGCCATTCGCCGACGCACCGAACCAGCGGCGCTCGCACCTGGCGAGGCACTTCTTGAGATCGAGGAGTACAGCCATCACGGCATGGTCGGGCGCTATGTGGCCGGTGCGCACCGGCTCCCGTTCTACCCGCTGCGCAGCTACTCCGAAAGCGACCTGCCGAAGGTGAACCCCCTGATTCGCACCGTGCAGAGCCCGTTCGGTGGCGAAGAGGTCTACGCCGTGCCGCCGCTCAACCCCGACGTCACGATTATCCATGCGCAGCGCGCCGACGCCGAGGGGAACGTGCAGATGTGGGGTCTGCTTGGATGTCAGAAGGAGGCGGCCTTCGCCGCCAAGCGCGTCATCGCCGTCGTAGAAGAGATCGTGCCAACCAGCGTGATTCGCGCCGATCCGAATCGCACAATTATTCCAGGCCTAATCGTCAACGCTGTCGTGTGTGAACCGTTCGGCGCACATCCGTCGTACGTACAAGGTTCATACGATCGCGACAACGCCTTCTATCGCGAGTGGGACACCATCAGCCGCGATGCCGCCGCCACCGAGGCGTGACTGCAGGAGTGGGTCTACGGCGTGAAGGATCGCGCCGCCTACGTGGCGAAGTTTGGTGGCGACTACTTCAAGGGTCTCACCCCAACGAGCGCCCCATCCGGCTCTGTCGACTACGGAGACTACCGATGAGCGGGCAGCGCCCAGCGAGCAAGAGCGAGCTGATGGTCGTCGCCTCGGCGCACGCCCTGACCGGAAAGCGCGTCTGCTTCGTGGGGGTGGGCCTCCCGAACATCGCCGTGAATTTAGCAAAGCGCACCGTCGCCCCAGAGATGGAGTTGGTCTACGAGGCGGGCGTCTTCGGCGCAAATCCTGCACGACTCCCACTCTCGATTGGCGACCCGACGATCGTGACCGGCTCCACCGCCACCGCCTCTATGCACGACCTCTTCGGCCTCTATCTGCAGGGAGGCCGCATCGATGTTGGTTTCCTCGGCGGCGCGCAGATCGATCGCTTCGGCAACTTGAACACGACGGTGATCGGTGACTACGCCGCACCAAAGACTCGACTCCCAGGTTCCGGCGGAGCGTGCGAGATCGCTATCAACGCCAAAGAGATTTTGGTGATCATGCGCCAGAGCACACGCAGCTTTGTAAAAGAGCTCGACTTCCGTACCTCTCCAGGAAATCTTGGCGGCGCCGTCGCGGCGGCAAAGACGCGGGTCGCGCAAGGGTGGGGCGGGAGCGGACCATCGGGTGTGATTACTGATCTTGGCGTCTATGGATTTGATGATGATGGTGAAATGGCGCTGCGCAGTCTGCACCCCGGTGCAACCCTTGATGAGGTGCGTGCATCGATTGGGTGGGAGATTCGTGTTCCGCGGAACGTGCCCGCCACGCCAACGCCAACTGACGAAGAGCTCCGCCTTATTCGCGAAGAACTCGACCCGACCGGTGCGTACGTTTCGTGAGTAGCGGGAAGATCTTCAGTCGTGGTGGCGCCGCGCTCCCCGTCGCCGCCTCTGGTGACGGCGCATACATCACCGACAAGTGTGGCCGGCGCTATCTCGATGCGGCAGGCGGCGCCATCGTTGTAGGAATTGGGCATGGACGACGCGCGGTTGCTGACGCCGCTGCGACGCAAATGGCGAAGATCGCCTACGCCCATGGCAGCGCCTTCACCGCCGAGGCGCTCGACGCGTGGGCGAGTGAGGTTGGTCCGCTTCTCCCAATGAAGGACCCGTCGCTCTATCCAGTCTCTGGCGGTTCAGAGGCTGCGGAGACGGCGCTCAAGATGGTGCGCGCCTACTGGTTGGCGCAAGGTGAGCCCGATCGCACCGTGGTGGTGAGCCGGTGGGGGAGTTATCACGGCAACACGCTCGGCGCACTTGACCTCTCTGGTCGTACTGGACTGCGTCGACCGTATGAGCCGTGGCTCGGGCGCTTTGAACATGTCTCGGCCCCGTATTCGTACCGCGCAGGTCACGTCGGCGCTAATGCGATTGCCAGCGGCGCCGAAGCGGTCGCCGAACTTGACGCGCTGCTGAACCGTGTTGGGCCAGGGCGTATCGCCGCCTTTGTTGCCGAGCCAATCGCGGGAGCAACGCTCGCCGCCGCCGTGCCGCCCGACGACTATTGGCCAGCGGTCAGCGCCTGGTGCGCGCGCAACAAGGTGTTGCTCGTTGCCGACGAGGTGATGACCGGATTCGGACGAACGGGGACCTGGTTCGGAGCGAACCATTGGAACCTGCAGCCTGACCTGCTGCTCGCCGCGAAGGGGGTGACGAGCGGCTACTGGCCGTTCGGCTTTGTCGCCGCGGCCGCCCATGTTGCCGAGCCGATCTTGGCGAGCGGGTTCGTGCACGGCTTCACCTACAGCCACTCAATTCCCGGCGCCACCGTTGCGCGCTCTGTGCTGAAGATTCTGCGCGACGAGAACCTCATTGAGGCTGCCGCTACCCGAGGTGCTCAGCTTCGTGCTGCGCTCACAGAAGAGGTGGCCAACGATCCGTGGGTCGGCGAAATCCGCGGACGTGGTCTCCTGCTCGGAATTGAACTTGTTGCCGACCGCGAGAGCAAGGCGCCACATGCGCGCACCAAGCGCGTCACCGAGCGTGTGCTGGCGCACGCCAAGAACGCGGCCGACATGGGCCTGCTCCTCTATAGCGCGACCGGTCAGGCCAACGGTATTGACGGCGACCAGCTGGTACTCGGCCCGCCGTTCGTCATTGGTGATGAGGAGATTGCACGCATCGCGCGCGGCACTGCCGCGGCGATCCGCGAGGTGCGCGACGAGGCCTAAGCGTTAATCGAGAGGGTGATCTCGACGTTCCCCGTGAGTGCTGCTGAAATTGGGCAGCCACCCTTGGCACCCTCCGCCAGCTCTGCGAGCTTCGCGGCATCAAGGCCAGGCACATCACCCTTGAGGGTCAGCGCTGATTTCGTCACGCGCCAACCAGCCTCGACCTTCTCAAAAGTCACAGTCGCTGAAACGTCGAGCTGCTTGGCTGGCGTGATGTTGCGGGCAAGGCCGCCGGAGAGCGCCATCGCAAAGCATGATGCGTGCGCTGCAGCAAGTAGTTCCTCGGGAGATGTTGCGCCGCCATGCGCCTCGGAGCGTCGCGGCCAACTCACTGGCAGCGAGCCGATCGCGCCGCTCTCGAACGAGGTGATGGACCCGGATCCTTCAAGAAGTGAGCCGTTCCATGTGGCGGTCGCCGTTCGCGTGGTCATGATTAACCCCCCTTAACGCTATTTCGCTCCCGCAGCATCATCGGCAGGATTCCGCGATACTACGCCTGTTGGGCGCTACCGCCCACTCCATTCGGCAGTAGAGGGGGTTCCATGTTCTTCCTAACCAAGCTCGCGGTCGCCCGACGCAGCGTGACCATCCTCATCGCACTCGCAATCTTCGGCGGGGGCGTGGCGAGCTGGGGGAGCTTGAAGCAGGAGCTGCTTCCGAACATCGACTTCCCAATCATCACCGTGATTGCGCCATATCCAGGTGCGGGCACCGCCGATGTGGCCGAGCAGGTGGCCGCGCCGATTGAGGCCGCAGTGGCCTCGGTCGCAGGCGTTGAGTCGCTCCGCTCCGTCTCAACAACTGGGCTCGGATTCGTCTCTGCCCAGTTCGCGTACGGCAGCGACGTCAAGGAGATCGTGCGCCAAATTCAGGCGGCGATCGATAGCTCGCGCCTCCCCTCGGGCGTGACTCCCGTCGTTCGTAACTTCAACATCAACTCATCTGCGGTTGTTATCGCCACCCTCACCCCGAAGGGCGACACAACGTTGACGGAGCTCGCCACACTCGCCCAGAGCGAGCTGATGCCGAGCCTCCGTGGGATCAGTGGCGTCTCTGCCGCCGACCTTTCAGGCGGCAGTGAGAGCCAGGCCTACATTGCGCTCGATGCGGCCAAGCTCGCCGCGACTGGCATCAGCATGGCGCAGGTCCAAGGGCTCATTCAGGCGAACAACTTGACCTATCCAGGGGGGCAACTCCCGCTTGGTAGCACCCTCGTGCCCGTGTCGGCGACCGGTCGCTTCACCTCTCTCTCCGACCTCGAGAATCTGATTGTTGGGGGCGGAGTCTCGCCAACAGGTCAGCCGTACCCCGTCTTCTTGAAGGATGTTGCAACCGTGGCCCTCGCCGAGGTGCATACCACCGGCTGGTCCGAGACGAACGGCACCCCAGGCCTCACCATCAGCGTGAACAAGTCCGCTGATGCCAATACGGTGACCACCGCTCAGAGTTCGATCGCTGCGATTGAGAAGTTTGCCGCTGCGCACTCGGCGCAAGTGAAGCACTCCGTCGTGACCGATTCTTCGACCTTCATTATTGATTCCATCAATTCGCTAGTGAGGGAGGGTGGCCTCGGTGCCGCCTTCGCCGTCATCGTCATCTTCGTCTTCTTGCTGAACCTGCGCTCAACGATCGTTGCCGCGGTGAGCATTCCGCTCAGCGTTTTGGCGGCGATTATCCTTATGTCAACGACCGGCATCACCATCAATATCATGACCCTCGGCGGCCTCGCAGTAGCGGTCGGTCGCGTGGTCGATGACTCAATTGTGGTTCTCGAAAACATCTACCGACACCGCAGCCAAGGGGAGCCGATCGGCGAGGCGGTGCTCAGCGGCACGCGCGAGGTTGCCTCGGCGATTACCAGCTCAACCATCACGACAATCGCCGTCTTCTTGCCACTCGGCGTGGTCGGCGGTCTGATCAGCCAGTTCTTCCTCCCATTCGCGCTTACCGTCACCTACGCGCTCCTCGCCTCGCTCGTTGTTGCACTCACCGTTATCCCGGTACTCGCCTACTTCCTGGTGAAGGTCAAAGGCGCGAAGGCAACAATTCCATACGCGGTCGATTCTCATCGCGAAGAGGTTTCGTTCTGGGGCCGCATCTACCTGCCAATCCTCGGGCTAGCGCTACGACGTCGTGCCACCAAGGTGTTGACTCTGCTCATCGCATTCAGCCTCTTCCTCGGCGCAACCTCGCTTACAAGCCGCATTCCAACGCAGTTCCTCAATAGTGGCAGCGACAAGGTCCTGACGATCACGGTCAATCCGCCAGTTGGCACCTCGACTGATCGTGTCCTTACACGAAGCCGGGCGGCGTACGAGATCCTGGCCAAAGATCTCTCAGTGAATTTGGTCACGACGTCAATCCCAAGCGCCGATGCCACAGGTACCCAGACACTCGTCGCCGCGACGACGGGACGCGCGCCAAATGCCGCACGGATGACCGTGCGCCTCTCGGCCGACACGAATCTGGCAGAGGCAAAGACCCGTCTCGCCAAGGAGTTGGCAGAGGTTGGAACATCCGGCTGGACTGTGACGATTGAGGAGGTCGGCTTCGCTGCCGGCTCCAATGCCATCTCGGTGATCATTACCGGCGACCGCGCCGCTGATGTCGAAGCGGCCTCCGACCTGCTCGTCACGAAACTCGCCGCAAATAGTGATCTAGCAAACGTCAAGAGTGATCTCGTTAAGGCGGGTCGCCAGATTGAGATCACCGTGAATCCCTCCAAGGCTGCGATGGCTGGACTCTCGGCAGCGCAGGTTGCCGGAGAGGTGCGCAACCTCCTGGTTGGTGCTCAGCTGGGCCAGATCTCCATTGACGGTAGCAAGGTAAACCTCTCAATCAAGGTGGATAGCAGTTCGGTCAGCGATCTTGCGACGCTCGGTGCGTATCTCGTCGGTGGCGCCAGAAAGGTGCCACTCAGCAGCATCGCCACGATTGAAGAGATCTCTGTGCCATCGAGCATCACTCGCATTGATCAGGCGCTTGCCGCCAACGTGACTGGCGAGATTGCCGTTGCGGACACGGGCGCCGTGAATGCCGCAGTCAAGTCAACCGTCACCGATCTACAGAGCGCAGGGAAGCTCAGCAAGGTCAGCGTGCGACTCGCAGGCGTAACCGAACAGCAGAATCAGTCGTTCAGTGGGCTCTTCACGGCTATGGCCGTCGCGATCCTGCTGGTCTACCTCACCATGGTGCTGGTCTTCAATTCGCTCGTTGACCCGCTGGTAATTATGTTCAGCCTGCCACTTGCGGTGGTCGGCGCATTCCCAGCACTCTTGATTACCAATCGCCCGATCGGCATTTCGGCCCTGATCGGCTTCTTGATGCTCATCGGCATCGTGGTGACCAATGCGATCGTGCTGCTCGACCGCGTCGAGCAGCTGCGACATGAAGGGGTGCCGACCAAGGATGCACTGATGCGCGCCGGCGCAACGCGTGTCCGCCCGATCCTGATGACCGCAGTCGCAACGATTTTGGCGCTCCTGCCACTCGCGGCAGGGCCGAGCGAAGGGTCAATCATTGCGGCCGAGCTCGGCACCGTGGTGATCGGCGGACTCCTCTCATCAACGCTACTCACCCTGCTCGTTGTGCCGGTGGTGTACAGCCTGGTCGACGGGCTCAAGGTGAGCCTCTCGCGCGGCGAGCGGGCAAAGGTCGCCTAATCGGGGTTCCACGCCAATCCTGATAGGATCAGTCGGGATTACCCCGCACGGTGCAGCAGGAAAGAGGAGGCTCCATGACGGTCGCTAAGGAGACGGTTCGCGACGAACGGGAGCAGTACGCCTTTCACGACGACATTACCTACCTGCGCGAGACGAAAGCCGGCCTGGCCGAGGCCACGGTTCGGGAGATCTCTGAGACGAAGGACGAGCCAGCCTGGATGCTGGAGTACCGCCTCCGCGCCTTTAAGCACTTTGAGTCCCGTGCCATGCCGATGTGGGGTGGCGATCTCACCAAGCTCGACTTCTCGAAGATCGTCTACTACCGCAAGCCATCCGAGCGCGAAGAGAAGTCATGGGACGACGTCCCGGACCAGATCAAGAAGACCTTCGAGCGACTCGGCATCCCTGAGGCGGAGCGCAAGTTCCTCTCCGGCGTTGGCGCTCAGTACGACTCTGAAGTGGTCTATCACTCTGTGCGCGAAGATCTGCAGAAGCTCGGCGTCGTCTTCATGGGTACCGACCAGGGGATGAAGGAATACCCAGAGATCTTCAAGAAGTACTTCGGCACCGTCGTGCCGGCAGAAGACAACAAGTTCGCCGCTCTCAACTCGGCCGTCTGGTCGGGCGGTTCGTTCGTGTACGTGCCGAAGGGTGTCGATGTGCCGTTGCCGCTCCAGGCCTACTTCCGCATCAATGGCCAGAACACCGGACAGTTTGAGCGCACCTTGATCGTTGTCGATGAGGGGGCGAGCCTGCACTACATCGAGGGCTGCACCGCGCCAAACTGGGCAACCGACTCACTGCACGTCGCCGTCGTTGAGGTGATCGCACTTCCGGGCGCCAAGGTCCGCTACACCACGATTCAGAATTGGTCGAATGATGTCTACAACCTCGTCACCAAGCGAGCGCACGCGCACGCCGGTGCCACCGTCGAGTGGATCGACGCGAACACGGGCGCGCAGCTCACCATGAAGTACCCGGGCATCTACCTGCTCGGCGAGAAGGCGCACGCCGAAATCGTCTCGGTCGCTGTCGCATCAAAGGGACAGCATCAGGACACGGGCGCGAAGGCGGTGCACCTTGCACCGAACACCACCAGCCGCATCGTTGGCAAGTCAGTCTGCAAGGATGGCGGCGTGGCGACCTATCGCGGCACTGTTCGCGTGGCGCCTGGCGCAACCGGTGTGACCACCAGCGTGCGCTGCGATGCGCTGATCCTCGACGAGGGAAGCCGCTCCGAGACCTATCCGTACATTGATATTCAGGAAGACGACACTTCGATGAGCCACGAGGCGACGGTCGGTCGCGTCTCCGATGATCAGATCTTCTATCTGATGAGCCGCGGGATGACGGAGAACGAGGCGACGAACCTGATCGTGCAGGGCTTCCTTGAGGTCTTCACCAAAGAGCTGCCGATGGAATATGCCCTTGAGTTCAATCGCCTGATTCGACTCGAGATGGAGGGGGCCCTCGGGTGACCCGCCGCGCACTCGCAGATCTCCCCCTCGAGTGGGCAACCACCGACATGATCGCCAAGCTCAGCCCAGGGGGTGCTGGCCTACCTGAGCGCACAGTGGCCCTCGCCGAATTTCACGCACTACCAACGGAGTCAAACCTGCTCTTCACCGGATACGTCGACCTTCGCGCTGCAGAGGTTGAGCGTGCCGCGCCCGCCGTGCTCTCACAAGAGATTCGAACACTTCCCGCCTCGGCGCTGCCAGAGGGCGCCGCTGCAGTCATTGAAATTTCAAGCGCCGGTGTTGGTGCCTATCTTGGTGCGGAGGCGACTGCCGCCGGCCTGAGCGCCACGCCACTCAGCCCATCCGCACCGATGGGTGGCGCCAGCGAAGACCGCACCGCTGCACTCGTCGCCGCACTCTGGAACACCGGCGTCTCGATCACACTCAACGCCGGTCGACTGTCCGCACCGATCGTGATTCGCGTTGTCGCTCCTGCGTCTGGCTCGTCGCTCCTTGCCCGCATCGCCGTACACCTTGGTGATGGCGCACAGGCCTCAATCGTCGAAGAGATCAGCGGCAGTGCCGCCGCGGCTGGCATTGCCACCTCACTCTTGGCAACCAGCAGCGAGATCACGCTCGGCGCCCACGCATCGTTGGCTCTCTCATCCATTCAAGACCTTCCTGAAGACCGCGCCTATGTGACCGTCCGCCGTCACACTTTCGGAGAGAAGGCACAGTTGCAGCTCACCGTGGCGCAGGTCGGCGCACGGCTGGTGCGTGGGCGCATCGATCATCTGCTTTCAGGCGACGGATCTGGTGTTCGCCAGGTTGAGGTGGTCTTCGGTGCCGGCGATCAGATTCACGACCTCACGACCTACAGCTTGCACTCTGGCCAGAAGACGGTCGGCGACCTGTTGGCGAAGGGCGTCTTCGCGGGGAACGCGCGCGGCTACATAAAGGGGGTCACAACGATTCCGCGCAGCGGGCGTGGCACGAACTCGTACCTCGGTGAGTTCGGCATGCTCCTCTCCAAGACGGCACGCAGTGTGGCGATCCCATCGCTCTGGATTGACCAGCCCGACTGCGAGCGTGCAGCACACGGCAGCTCCGTCGGTCCGATCGACCCAGCCCAGATTTTCTACCTGCGCTCGCGCGGCCTCACCGATGCCGAAGCGCGCCGCACCATCGTGATGGGATTCCTTGAGCCCGTCGTTGCTGCCCTCCCGCTCGATGCCGATGCTGAACGCCTGCGCGAGGTGCTTGCTGCGAAGCTCGATGCCGCGTTGGCGAAGCAGCCCGCGGTGCTCGCCTCGTAGCCGGCGCACATGCCAGCTGAGCGCCTCTTCCCCGCAGTAGAGCTTCCCGACGGCACGATGCGCCTCGCCTGGCCAGGTGGCGCCGCCATCCTGGTGGTGAATCGTGGCGGCAAACTGTTGGCGGTCGATGGCGTCTGCACCCACGAGTATTGCGAGCTAGATCGCGGCTTTCTCTCGCCAGTCACCGTTGACCGCCCCACGGTGACCTGCCCGCTCCACCTCTCGCGATTCGACCTGGAGAGCGGCGAACCACTCGACCCGCCCGCTGAGATTCCGCTCGCGGTGCACGTGGTGAGCGTCGACGATCAGGGGTGGGTAGTACTTCAGACCTAGCCCTGCACAGCGCGCTACGATGGGGGCGACGCGCATCACGTGTGCGCAAGAGGGGAGCTCCAATGCAAGAGATCAAGGATCGCGCCGCAAGCCTCGCCGGTCTCGCCCTAGAGCGTGATGCAATCTTCTTATACGACGCCCTCGCCAAGATCGAGAAGGATCCTGCGCGCCGCAGCGCCTTTGAACGCATCGCCACCAGCGAGCGCCGACACGCCGCCATCTGGGAGGCGAAGCTCCTCAGCCTCGGCGAGCAGGTGCCCGCCACCAAGCGCCCAAGTTGGCGCGTGCGTCAGATCACGCTCCTCGCGCGACTCTTTGGCACCCGTGCCGTCAGCGACATGGTGAAGGCGCTCGAAGGGTACGAAGAGGAGGTCTACGGCGCCCACAGCGATGTTACGGAGGTCACTGAGATTGCCGCCGATGAGGCGAAGCATGCCGACATCTGGCGCGAACTCGACTCCGGAAAAGTCGCCGGCACTGGCAAGCGCGACGCCGCGCACCGCGGGGCTCTTGAAGAGACGAAGGCTCGCGAGCCGTGGCACCGCGCCGGCAACAGCGGCACCGTGCGCGCCACGATCTTCGGGGTTTCCGATGGACTCGTCTCAAATGCCGCCTTGGTGATGGGCATCGCGGGGGCAACCACGGCCAGCGGCCAGGGTGGCTTCGTGGTGCTCGCCGGCGTTGCAGGACTCCTTGCCGGCGCGTTCAGCATGGCCGCTGGCGAGTACGTCTCAATGCGCAGCCAGACCGAGCTTCTTGAGCGACAGATTGAACTGGAGCGCGCCGAGCTTGAGGCGATGCCCGAAGAGGAAGAGGCTGAGATTGCAGCGATCTATCACGCGCGTGGCTTCCCTGATGACGAGGCGAAGTCGATTGCAAAGCGGTTGATGGCCGATCCGAAGATTGCACTTGAAACGCTTGTTCGCGAAGAGCTTGGTCTCGATCCAGAGGAGCTTGGATCCCCTTGGGGTGCGGCAATCTTCTCGTTTATGGCCTTTGGGATCGGCGCCTTCATACCGCTTCTGCCATTTATTCTGCTCACCGGTTTTACCGCGCTTCTCGTGAGCATCGCCTTGACGGCGGCGGCGCTCTTTAGCGTAGGTGCCGCCGTGAGCCTGCTCACCGGCAAGTCGGCGATCTATACAGGGCTACGCCAGCTTGCCATCGGTGCCGCTGCAGCAGCGATCACCTATGCAGTTGGATCGCTGATCGGGGTCAACGTTTAAATGTTGCCGCTGCCACCAGATTCGATCTTGATCGCGCTCGGGCCAATCGTGATTCGCTGGTACGGCGTGCTTTACTCTGTCGGCCTCCTGGTTGCGTATCAATTCATGGTGCGCGAGGCGCGTCGTCGTTCATTGAACGAGAAGCTCATCCTCGATGGGCTTATCATCATCTCCATCGCGGCACTTGCTGGGGGTCGCCTCTATCACGTTATTGACGCCTGGGATCGCCTGTACGCGGCGAATCCGATCTCCGCAATCATTCCGCCGTATGAGGGGCTTGGTGCACCAGGCGGACTCATCACCGGCACGATCGCACTCGTCGTGATCTTGCGCCGATGGCGCCAGGAGCCGTGGGGTTGGGTAGACGTTGCCGGCCCAGCGATATTGGTCATGCAAGCCATTGCACGCTGGGGGAACTGGTTCAACCAGGAGCTCTACGGCGCCCCGACAGATCTCCCCTGGGGACTCGCGATCGATTGCGCCCATCGTGCCGTCAGCGTCTCGTGCGCAACGGTCGGTGAGTCGGCGACGTTCCATCCGCTCTTCCTCTACGAGTCACTCTCGGGCTTTGCGGGAGCGCTGCTCCTCCCCGCGCTCGCGCAGCGGCTGAAGGGCCGAATCATCCCGGGGATGGTCGGCCTCGCCGCGGTCGCCTGGTACAGCGTGACGCGCCTCGTACTCGAGGGGCTTCGCTTGGAGAATTGGAAGGTGGGCGGCATTGCGACCGCCTACTTCGTGATGGGGTCAGTCCTGATCGGCACCCTCGTGGTTGCCATCGTGCGGCTACGAACCGGAGTGCCAGTGACTCGCGTTGCGACGCGTCCAGCGCGTCGCAACGCCGCTCCCGCCAAGAAGCCGCGCCAGCGCTAGGATCAACGTGCTCGACGGCATCGTCGAGAGAGGAGGGCTTATGGCAAAGATTCAGCGTCGCAAGGTCACCGTTATCGGCGCGGGGAACGTGGGCGCCACAACTGCCCAGCGCATCGCTGAATCCGGGCTCGCCGACGTGGTGCTCATCGACATCGTTGAGGGTCTCCCGCAGGGGAAGGGGCTCGACCTTGCTGAGGCGGCACCGGTGATGGGCCACGACGCCCACATCATCGGCACCAACAACTACGACGACACTGCCAACTCCGATGTGATCGTCGTCACCAGCGGCATCGCCCGTAAGCCAGGGATGAGCCGTGACGATTTGCTGAACACCAACGCTGGCATTGTTCGCAGCGTTGTGACCGAATCAACGAAGCGCTCCCCCGACGCCATCTTGGTCGTCGTCACCAATCCGCTCGATGCGATGTGCCACGTGGCGCTGAAGGCCTCGGGCTTTCCGAAGCACCGAGTGATCGGCATGGCCGGCACCCTCGACTCCGCGCGCTATCGCACCTTCATCGCGCAAGAGGCTGGTGTGAGCGTTGAGGATGTGAGGGCGTTCGTGCTCGGCGGCCACGGCGACACGATGGTGCCACTGCCACGCTACTCATCGATTGGCGGCATTCCGCTGCCAGAGTTCCTCGCCGCGGATCGCATCGAGGCGATCGTCAAGCGCACCCGCAGTGGTGGCGCGGAGATCGTTGAGCTACTGAAGACCGGCTCGGCCTACTACGCACCAGCGGCGGCTACCTTCGAAGTGGTGGAGAGCATCCTGCTCGATCGCCGTCGGTTGATTCCATGTGCCGCGCTCCTAGAAGGCGAATACGGCGTGAACGGACTCTATGTAGGGGTCCCTGTCGTGATTGGCGGGAACGGCATCGAGAAGATCATTGAGATCACGCTCACGGCTGATGAGACTGTGGCCTTCCAGCGCTCCGCTGCGGCAGTGAAAGAGCTCGTCGATCTGCTCTAACGCCAGTAGCGCTCTCGTTTAGAACCAGCGAGCGGTGATGACCTTCTTCGTGGTGTAGAACTCCACCCCATCGCGACCGGTCGCGTGCAGGTCGCCGAAGAAGCTCTTGCGGCGACCGCTGAATGGGAAGAAGGCCATCGGGGCGGCAACACCCACATTGACACCGAGCATCCCCGAAGTAGCCTTGCGCTTGAACTCGCGCGCCGCAGAGCCAGAGGCGGTATAGATGCTCGCGGCATTGCCGTACTCGTTCGTCTCAGCCATGAGGCGGAGCGCCTCATCAAGATCCTTGGCGTAGAGCACGGAGAGGACTGGCCCGAAGAGCTCCTCGCGCGCGAGCGGCGACGTTGGGGCGATCTCAAGCAGTGTTGGGCCCACGAAGTATCCCTTCGCAGGGCCAGTGCCGCGTCCGTCTCGCAGCATCGTGGCGCCAGCGGCAACTCCCTCATCGACGAGCTTGTGAATGCGCTCGCGCGCCTCGCCACGAATCACGGGGCCGAGCGAAATACCTGCATCAAGGCCGAATCCCATCTTGATCGTGTCGGCGTGTTCCAGGAGTCGCGGCAGCATGCGCTCTCGGGCTTCGCCAACAAGGGTGAGCACCGAGCCGGCGAGGCAGCGCTGCCCGGCGTTGCCGAAGGCAGACTCCGCAATGTTTGGCACGCTCTGCTCGAGTACGGCGTCGGGCATGGCGATGATGTGGTTCTTGGCACCTCCGAGCGCCTGCACACGCTTACCGCTCTTGGCTGCCGTCTCGTAGACGATGCGCGCGACGCGCTCTGAGCCGACGAAGCTGATCGCATCAATACCTGGGTTCGTGATCAGGCCGGTGACCGTCTCCACGGCGCCGTGCACTAGCCCCACCACGCCCGCCGGAATCCCGGCCTCTTCGCAGATCTCGATGAGGCGCTGCGAGGTGATGGGGGTGCGCTCGGATGGCTTCAGGATGAAGGAGTTACCACAGGCGATTGCGAGTGGCAGCATCCACATGGGAACCATGAATGGGAAATTAAATGGTGTGATGCCAGCAACGACGCCAACAGGGAAGCGCACCATCTCGGAGTCGATGCCACGCGAGACCTGGTCAAGGTTCTGGCCCATGAGCAGTGTTGGGGCGCCACAGGCAAAGTCGACGACCTCAATGCCGCGGCGCACCTCGCCAGTTGCATCGCTCAACACCTTCCCGTTCTCGGTAGTGACGAGCTTGGCGAGCGCCTCGCGGTTGTCGAGCATGGCCTCGCGCAGCTTAAAGAGGTAGCCGGCGCGCTCTGGTGGCGGCATCTCGCCCCACTCGTACGCGGCGGCACGCGCCGCGTCAACGGCAGCCTGTACGTCGGCGGCGTTGGAGAGCGGAAC
>Ga0136641_1000398_pt1 | contig 18744 bp, 19 predicted proteins | sample EliLak1302023Y_FD_115312 | JGI IMG/M metagenome (GOLD analysis project Ga0136641, IMG submission 115312) | Freshwater microbial communities from Elizabeth Lake, Yosemite National Park, California, USA - 13020-23Y | ecosystem: Environmental > Aquatic > Freshwater > Lake ...
ATGGCGATCGCGACGGTCGAAACCAGATATGGACCAGCATCAGGTGAAGCGATCTCAAGTGGCTGATGAGCTATCAGGGCACCATTTTTTGAGGGCCAGGTCCGGGTGGTGATTCCGCTAAAAACAGCACCTGCACCAAGTTCGGCACGGACGATATGTGATTGGGTTTCCGTGAGAAGTTCTTCACCCGGTTTGACCAGTGTTCTGATGGCGAGTTGGTTTGCCAATGAGCCAGTCGGTGTGAAGAGGCCAGCCTCTTTCCCGAAGAGGGCAGCAACGCGTTCTTGAAGGGCATTAACCGTCGGATCATCCCCATAGACATCATCACCGACAGGGGCCGCTGCGATTGCTGCGCGCATCGCCGGCGACGGGCGCGTGACGGTATCTGAACGTAGATCAATCATGCCTCAACCTTAGCTTCCCTTTCTTCGATCTCTTCTGTCTCTTCCGCTGAAATAATGACGACCATTGCAACAATGACGAGCGCCCCGCCAACGAGCGTGCGAAGGCCAAGGCTCTCATGACCATAGATAACACCAAAAATTGCCGCAAAAATATATTCCATCGTAAGCAAAATTCCGATAGCGGTCGGAGCCATGAAGGATTGAGTCCAGGTTTGGATGAGAAATGCGAAGGCGCTGGCAAAGAGCGCAGTGAAGAGAATGGCGCGCCAGACGCTCCAATCTGGCGGGGATTGCGTCTTTGTTGTGAGGGTTGCCAGGAAACTGATCGCTCCGACCGTTGCCATTTGCACGATCGTGAGCGCATATGAATCTAAGCCTGAGCTCCATTCCCCTAGGGCAATGATGTGTCCAGCAAAAAGTATGGCACTTACCAGCACCAAAGATTCGCCTACCCCGATCGAAAGACCTTTGAAGGAGAGCATCGCAAGTCCCGAGAAAGCGAGTGCCGTCGCCAGCCATTGGACTTTCGAAATCTTCTTCTTAAAAAGCCCCGCCGCTATGAGAGGCGTGAACACTGCATAGAGTCCAGTGATAAATCCAGTTTTGGCGACCGAGGTTTGAGTAAGGCCAAATGTTTGAAAGATGTAACCGGCCCCTAAGAGCGAGCCAATCACGACACCTTTGAGTAAGAATTTTCCACGAATATGGAGGAGTGCCTTTGGTCGCAAGAGAGCCATAACCAGAGCTGCGATGATAAATCGCCACCCTAAGAATGAATTTACATTTATTTTATCCAAACTATCTTTCATGATGACAAAGGAGCCACCCCAGATAGCTGCTACCGCGAGCAAAAGTGAAATTACTAGGTATTTATTTCTTCCACCTGTCACTTAATTTTCGCTCTCATTTTTTTGAGCAGAGCAATTTCTTCGGCATGCTCTGGTTCCATACCCGGAGTTTCAAGAATGAGTGGAGCGTGAGCTACTGCAGGATGCGCTAAGAGTTCGGCAAAGGGCTTCTCCCCGATATAACCCTTTCCAATATTTTGATGGCGGTCTTTGAGTGCACCACAAATATCCATCGAATCGTTGGCATGAATGAGCTGGATTCGCTCGATTCCAACGAGATCAACGAGAAGATCGAGCGTCTTAGTCATCCCACCCTCTGTCGCGATGTCATGACCAGCGGCAAAGACGTGACAGGTATCGAGGCAAACTCCCACTTTGGGATGCCACTCGAGCGCTTCAAAGTATTGGGTGAGATCCTCAAGTTTTTTTACGAGAGATTGGCCCTGACCGGCGGTCGGCTCTAGTAGTAACCATGGATCTTCATCGGTTAAATTATTAAGAATTGGCATCATGCCTTCGTGGATTTGTTTCCACGCGGTTGGAAGGTGCTTCACATCGACTGCCGAACCGGTATGGATAACGACTCCCTCGGATCCGATCTGGCGACCGCGTTGAAGCGAGTAGGCCGTTGATGCGAGCGAGTTTTCGTAGGTACCGATCGTTGGTGAACCAAGATTTATTAAAAATGGTGCATGGACATAACTCTTAATATCCAACTCACGGCATTTCTCGAGAAAGGCGGTATCAGCTTCTGGCTGCGGGTCGGGCATTGCCCATCCCCGTGGATTAGAGGCAAAGACTTGGATAGCTTCTGCCTCGGTGGTGAGCGCGTAACCGATAGCTCGTTTTGCCATCCCGCCAGAAGTTGGTGTGTGGGCGCCGATCCGTGGTCCAGTTGCCATTGGCTCACCTTATAGGAAGTCATCCGACGGTGATGGTTACAGTGCTTCCTCGCTTAATTTTGCTTCCTACCTTTGGCAAAACATTGGTCACTGTCTTTACTTTTTTACTTCCGATCTTTTTAACCTTTACTTTGAGCTGTAAGTTCTCAAGTGCCCTTGTGGCAGCCACTTCAGTGAGACTATAAACATTAGGGACAAAGACATTTTCAGTTCCCTGGGAGAGGACGATCACTACCGTGGATCCAACAGGTGCCGCCGCAGCGGCGCCGGGAGTTTGCGAAATAACGTTTCCAGCAGGGACGGTGTCACTAAAACCGAAGATCGATTGAACTTTGAAGCCCGCACTCGTTAACTCATTGCTTGCTTGATCCCCACTTTGGTTGACATAGGAAGAGAGGGCAACTGTTTGTATGCCTTTGCTAATAACCAGATTCACGAGTGAACCACGGCGAACCGGGGAGCCACCTATTGGATTTCCATTGATCACCATTCCCATGGTGACGGTAGAACTGAAATCTAGAGTAGTAGTTCCAACTTTGAGACCAGCTGCTTGAAGAGCCGCTGCGGCAGTATCTGGCGCCAAACCGGTGATTGTAGGAATAGGAATCCGCTCTGCCCCCTTGGAGAGGATGATGCTGACAACACCACCCTTATCTAGATGTCCACCACCACCTGGATCTGATGAGATGATCTTGCCAACTGGAATATCTTCACTAAAAGCTCTTCTGACCACAACTACTCGAATACCGAGTGGCTTCAGAGTGAGGCGAGCATCCGATTCGCTTAACCCGGCAATTGATGGGATAGAAATTTTTGATCCAATGAATTGATACCACGCGCCACCAGAACTGAGTGCAATCACCAAGAGGAGCGCGATGAGCCGATTGCGAACGACTCGTTGAGAAGTTTTATGTCGCACTTCTGACGTGCTTTCAATTTTCTTTCGATCTTTCATTTCTGACTCCGTTGCTGATAGCGGTGTGGTCGATTGAGTCAGGGTACGAACTCTTTCAATGACGTTGGTGCCGATTCGAACTTCACCGATTGGCTTTCGTGAACGCTTCTTGGTTGGCAACACCGGGATATCAAGTTCAAGGCTGAGCTGTCTTTTATATGGATCGATATCGATCTGCGCCGATCGCATTTCTGCTAAAAGTTGACCTGCATCTTTTTGGCGAAGATCTGGATTGGGCGAGGTAGCCTTCAGAATGAGAGCGTCGAGAGCTGAATTAGTGCCAGGCACAAGCGTGGATGGGGCAGGAATTCGCTCATTGACATGTTTGTACGCGATCTGAATCGGACTTTCACCCTCATAAGGCTTCCGACCTGTGAGCAGTTCAAAGAGCACGACGCCAACCGAGTAGATATCACTTCGAGGATCAGAGATCCCACGTTGGACCTGCTCAGGCGAGAGATAAGAGACACTTCCTAGAACGATACTTGATTCAACGGTCATGGTGGCGCCGAGTAATTCACCGCGTGCCAACCCAAAGTCAGCAAGTTTGATTCGGCCATCTTTTGAGATCAAGATATTTTCCGGCTTGATATCTCGATGCACAATGCCAGATTTGTGTGCAGTCGCTAGTGCGCTCACTACTGGGATCATGTAACGCAATAGATCGTCACCAGAGAGCGGCCCACGATCGTGTAATAACTCTCGCAGAGTGAAACCATCGATATATTCCATGACGATAAAGACCGCGGGGCTTCCGCCCTCGTTCCAACCTTGATCCTGAATAGCAACGATATTGGGATGTGAGAGTGCAGCAGCTGCCTTTGCTTCACGAATGAATCGATTGACAAATTCTTCATCGTTTGCCAAATGTGGATGCATGATTTTGACCGCGACTTGACGATCCAACCGGGTATCCATCCCTACATAGATAGATGCCATTCCGCCGGCCGCGATGAGGCGCTGCAGTTGGTACCGGTTATCAATAAGTTCACCCGTCAGATCAGACACATAGAAAGTTTAAAGAGAAGTGAGTACCTTCTAGCGCTATGGCGCGCTCTTTACTCGGTAATCCGCAGCACTCTCACTCGCTTCGATCTCAAAATGTTCTGCCTCATCGATCTGCCACCTTGCCATGAGGCGATAATTTTCCTCACCATCGCGCTGCAAAGTGCGAGCTAGGGCTAACTCTCTTGGTGCTTCGAGCCATAGGCTGATTGAAACTTGATCCCGTATCACGCGTTGGCCGCTCCCGACGCCTTCGAGAATCAGGGTCGTTGGTGCTGGCAGGGTCAGCGGCTCACCAAAGACCCCACGGGCCCAATCGAATTGCGGGACTTTTAAAATTGCCCTCTCTTTCGCACCCCGAATGATCTCTTTGAGTGAATCAGTCAGTTGTTGCGTAAGTGCCTGCGACCAACCGTTGTAGAGATCATCCATATGGATCGTGTACACCGCTTCACCATCGCTGGCCAAACTTGCTTCGATCATCGCCGCGAGCGATGTTTTTCCTGAGCCAGCTGGCCCATCGATCGAAATGATGAACATTAGAGAGAGATAGAGCTCTTATTTGCTTCGCGCCTCCAGCGAACCCAACCGGCGATCGCAATTCCAACAAAGATCAGATAAAGAAGTGCGGTGAGATATTGCCCGCCATGCCAGAACTGATAGGTATAAACCGCATCTACGACGAACCAGAGTGGCCACGCCTCAAACTTCTCTTTGACCATCAAGACCTGGGCGATGCAACTGCCAACAAATCCAAATGAATCAGTCAACGTTGCCGCAGCACCGAGGTGAATCAATAGCGGATTAAGTGCAATCCAACTGAGAAAAAATCCAGCAATCCAATAGCTCTTTACCTTGAGTGAAAGCTTTCCAGGCTGAGCGCCCTTAGGACCCCAGCCGAACCAGCCCCAGAAACCGCCGGCAACGAAGATAAATTGCAGAAAGCCACTTGCGTAGTACTTCTGCTCAAAGAAGAGAACTGCGTAGAGCAGGCTGCTGATATTCCACCACGGCCAGGTTGACCGAGGCCCTAAGGTCCCAAGCCAGACCCCTACGACAGATGTAATAAAACCAAAAAACTCCAAGACGCTTAAGTGATAGCCCCAAGCAGTGAAGAGAGTTGTCATGATGACGGAGTTGATTGAATGCACGATTGACCCCTTTCCAATTCGCATTACCGAACTGGTCCTACGGTCGACTTGAATTCCAAGTCCTCTCAGCCACGAAGCGGCTCCCGTTGTCGGAAGGTTACCATTACATCTATGGGAAGGTGGGGTTATGTAGGAATGCTGGCCTTTACTGTGGCCGGATCCTCGTGGCTTGAAATCGCCTTTAGCGTGAGAGTTCTGCGACGAAGTGTGAGAGCGTTCCAGGCGATCCTTCCGATCGCGCTACCCTTCTTAACGTGGGATGCACTAGCTATTCGCCATCACGATTGGTTCTTTGATCCACACCAGATCCTTGGCATTTACGGGCCATTTCAGATTCCAGCTGAAGAGTATCTCTTCTTCCTGGTTGTGCCGATAGCAGCGATCATGACCCTCGAGGCGGTTCGCCAGGTAAAACCTCATTGGTTAATCGGGGATGAAGCCCGCGAGGATGAGAAATGAGTTATACGATTACCGCAGTAATCTTCGTATTTGCAAGCGCACTCTTTGACATCACAGTAACAAAGGTTCGACTCCTTAAGCGGCGAGCCTTCTGGACGTCGTACGCAATCATTCTTCCCTTTCAATTACTTACAAATTGGTGGCTGACTTCGAGAAATATTGTGATGTATCGCGGTGGTGCAATTCTCGGAATACGAATTGCCGCAGCACCAATTGAAGATATTCTCTTTGGATTCGCACTTCTCTTAGGCGTGCTCTCTCTCTGGGTACGGCTGGGTCGTCGCTCTTAATTCATCTCATTTCCAGTTTTTTATCGCGCCGAAAGGGCGCGCAGGTATGCTGGCAGCGCAACTCTTGCTCTACGCCACTGTGATGTCTTCGCCCGCTTCTGAAAAACCTGATAATCAATCTTCTCCACCTCATCGACGATGCCACAATAGAGTTCACTCGCTGCCTGGATACATGGCCTACTCGATGGCTCGAGCAGAACAATCCCTGCATCTGACTCTCGTTGCAATCTGCGAACCCGAGCGATCTGTTCTTGAAGCGCAGAGCGAATCTCGGGCGTAAGCACGCGCCTATTTAGCATCTCACGCGTGACCCCATGTGCGCTGAGTTCTTCACGTGGAAGATAAATTCGACCGCGGTCAAGATCTTCAGAGATATCGCGAATGAAGTTTGCAAGTTGAAATGCCGTCCCAAGTTTCTCTGCCAACGGATATGCCTCGGGTGAGAGCGCCCCCAGGATCGGGACCATTTGCAGGCCGATCACGCTGGCACTCCCATATACATATTCCATAAGCTCGTCGTAACTCTGATATTCGGCGACGCTAAGGTCCATCGTCATTGAGTGTAAAAAGGCTTCAAAGTATTCAATGGGAATAGCGAAGCGATTGACGGTATCTGATAGGGCCATGCCAATTGCATCGTGGCTCTCGCCAGCCCGAAGTCCATCGAGAACGCCCTCACCCCATTCTTTTAAGGTTTCACTCTTCTCTGCGATGGTGAGAGTTGATTCGAGATCGTCAACGATCTCGTCGGCATATCGCGCAAAGCCATAGAGAGCGTGGACAAAGGGGCGTTTTGCGGGCGGTAGCAAGAGCGTTGCGAGGAAGTAAGTCTTTCCGTGGAGTGAGTTGAGGCGCTTACACTCGGAATAGGAGGCTTGTAACTCTGCCCCCACGATTCCGGCGGCTTCTAACTCCTTCATTCAAGGAGTCTAGCGAAATTACGCGGTAGGCCACGCTCAACCCTCAACTAGTCGTCGAGAGTGGGCTACACCAGAAATGAGCGAATTCAGAATACCGTTTACCCGTAACTCGGTTTGTGAGCCGTCACTTCACTCGAGGTCGCAAACACCCTCGTTAAAAAATTAGAAAGGTCCCTCATGCTTGATTCATTCTTCAAGATTACAGAGCGCGGGTCGACAGTCGGCCGGGAAATTCGTGGCGGTTTTGTCACATTTTTCACTATGGCTTACATCGTTGCACTCAATCCGCTCATCATTGGTCTCGCTAAAGATGGCGATGGAAAATACCTCGGTGGAAGTGGTGATCATCCCAACCTCGCGATGGTAGCCGCCATGACCGCACTCATGGCAGGTCTGCTTACAATTCTGATGGGAGCTGTTGCCAATTTCCCACTCGCACTAGCTACTGGCCTTGGACTCAACACCTTCGTTGCTGTTGGCATCGCCTCGAAAATGACATGGGCAGATGCAATGGGTCTGGTGATTATTGAAGGTCTTATTATCGTGGTTCTTGTCCTTACTGGGATTCGAGCAGCGGTCTTTCGCGCTGTTCCAGCTCAATTAAAGATTGCTATCGCAGTAGGTATTGGACTCTTCATCACACTTATCGGACTCGTTGATGCAGGCTTTGTTCGACGCACTGCTTCCGGACCCGTTCCGGTTCAACTTGGTGATAACGGAAATCTCGTCGGTTGGCCAATTGTGGTCTTCGCCTTCGGTCTCTTCCTGATGATCGCGCTCGTAGTTCGTAAGGTAAAAGGCGCGCTCTTAATCGGCATCGTGACAACCACTGTTCTGGCAATTATTGTAGAGAAGGCCTTTAAAATCGGTCCGAACTTTGATGGCGCAACTGGCAAGGTGAATCTCAAAGGGTGGGGGCTAAATGTTCCTTCGGTTCCTTCGAAGATTTTTGCGAAGCCAGATTTCAGTATGTTCGGGCATATTAATCTCACAGGTGCTTTTAATCGGGTTACAGTCATCTCTGCTATCTTGTTGATCTTCTCACTTCTACTCTCTGACTTCTTCGACAACGTTGGAACCGTTACTGCGATTGCCACAGAGGGTGGACTTATCGACAGTGAAGGAAACGTTCCAAGCATCGATCGGATTCTTTTGATCGATGGAATTGCCGCCGTCGCTGGTGGAGTAGGAAATATCTCCTCTAACACGAGCTACATTGAGTCAGCCTCCGGCGTGGGTGAAGGAGCTCGCACTGGGCTCGCCTCGGTAGTGACGGGATTACTCTTCCTGCTCACCACCTTCTTGGCGCCACTCGTAGCAGTAATCCCCTACGAAGCGGCCACTCCAGCCCTCATCATTGTTGGCTTCATGATGATGACCCAGATTAAAAATCTAGATTGGGCAGATCTCGGTATTGCGATTCCGGCATTCCTTACCATCATTTTAATGCCTTTCACATACAGCATCTCGGTTGGTATCGGCGCTGGCTTTGTCTCACACGTTCTCGTCCGCGTTGTTCAAGGCCGTGCGAAAGAAATTCATGTGCTCTTGTACGTAGTTGCAGGATTATTTGTGGTCTACTTCCTGCAATCTCCTATTAATGTCTGGACTGGTAAGTAATCAGCACCTCTTTCACTCCTGATCAGGCTTCGAAGAATATTCTTCTTCGAAGCCTGATTCGTGATGTCCCGGACTTTCCATCAGCAGGAATTCTCTTTAAAGATATAACACCACTACTGCGCGACAGCCAAGCTTTTCACTGCGCAGTTGCTGCATTTGCGGCGGTAAGTCGCTCTTTTCACTATGTAGCTGGCGTTGAGGCTCGTGGCTTTATCTTTGCAAGTGCCGTTGCTCAACTCACTGGCAAAGGTTTTGTGCCTATTCGCAAGAGTGGAAAACTCCCTGCTGCCTCTTACTCAGTGAGTTACGAACTTGAATATGGTGAGGCTATTTTGCAGATCCACCAGGATGCCTTTGAGCCGGGTGATCGAGTACTGCTGATCGATGATGTCTTGGCGACGGGTGGCACCTTATGTGCTGCCTCTGCCCTGATAGAAAAATGTGGCGCAGTGATTGATAGCGTTGCGGTTCTCATTGAGATTGACGGGCTAGGAGGAAGAGAGCGATATCTACAGAGTGGTCAGCGGGTACCTATTTCGGTCCTACTTTAAGCGACTTTGCCAACAATTCGTTCCGCAGCAAGCCTGCCAGAGATCAACACCATCGGTACGCCGACGCCTGGTTGGGTTCCTGAGCCGGTGAAGACTACATTCTCAAAACCCTCAGCGATATTGCGCGGGCGAAACGGCCCGGTCTGCATAAAGGTGTGAGCACTGGCAAAGGGAGCGCCTGCCTCCATCCCCATCTCCTGCCAATCGAGCGGGGTAGTCATATGTTCAAATTCAATGGAATCGCCGAAGCCGGTATAGCCGCGGTCTTCAAGTGTGCAAATCATCTCATCACGATAAGAAGGTCCGATCTTCTTCCAATCAATATCGGCGGTGAGGTTAGGGGTCGGGAAGAGTACATAATAAGAATTCTTTCCAACTGGAGCTAACGAGGCATCATCCATGCTCGGTACTGTGACGAGAATACTTGGGTCAGTCATCAAGATTTTCTTTTTGATCAACTCATCAAAAACCCCATCCCATGATTTCCCGAAGTGGATATTGTGATGTGCCAAATGTTCGTATCGCTTGCTGGAACCAAGAAGCAGCGTCGTACATGAAGGAGAATAGTTGAGCCGTGAGATCCGCTTTGGCGTGCGGCCAAGTAAATCACGCCAGGCCACGGGTAGATCAGGATTAAGCACCACGGCATCGCAGGTAAATTTTTCTCCTGATTCGGTGATCACGGCAGTCGCGCGCCCATTATGGTGTTCGACCGTAGAGACCGTTGTGTTGTAATGAAATTCGACGCCATGTTTCTGCGCAGCAGCAGCGAGCGCGCGGGGGACTGCATGCATTCCACCCTTTGGGAAGAAGACGCCATTGACCGAATCCATATACGCGATCACTGCATAGATTGCCAGCGCTTGTTGAGGGCTTACTCCGGCATACATAGCCTGGAAAGAGTAGACACGTTGCGTTCGTGGATCCTTTAGATACTGCGCAACTTTTGGCGCCAACCTTCTGAAGCCACCGAGTGCGACGAGTCGGGCTAGATTGGGTGTGACCAAGTTGAGAGGGCTATCGATATTGCGGTCGATAAAGTCATTCATCTCATATTTATAAAGTTTGGTGACAAAATCTACATACTTTTTATAGCCAGCAGCTTCCTCGGCTCCGATCACAGTCCGTATCTCTTCTTGCATTCGGGCGGTATCGGCATGGACATCGAGTTGCGAACCATCATCAAAGAAGGCGCGATAAAGCGGAGAGACTGGCATGAGTTCGAGCCAATCTTTCATATCTTCGCCAACACATGCGAAGGCGTCGGCGATGAGTGATGGCATCGTCAATACGCTCGGCCCAGTATCAAATGAGTATCCATCGCTCTGAAGAAGACCATTACGACCTCCTGGCACGCTCTCGCGTTCGAGCACCGTTACCTTTCGGCCAGCGCCCGCGAGCCGAAGCGCTGCGCTTAAACCGGCAAGCCCGGCTCCGACAATGACAATGTGATCTGTTGGACCTGTTATTCGCTTAGCCATGGGGTAATTACACATTCCTTTTCGTTGCGACTGTTGCCATCTGGTAGAGAAGATCTTGAGCAGTAAGAGTTATGAGCGGATTATCAACCATAGTGATCGCCTCTTGAGTAAGCGCTGTTATGAGCTCCTCTACATGAGCCCGAGCGCCGGTTTCAATAATAATATCTTGCAGCGTGCCTACTTCGGCTGTAGCGAGAGTTGATGAACCGAAAAGCTCCGTGATCACCTTGCGTTGCGACGGGGTCGATCGCTCATGTGTAATTGCCATCAAGACAGTTCGCTTACCTTCACGTAAATCATCTCCAGCGGGCTTGCCAGTTTCGGCAGACTCGCCAAAGACTCCAAGGATATCGTCGCGAAGTTGGAAAGCTTCTCCGAGTGGTAGACCATACGCTGAATAAATTGGATAGTACTTCTCCGGTTCGCTGTGATGGAGAGCTGCGCCGAAATGTAACGGCCGTTCGATGCTGTACTTTCCTGATTTGTAACGAGCGACTCGAAGTGAACGATCGACGCTCTCGCTCGCTAGTGCTTGTTCGTAGATATCGAGATATTGACCTGCCATGAGTTCAACTTGCATCTCATCAAAGATAGGTTGCGCGGCAATGATCTGTGTTGCTGGAATTTTCGATTCATGAAGCATTTTTCCAGCCCAGACCAGGGCAAGATCTCCGAGCAGAATCGCACTTGCTATACCGAATTGCGGGGCAGATCCAGAGAATTTTTTTGAGTTGTGCAGATTTTCAAAATATTTATGAATTGAGGGTGCACCGCGCCGAGTATCCGATACATCCATAACATCGTCATGGATGAGCGCACAGACATGGATGAGTTCTACGCTGGCAAGGGCAGAGAAGAATTCAGGGGAGAGTTCGCCACCGCAGCCGAGGTAACCCACCGATGCAAAGAGGGGTCGTAGGCGTTTTCCGCTATCCAGGAGAAAACTCTTGAGCGCACCCGCAACGGGGAGCAGTTCCGGGCCAATATCGGTGAGGTAGCCATTATGACTGGCTATGAAGGTGGATAGGGCGCTATTGATTGAATCTCTCAGCGCCGGCAGCGCGGGAGAAGAGGGATGTTCGCCGGATTCCATGCGGTAAAGGTACCCTGCCTCTCTATGGTTACGCCTCATGAGAATCCTCGAGCCACATTCTCGATTGAGCTATTTCCACCCAAAGATCTCGAAGGCGAATCGAAGCTGTGGCAGGCGGTTGATCTCCTAAAAGAACTTAATCCAGATTTTGTCTCCGTGACATATGGCGCTGGCGGGAGCACCCGCGATCGCACTATTCGAATTGCGGAAGAGTTCACCACTCGGACCGGAATTTCTACCGTAGCGCATCTCACTTGTGTTGGTTCAACTCAGAGTGAACTCGTTGAGATTCTGAGCCATTATAAAAATGCCGGGATTCGAAGCATTTTGGCACTTCGCGGCGATCCAGTGGGTGGACCGCGTGCCGATTGGAGTAGGACTCCTGGTGGGTTGGACCACGCCGAGGATCTCGTCGAACTTGCAATGAAGATTGGTGGCTTCACCGTTGGCGTTGCTGCATTTCCAGATGGTCACCCAGCATCGGATGGAAATTTTGACCAAGACATTGATACCTTGCTTCGCAAAGAAGAGCTTGGTGCAACTTTTGCGACGACGCAATTCTTTTTTGAGATAGCAGCGTACGAGCGACTAGTGAACGCGCTTCGAAATCGAGGATCGTCTCTTCAAATAATTGCCGGTATTTTGCCAATAACAAATGTGAAGCAATTAGTACGAATGGCGGAATTATCAGGAACACCCATTCCTGATCGGATCCACGCAAATTTCGTAGCGCTTGGCGAAGATGCCGATGCAATTCGGCGCTTTGGCATAGATTTTGCGACTGCGCTTTGCCAGGGACTTCTTGCGCTCGGTGTTCCTGGGTTACACTTTTATACGATGAATAGCGCTGCGGCAACGATAGAGATTGCGCATAACGTAGGGCTGGATAACCGTGGGTAACTGTGGGTACCTGTGAGTAGAGAAGAGTTTTTCGCTACCTGGAGCGCGCTTCACGGCGGCGCAAAGATATCGGGCTTTGTAAAAGGCTGGCTTCATATTTCATACCTCATCGTGCGACCGCTTGATTCCCTCCGCATCTCACCCAATTTCATCACACTTCTCGGACTTGGCTTGGGAGTTCTAACGTGGTGCCAATCGCACCATCTGATTGCGCTGATTTATCTTCTGCTCTCTCTGATCGCAGACGGTATCGATGGTTCTCTTGCGATTATTCGCGAGAAAGTGAGCTTATGGGGAGCCGAATTAGATTCCATCGTCGACCGTCTCGTTGAATTCTTTTGGGCGCTCTCGTTCTATCGAATCGGTGCACCGGTTATCGTCGTAGGCGTCGCTTGGGCTGCAGCGCTCACTCAGGAGTATGCACGTGCACGTGCTGCCGGCCTCGGTCATCGAACTCTTGACGTTGTTACTGTCGCAGAACGGCCAGTGCGTGCAATTTTCTTAGCTGTGGCAATGGCTCTTTACTTTGTGGGTTTTGAACGAGTAATTCTTGTCGAGATTGTGGCAGTTCTGTGGATGGTGCTGCAATGTGGTTCGCTAGTGGTGGTCCTTCGCGATTCCTACTCCGCCTTGCAGAGCGATAATTGATTCGGCCACTAACTCACCACTGATACCAACAAGTGGTAAACCCCCGCCGGGGTGAGCAGATCCGCCCACCGAGTAAAGATTTTTAATGTCGCTGATATTTTTTGCACGAAGAAATGCTGCTCTACTGCCATTGCTCGATGTGCCATAGATCGACCCTCCAGGGGCGGCGGCAGATCGTTCGAGATCATATGGCGTACGAAATTGCATGAGATCTAATCGCTCTGAAACTCTCAATCCCAATTGATCTAGTTTGGCAAGAATCTTCGCAGCATATTTCTCGGGCTCAATCGTCCAGTCCCAGCCATCTCGTGCATCATGCGGTGGGGCATTGATAAGAACAAACCAGGCCTCGTTGTTTTCACCCTTCACCATAGAGGGATCGTCTGGAGCGCAGATATAGATTGCAGGGTCATCGACTGGTTGATTTTTATCGAAAATATCTACGAACTCTTGCTCATAATTCTCTGGAAAGTAGACGGTGTGATGGTTCATCGTGGGAACGGCTCCTGAAACTTTCGAATTATCTAAGCCGAGCAAGAGTGAGAAACCAGCGAGCGAGCGGTCAGCTCTCTTCAATTTCTTCCGTTCAGAATTTCCAGCCTTTTCAGATTTTGCGATCAATGAGTTAAAGGTGATTTCTGAATCCGCATTTGAAATAATGTAATCGGCCGATATTTCACGCCCTGCAACGGCGATGCCAGTGGCTCTTCCTGAGTCTGTGATTATCTGAGTTACCGGAGTGTTAAGATGAATCTTTACACCCAGTTCTAGGCAGCGATCGCCAAGTGTCTTAGCCAAGCTTCCAACGCCACCCTTGACATGCCAGGCTCCAAAGGTCGTCTCCACAAAGGCAATAGTGAGAAGGACCGCCGGGGCTTTACGTGGATCAGAGCCGGTATATGTGGCATAGCGTTGAATGATCTTCTTTAAATATGGGTTTTTCGTGTACTCATCTGCCACTGCCTCCAGCGAGGTCAGGGGAGCGATCTTTCGCAGATCTCGAAGAAAGCCCTTGCGGCGGATTAGCGTGCTGATTTTAGGCATTTCAGATTCGATAAATGGCGTTCGGGCGACATCCCACATCGCTTCGGCTCGTAGCATGATCGATCGCCACTCGTCACCGGCTTGCTCTCCTAAGATTTGAGATAACTCATGACAGATCTTTGGCAGTGCAAGATTTGCGAATTCAAACCGTGTGCCATCTGCGAAGTAGTAAGCAAACGCTGGGTCAACAGGTTGTAGTTCACTCACTAGTTCTAGGCGCTTCCCGGTCTTCTTGAAGAGATCGCGATAGACCGCAGGAATAGTGAGCAGTGATGGTCCAGTATCGAAGGAGTAATCGCCGATCCACTCGTTCCGACATTTGCCCCCGACGTGGCTAGCGGCCTCGAAGATTTCAACGTCGAGGCCCGCGCGGGCGAGTCGAGCAGCCGCGGCCATCCCACCCATCCCAGCACCGATCACGACAACTTTTCGCATCAGCGAACTCTACGGCCTCGCCATTCCAATTGCCCACGTGATTTGCGGCGGTAAGACTCGCAGATAAGAGCAATCAGGAGTAAAGCTGCGAAGGGATGCAAGGCGGTATTAATTGGATCTGCCTTGACTCGGATAGCAGCTAAGAGATGAGTTAGGGCTACGAGTGCAAAGGGAATGAGAGCGAATCTCACTCCACCCAAGATAAGAATCGCTGGCAGGATTTGTGTTGCGAAAAGGAGCCCCACTGTAAATAAGGTTCCAGGAATACCACCGAAGGCTTTCCACAACGATTTTGTGTAACCAGAGAGTAATTGGGAATTATTTTCATACATTGTGCATGTAGCAACCGCGCTTGCTTCTGCGACTCCACCTTTGAAGCCGGCAGCACCGAGCGCACGAGCTAGCGAGAGATCTTCAAGAACTTCTGCTTTCACGGCAGAGTGTCCCGATATTGCTTCATACGCACTTCGTTTGACGATGAAGAATTGGCCATTGGCAATGATCATCGAATTAATTTTTGCGCGTTCGGCGAGGCGAAGCGGTACTGATGCCAACCAAGACCATTGCAACATCGGTTGTATTAGATGCATTACTCGGGAAGCTCCGAGCTGAGCTGGGTAAGGCGAGATAAAATCCCAGCCCAGTCGTTCCATTAAGGAGATTGCAGCAGCAATTGCGGTGGGCTTAAGGCGGACATCGGCATCGAGAAATACAAAATATTCACCGCGGGCAAATTGTGCCAGTTGATGACATGCGAAGGGCTTCCCGAGCCAGCCATCGAGTAGTTCGACGCCAGTCAGGATTTTTACCCGAGACGAATACTCTCTGATTATCTCTGGAGTGCGATCGGCGGATCCATCATCAAGCACTAAAAATTCGGGCAGTTGAAGGCCAGAAGAAGCCAGCACAGTATCGATCACTTGTTTTGCATTAAATTCTTCATCACGCATCGGGATGAGAACCGAGGCGCTACCTTCGACATTTTGATCATGACTGTAGACAATTCGAATTGTGAAGAAGTTTATAATCGAAATCAACAGTGAGATCGCGGCGATGATAGAGATGGTGAAGACGATGATCTGCATTAGAAGTTAGAAATTATCGGGTCGACCAAAGCGAAGTTGGAAGAAATATGGCGCTAAGACTCCACCAAAAAGTACTCCACCGATGAGCGCTACTCCTGGCCGATGGAAGAAAAGTAAATTGCCTATAACGCCAGAGAAGAGGAGCCACAGTAAAAATATATTGGGGAGAGCAAGTGAGGCTCCGTGCTTACGTCGATTTTTAGGGAGCGCCCAATGTAAAAGAGCCATAAGTCCCATTCCAGTCAGTAACCAACCGACGCTATTGGAGAGAGGTATCTCGCGCTCAAACGGGGTGGAAGTACCGGTGAAGCTCCAAACCCAGCGATGCGCCTGCACCATCTGAGGATCCAAGAAGAGATCCCAAGCCATGAGGGCGAAACCACCATAAAGAAATACCCAAGCCCGACCGATTCTTCTCGCTGCAATCAGTAGAGGGTAGGTAGCCATAATCCATGCGAAGGGGACGACGAGGGGCACTCCCGCAATAGCAAAACCAAGTGAGCGGTCATAATGATAAGTACCAAATGGCCAACTCGATTTACTACCAATGATTTCGACCACTAGTGCATAAAAAAAAGTGAGAAAGAGAAAAGAGAGCGAGAAGCGAGCACCATAGGCAAAGTGCGAGTGCAGGATCATCGCGCTTGCACCTGCGTAAACAGTCACGATTGTTACAACGGTAAGCGCCGTCCCATGAATAAGAGGATAGGAAATCTGCAACGAAATTGTTAATGCTAATAATAGGTTGAGTGCGAGTGCCCACGTGCCTGAGAGAGAGCGACGATTTCTCGCGCGCGGTCGATACTGGCGAATGGACATGAGACAAGTCTGCCTTACCTCAGGATTGAATAGGTAATATTTCTGCGCCAGAGCGGGTTATTGGCGCAGAGTTCGCTTTCGGTGGGCCGTAATAGCAAAACGTGCAAAGAGTTCCTCGGCATACCAGTTGTGCTCAGCCGTTAGTGCGATCGCCTTCTGATGGGCTGCACCTTTATAGGCAAAGATTCGGAGATCTTCTTGGGAGCGCCAGTGGGAGAAAGTTCCCTGAAGCCCGATCGGGGCTTCGCCGATACCGATTGCACGGATCAGACCATCCGATCCATGTAACGACTCTGTAACCGGGGGAACGGATCTCCAAAAGCGCAGGTTCTGATGCCAACGAATTCTCGCTCGAGTTATAGTTGCAACTTCGCCGGCCCAATCTTTTGCTACCTCAGAGATAAAAGGCTCTTGCTTCGCCCACAATCCATGAGAAGTAATTGTAGATAGCTGATAAAACTCTTCCTCGAGGGCAAATTTTCGCCAGGCGGTCACGGTGGGCAATTTTTCTAACTCGGTCATGTCGCGATCGAAGGTGACGAGCAGAGCCCAACTTCGGATATCGGCATCAGAGGGAGTGAAGCTCACACCAGCACCAATTCCCAGGGATTTAAAGAAAGTGACTCCAGGTGAGTTGTGAAGTGAAAGTCGATCTACTGCCATGTGGAAAATTGCGCGCGGAATATCTCGGCTATTGATCCGCCAGAGAAAAATATATGTGCTCATACCTGCGCCACGGTCAAACTGATTTCGGCGATTACCTCTGGGACTCGATCCCACATAGGGGCATGCCCACATCGCGGTAAGACGACCCAACGTGCATGGCTTGGAGCGAGGGATTTCTCTTGCGAGTATTGAGCGGGGAGAGTGTTATCGCTATCGCCAAAAATAATTGTTATCGGGATGGAGTTGGAAACCTCTTTATCAAAACGGAGGCCAAGCATCGCATCCCACGCAGGGAAGTAACCACTTGCATTTCCCATCGCTCGAGCGGCATCAACGCAGATCTCTAACGGCAATGTCTCCCACTGTGGGCTTACCATCGAGAAACCGATCTTTCTCGCCCATCGATATCGGAGCAATTGTGGTGCGACATAGTGCGTTGTCGAGGCGATATAACGCGAGAGTGCAGAAACGGGATGACGAGTGGTCTCGGGGACGAGCCATAATCCAGCAGGAGCTAGGCCAGTGATTGAGCGAATTTTCTCTGGGGTCTCAGCGGCGATTTCAAAGGCAATCCAACCACCGAGTGAACTTCCAACGATATGAAAAGATTCATATCCCCATCGGCTCATCTGGGCGACAACGAGTTGGCCAAGGGAACGCGCATCCATTCGAAGCCCATCTGGCAAGGTACTTAACCCATGCCCGGGGAGATCAATCATGATGATCTCGAACTTTTTTTCAAGTTCTGGAGTAATCAATTTCCAGGCTTCATGAGATGAGCCCATGCCATGGATCAGGAGCAGTGGCTCACCGCTACCACTTTTCTTATGCCATAACTCATACACCTCTAAAGTTTATCGGAAACTTCAGATATGTGACTCGATAAAGTCTGCATGCCTTTTTGAAAGGGGCTAGAGGAAAGTCTTGATGAGAGTAAAAGTAGAGAGGCTAAAGAGAAGGTAGGCAAATGATCTTTTTAATAATTTCGCATTTACCCGAGAGCTACGCTGCGAAGCAATTCGTGAGATAAGAATCGCAGTTAGCGTCATAGTAAAAGGTATTTTCCAATCAACGATATGCCAACTCTTGTACCGCTCAAGAAAAGAGGTAGCGCAATTCATGGCGATGATTAAGAGCGAGGTTCCAGCTGCTTTGTTCTGCGGCGTATTGTAAAAGAGAACGAGGACTGGAATTGCAAGGAAGCCCCCTCCAATTCCAAAGAGTCCAGTGAGCGTTCCAATAATGAGGGCGATCAGAATAAGTACCGGCAGAGGCATGCGACGTTCGGGGTTGGCCTTGATCGGCCCGCGAAGCATCGAGCCGCCTGCTGCGATGAGAACGAGCGCAAAACCAGTATGAAGGATTTTGGGGTTGATCTGGCTTGCAAAGGCTGACATGGAGATCGTTGCGACGAGTCCAATGCCCCAGATAGAGACCGCCTCGCGGACGAGTACCTCTTTGCTTGTGA
>Ga0136641_1000399_pt1 | contig 18725 bp, 21 predicted proteins | sample EliLak1302023Y_FD_115312 | JGI IMG/M metagenome (GOLD analysis project Ga0136641, IMG submission 115312) | Freshwater microbial communities from Elizabeth Lake, Yosemite National Park, California, USA - 13020-23Y | ecosystem: Environmental > Aquatic > Freshwater > Lake ...
CGCCGCCAATGCTGTTCAAAAAGAATCAGTAAATTTTCGAAATGACGAATTGAGCAGAATTGTAAGTTTGGTACAGTATCGATAATTGAGCAATCGAGTCGGATTTAGAGCAAGATTCCTCTTGCAAACATAAATAAAAGTGCGTATACTATGTATATGCACTTTTTGTTTTTATGCAGTGATGCATAAAACATACAGGCAAAACAGCAGAAATGCAAACACAAAGGCTATTAATAGGAGAACAATTATGGCAACTTTAGCTGAAATACGAGCAAAACTTAAGGCATCTGAATCCAAGGGTTCAGGAGAAAGAACAGGCGGAGATAAATCAATTTATCCCTTCTGGAACTTGAAAGAAGGTGGCGAATCCACAATGCGATTCCTCCCTGATGGCAACACAGACAACACATTTTTCTGGGTTGAGCGTGCCATGATCAAACTTCCCTTTGCAGGCATCAAAGGCGAAACCGAAAGCAAAAACATCACAGTACAAGTACCCTGCGTAGAAATGTATGGAGACACATGTCCCATTTTGGCTGAAGTAAGAGCGTGGTTCAAAGACCCTGCACTGGAAGACATGGGTCGCAAGTACTGGAAAAAACGCAGTTACATTTTCCAAGGTTTTGTTGTTGAAGATGGACTCGGCGAACCAGCAAGCGAGCAACCAGAAAATCCAATCCGTCGTTTCATTATTGGCCCACAAATTTTTACATCAATTCGTGCGGCACTTGTTGATCCAGAATTGGAAGATTTGCCAACCGACTTAGTGCATGGCCTAGACTATCGCATGAAAAAAACTTCCAAGGGCGGCTATGCTGACTACTCAACCAGCTCATGGGCTCGCAGAGAGCGTCCACTCAGCGATGCAGAACAAGCTGCAATCAAGACTTACGGACTTTACAATCTAAATGACTTCTTGCCCAAGAAACCCAGTGAAGTTGAGCTCAAGGTCATGAAAGAAATGTTTGAAGCAAGTGTCGATGGCGAGGCATATGACATGGATCGTTGGGGACAATATTTCAAACCAGCTGGCATGAGCCAAAACACTGGTGATCCTAATCGATCAACTCCTAAAGCTAGCACACCCGTGTCAGCGGCATCACACGATGATCAAGACGATGTTCCAACACCAATCGCCAAACCAACTTCGGTGTCAAAAGCTGAAGCACCAACAGGTGGCGACAGTCGTGCGCAAGACATCTTGGCCATGATTCGTAATCGTCAAAAAGCATAAAGCAAAACACGGCTCGAGCCTCTGCAATCTAGTTGCACGCTCGGGTTATCTTTTTAGGAGAAACAACATATGGCAACGAAAGCATTTGATCTTTCAAAATTTAGAAAAACCTTGACCAAAAGTATTGACGGTCTTGGTGTGGGATTTAACGATCCTACAGATTGGATCAGTACAGGCAACTACACGCTTAACTATTTGATCAGCGGTGATTTTCACAAAGGTATTCCTTTAGGCAAGGTTACTGTGTTTGCAGGCGAATCTGGAGCAGGAAAGAGTTTTATCTGTTCAGGCAATCTAGTGCGTAATGCACAAGCACAGGGCATCTATGTTATCTTGATTGATACAGAAAATGCTCTTGACGAAAAATGGCTGCATGCCCTTGATGTAGACACCAGTGAAGATAAACTTCTTAAACTCAACATGGCCATGATTGATGATGTGGCTAAAACAATTCACGAGTTCATGAAAGAGTACAAAGAAATGGCAGAGCGTCCCAAAGTGCTATTTGTCATAGACTCATTGGGTATGTTGCTTACCCCCACTGACATTAACCAGTTCCAAGCTGGTGACATGAAAGGAGACATGGGTCGTAAACCTAAAGCACTCACATCATTAGTCCGTAACTGTGTCAACATGTTTGGATCTTATAATGTAGGCATGGTATGTACAAACCACACATACGCAAGTCAGGACATGTTTGATCCGGACGACAAGATCTCGGGTGGACAAGGCTTTGTTTATGCCAGTTCAATTGTTGTTGCCATGAAAAAACTCAAATTAAAAGAGGACGAGGATGGCAACAAGGTGTCAGATGTCATGGGCATTCGTGCATCATGCAAGATCATGAAAACTCGTTACAGCAAGCCATTTGAAACAGTGCAGATCAAGATTCCATATGAGACCGGAATGAATCCCTATTCGGGCATGGTAGACATGTGTGAAAAAGCTGGATTGCTAAAACAAGATGGCAACAGACTCAAGTGGATTGATCCAGAGACAGGCGAGGAATTCAAGTTCTACCGAAAAGAATGGAAAGATGATAAATTAGATATGATAATGAATAAGTTTCATATCAAGACTACAACTACCATTCCTGAGGAGATACAAGAACATGTTGAATGAAACACAAGTGGGTGACATCTGGTTGAACTTTGTTGAATACATAGACAAAAAACAACTAGAAACAGTGGCAGAGCGATATGTGGACATGCTGGCAGATTTCGGAGTGCCTGACAAAGTGCTTCAGAGTGCTGCGGGCGTGGATGAGATATTGGATCAAGCCATTGCCTATTATCTTAATGATGAAGAAGACGGTGAAGACTACGACGAACTGGAGTTTTGATGGGGTGGTACACCGACATAGCCAAAGACATTTCACACATACCTGATGCAGTGGCCTACTTTGAAGGCGAGCTGAATGATGCCAGAAAAGAGTGTAAACTGTTTGGAAATGTTGAACGGGCCGCTGCTAGCATGCCCGGTGTAGTCGAGGAACGATTCAGTCAACTACAAGAAATCGAAGCCATATTGGAGTACCTCAATATTGAACTGAGAAGACTCAAAAGCCAACACTTTAGAAAATATCTAGAAAACTATCAACGAGCATTAAGTTCTCGCGACTGTGAACGATATGTGGAAGGTGAGGCTGATGTGGTCGACTTTGAAAAGATTATCAACGAGTTTGCACTCTTGAGAAACAAATGGTTGGCCATAATCAAAAGTCTTGATCAAAAGCAGTGGCAAATCACCAACATAGTGAAACTGCGGGTAGCTGGCATGGAAGATGCTTCCGTGTGACCATTTGTAAAAAATCTCCGCTAGGTCTCAATGAGGCATATTTTCATAACTCTTGACCTTTGGTTAATGCCAGTGTACACTTACTAACATGCACACAATTGACAATTTGCTACTAACTATATTGGACTGCCAGGATCCCAATCTAGAACAGACCATCAACGCCAAGGATGCCAAAGTATTGCGAAGCATAGGTGTCAGTGTCAACAGTTCTGTATTCATAACAGAAAATCAAAGCAGACTCCTTATCAAACTGCTTAGGGAAAATTGTAATACACTTACCAATTTGGTAAGTGAAATTGGTGACAGCTTGTCTAATCCCACCTGGTCGAGGCGTTTTAGATACATCGACCAGGTGAGGAAACTTTATATAGAAAAAAATCATGATCAAGAGTCTCGATTGGTTGTTGAGTTCACATTTAATAGTGAAATTAGAAAACTCATGGGCTCGCTTAACGGCAAGGTAGAAAATTTTGATTCTTCTAGTAATGGCAGATTATGGTTTGCAGATTTAACAGAAAAAAACATAGTGCTATTGGTCGATGCCCTACAGCCAATGAATTTTGAGATTGACGAAATGATCAAACATCATTACGGTACCATAAAATCCTGGTCTCTTGACCTGGTCAAGGAGCAGTTTGCCATCAGCAACATTGACAACAAAAACTTTCAAACAGCCATTACAGCAGATCTTGGCATTGCAACGGAGATAGACAAAAACATCATCAACGACAGAAGCATGCGCTACTGTTATCATGTGGATGGCAAAAAAAATCCCGGTGAAAACTTGGTTGAATATTTGGCCAACAGACCTACCACACGCATCTGGGTCGACAAAAATCAACACAGTTTAGCAGATGTGTTGGCCGCACTGTTAGAATTGAAACGTTTGCCTCTGCTGGTTGTATTTGACAACATGACCAATGACAAACTTATTAACAACCTTGAAATTTTGTCAAATGCTGTGAAAACACATGGGCTTGATGATGCAGTGGGCGTGTATTTTAGATTGCCTGGACAGGATCTAGGAAAAAAATTCAATGGTTTGATAGCACAAAACAACTACAATCATAGGCTGGATATGGATCTCAAAGTTGCGGCTCTCAGCAGTGGCAAGATCCCAAAATTCTTTTTAAACAGTACCTGGAAGCCCATGAGTGTGCTAGGGTTGGACACTAGAATGGGGTTGCGTCATGGCAAGACCTCAGTGTATACTAATTGCTGTGATCTTGTGATTGAGTATGCAGAAGAAAAAAGCATACTGGAGATTAGAAAAATATTATGGCAGTGAAATTGGTTATCAGAGATGAAGTAAACATCAAATTTGAGGGTCTAAGCCTTGAAGCTCGTAAAAAACTTGCCAACAAATTCAAGTATGAAGATCCCACCGCCAGATATCGTCCAGCATACAGACTAGGAAGATGGGATGGCAAAGTCAGCATGTTTGGTTTAGGAGGCAATGGTTATCTCAGCCAGCTAGAACAGTGTCTTGTACTGCTGGGAGACATGGATGTGGCTGTGGATGAACTGGAAGACCTGCGCTCCACTCCAAAGATTGAATTCGTACCAGTAACTGAAACCTATTGGGCTGATCAAGGCAAAGTATGGCCCAAAGGACATCAGCAGGCGGGACAGCCCATCATGCTGCGTGACTATCAGGTGGATGCTGTGAACACATTTTTGACCAATACACAGAGTCTGCAAGAGATTGCAACTGGTGCTGGCAAGACCATTACTACTGCTACTCTCAGTCAGTTGGCAGAAAAATATGGCAGAACAGTAACCATTGTGCCCAACAAGAGTCTAGTGGAACAAACTGAAGAGGACTTTGTGGCAGTGGGACTGGATGTGGGTGTTTACTATGGAGATCGCAAGGATTTGGGTCGAACACACACCATATGCACTTGGCAAAGTCTAAATATACTGGACAAGAAAAGCAAGAACTGGAGTGAGGATATGGCCATGACCCTAGCAGAATTTCTCGACGGAGTTAAAACTGTTATTGTTGACGAAGTACACATGGCCAAAGCAGAAGTCCTAAAGAATTTGCTAACTCAAAATCTGTGTAATGCGCCAATTCGCTGGGGTTTGACAGGCACTGTGCCCAAGGATGCATTTGAAGCAGAACCCATATTTGCTAGCATAGGTCCAGTAGTGGGCGGTATTAAGGCTCATGAATTGCAAGAGATGGGGGTGCTCAGTAATCTGCATGTGAATGTGTTGCAGTTGATTGATCTGCCAGAGTTCAAGACCTATCAAGAAGAATTGAAATATCTAGTTACCAATCGTGACAGAATGACATACATCAGCAAGCTGATCAAGGGATTATCGGATTCAGGCAACACCTTGATCCTGGTAAACAGGATCGATACGGGCAAACTGATAGCAGAAATGATAGAAGATGCCACATTTATTTCGGGTGAAGTAAAAGGCAAAGATCGCAAAGAGGAGTACAAGGATCATGCAACGATGGATAATAAGATTACTATTGCAACTTATGGAGTTGCTGCTGTGGGTATTAATATTCCCCGTATTTTTAATCTGGTTCTGCTGGAGCCTGGTAAAAGTTTTGTTAGGGTCATTCAAAGCATAGGAAGAGGTATTAGAAAAGCCGAGGACAAGGATTTTGTGCAAATTTGGGATTTGACCAGTACCTGTAAATTTGCCAAGCGCCACCTCACAACAAGAAAGAAATTTTACAAGGACGCCAAATATCCATTTAGTTTAGAAAAAGTGGATTGGCACAAATAGGAATCATGCAGATATTAACACTAGACAACAAGACATTTTCACTGAACAATTTGCCCGAAGAAGTGGACGAAAACACCAGATTTGCTGTACTGGACAACAGCAATCCCAATGAGCCTGATTTCTTTTTCATGCCTTTGATTTTTCTAGAAAGCTTCAATGCCCCGGCCATGGTGTTGCGAATAGGTGAGGATGAAATTGCCATGCCCTTGGATTGGTGTATTGCAGTGGGAGATAGCTCCAGTAGCTGTGACATTGAAATATTACCTTTGACCAGCTTGAATGATAGAGGATTTGAAGCATTAATATTCAATCCGTTGAGTTCATTTAGAGTGGAGTTCAAGAAAATAGAGATTGTGAATTTCTATAATGATGTCAAATGGTATTTTCCCAAGATGAAAAACGGTCAACTACTGAGTACTCCTACTAGGGGGGGCCACAAGCCCGATTGTGCCTATTTTGTAAAAGAAATGAGCAGACAAAATGAAATTATTCAACTGGATAAAATTTTGTAATATGGGCAACCTTAAACCAGGCGTACCACTGATACACGAACGAGTAGACGGTGTAGTATATACAAGAGAATTTGGCGCAGATCCTATGACTAGAAAAATAACAGGTTGGGATTACGATAAAGATGATCCCAAGTTTGATCCGCGCACCTCGGATGGCAGGCCCTTGCACGATCATATAATGGAAGATAAACTTTGGAAAGAAATTCGGCGAGAATCCAAGACCAACACCACTTTACAAAAGGCTCTGGACCGTGCTATAATGATATACAAACTTAGCAAAGACAAATTATGAGCGAAAAGATTGAACTCAAAGAGAAATTAGCGGCTGTGGATCTAGATGCCCGCTCCCTTTGGGACGACATGGACGATGCTCAACGAAAAAGTCTCAAGAATGAGTTTTACATACTCAACAGATATGTCAGCAGTGCTACCAATCAAAGTAGAGAAGTACAGGAACACTTTGTGTTGAGTGTAAACGAATACTTCAACAAGCATTGGAACACTTTGCAAAAACATCCCAAGCTCATGTGGCTGTTGTTGTGCATGTGTAGCTACAATAAGGAAAAAGTTTTTTATCACGAATGGATAGGATTCAAGAAAAAAGCCGGCATAAACAACAAAAAGGTAAGATTTCTTGAAGAATTTTATCCCAACATGAAGCAGGATGAATTGGAACTACTTAGTCTCAAGACCACAGACAAGGAACTCAAAGACTTAGCAAGGCAACATGGCATGGATGAATCTGTGATCGCAAAAAAATTAAAATGATAGCGTTGACTCCGCAACCATATGCATGTGCTTACTGCAACAAAGAATTCATGCATGAAAAAACATTATTTGTGCACGTTTGCGAACAGAAACGCAGACGCTTGGCACAAAGTGATAGGCATGTGGTGTTGGCCTTTGAAACATTTCAAAAATTTTATCATCTTAATCAGCCCAACAGTAAACTGGACAAGACATATGAAGATTTTTGTAAAAGCAGTTATTACAATGCGTTTGTAAAGTTTGGCAGCTTTGTTAGTAATGTCAATCCTCTATACCCTGAAAGATTTATTACCTATGTGGTTAGATCCGGAGTCAAACTTGATCACTGGTGTAGAGACGAAATCTATGAACAGTATGTGTTCGATCTTATAAGAAAAGAAACTGTGGAAACGGCTCTCCAAAGATCAATCCAAACCATGATGGCATGGGCAGATGACCACGATGCAGCGTGGAATCACTATTTTTTGTATGCAAGTCTCAGCAGAGCCTGCTATGATATCAAAGACGGCAAAATCAGTCCTTGGCTGATCTTGAACAGTGCATCGGGCAAGGCCATGTTGCAAAAATTCAGCGATGAGCAGTTGAGCCACATACAAAACATAATTGATCCTCCGTTCTGGGTGAGCAAGTTTAGAAAACTGTCCCATGATATGGAATTGGTAAAACAAGTGGTTAAAGAAAGTGCCATCTAATGCCAGATATTGACATCGACTTTGCTGATAGAAATATTGCCTTGAACGTGCTACGGCACATTGATGCACGGATTGATGCAGATAAAAAACACAACACCGGCATATATTGTACTTGTATTCCGTACAATGCTGTCAGCGGCATCAGCACTATTGACTACAAAACAGCGGAAGAAAGAGGATATTTTAAATTAGATTTTTTGAATGTCAGTGTATATGAAGGCGTCAAAAACAAGCAACATTTGACAAAATTAATGGAGACAGAACCACCATGGGAACTACTGGAACAGGACGAATTTACGAATCTGCTATTTCACGTGAATGGGCACGGGCGAGTATTGAGGAAGCTGAAACCGAAAGATATCGAACAGCTCGCGGCTTGCCTGGCAATAATACGCCCCGCGAAAAAACACTTGCTAGACAAATCGTGGAACGACATAATGAAAGAAGTATGGGTAAAACCAACGACTGAAGAGTATTATTTTAAGAAAGCACATGCCGTAGCATACGCACATGTAGTTGTGGTGCAGATGAACCTAATTTGCGAAAATTTATCTAACCTTTCTAACTAGTTGCACACTGCGACGTTTTACTCGTTTCATGGTGAGATTCATGAGATTGACCACTGGGCCCATTATGATTCTGGTGTCCTTGCTGTTGAATGTTTTGACGGCATAGGCAAAAGGTTGTATGTCATCCTTGCAGAACACATTGATGGGAAACTGACGATTTGACTCCCACCACCATATTTCTCCCACTTGTAAAAACTTAGTTTTTTCTGCCGGAGTTTTCAACGCATTAAGATCATAGAAACTGGTCACATACTGATCCTGATTTATTATTATGCCCACATATTCATCATCACCGTAGTTGATTACACTTATGAAGGGTAGATTTTGTTCTATTTCGTCTCTTAATTTTGCCATAAATAATAGTAAAGGTCCAGTGCAATGCAAAAAGTTCAAAGTTATTTATATCCTAATAGAGTAATTCTTATTGCCGATTTGGCTGGATTCACCGTGGAGAACACAATAGTGTACGCAAAAACAATAAAAATATATCAGGGTGTAGACAATGTGATACAGTTCGACATACAGAATGCTGATCAAAAAAGATTGGAACTGATCACCGCACCCAGCATCACTCAGCTCAAGATGAATCTTATGGACAGCGAAGGCAATGCATTACCTAATAGTCCTTACACTTTGTTAACAACCAGCACCAAGGGCATTGCTACGGTGACCATACCACGAGCACATACAGCAACACTTAAACATCAATTTCTCAAATACAGTATCACAGGAATAGATGCTCTAAGTCGCACAGTGCCTTTGTATACCGATAGTAGATTCAGTGCCGTGGGTAATATTGACTTGGTGACTTCGGCAGTGCCGATCATTCGTACCAGCACCGTGTTTGACAGATTCAGCGGGGAGATCAATTTCATGGGAAATGTGATTAATCACACCAGTGCTGTGCCTTGCAGATTTTATGAAGCAATTGCCAGTCAAACCATCAGCTTCAGTGTGAAACTATCCAATTTTATAGGCACCATATATGTGGAAGCCACAGAGGACAGCACCATTAGTGTAAACTCATTTACAGATGCTGTGAAACTGCAAAGCATGACATACAATACTGCTACCACAACCACATTAGTGTTCAACGACATATCAGTTACCAACGCCAAAAGCAGTCAATCTTACAACTACATGCGAATCAGTTGGTTGTATCCCAGCGTAAGTCCGTACGGCAGTTACATCCCCACAAGTTTTGGAACGGTTGATTTAGTCACAGTTACCCATTGAATTATTCCAAATAAAATGTTATAATTAGGTATGAGCCTAATTGCAAACACACTGTTACAGTACCTGCCAGGCAAGCGCAAAAGCACTCCTAGCGGTTGGATTGGGTTCAATGCGGTCTGTTGCGATGATAAAAGACAGCGTGGTGGCTTTATCATAAATGGCGGTGATGCTGTTAGTTATCACTGTTTCAACTGCGGATTTAAATGCAGTTGGCAACCTGGCAGACACATCAGTCAAAAGATGAACAAGTTCATGCGGGATCTGAATATTCCTGACGATGTTATTGCGCAACTGCGTTTGGAAGCACTCAAACTGGATACAAACAATACGGCTGAAGTTCGTAGTATCATCCCTAAATTTGATGTTCGTGCATTGCCCCTGGACAGTCAACCTATTACAGAATTACTAGACAATCCTCCGGACAAACTCATACCCATATTAGAGTACATGGTTAGCAGACGATTATTTCCAGAAGATTATCCTTTCTACTGGACATCCAAAGTTGGATTTAGCAATAGACTGACTATACCGTTCTTATACAAAGGCGAGACAGTGGGTTGGACTGCTCGTGCGATCAATGATGCTCAACCCAAATATCTTAGTGAGCAACAGCCCGGCTATGTGTTCAATTTGGACAATCAACAGTCTGCGCCTTGGGAGCACGACGACAAGGAATTCGTAATCGTTAGTGAAGGTCCGTTCGATGCACTAAGTATTGATGGATGTGCATTGTTGGGCGCTGAAATCAAAGACAGTCAAAATTGGTTGCTCAAACAACTGGGCAAAGAAATTGTGCTGGTTCCAGATAGAGATGAAGCAGGCATGAACACATTGATGCAAGCATTGGAGTTTGGCTGGAGTGTGAGCATGCCAGACTGGCCCAGTGAGGTTAAAGACATCAATGACGCTGTGATCAAACTGGGACGATTGGCAACTTTGTGGTTGATAGTTAGTGCCAAAGAATCTAACAGTCTTAAAATACAACTGAGAGCAAAAAAATGGTTCAAAGAATAATTGACTTTGTTTTATCCCCGATACGCCTATATAGAGAAAAAAGAGCGTTCAAACGCCGTTTGGCTGAACTGCGCAAACGCGACCCTTTCATTTACAAATGATTAGTTGGGGTATAAGTGCCAACAGCCACGATGCAGCTTTGGCTGTGTTTGTAGACGGACTGCTTGTGTTTGCCAGTCACAGTGAGAGGTATAGTGGCAAAAAAAATGACAGGGATCTCTGCATGGATTTGGTCATGGCAGCCAAACGCCACGGCAGTCCTGATCACATCTATTGGTATGAGCGTCCATTCCTTAAAACACTGAGACAATGGTATGCTGGTCAGGGATGGAGACGCAAAGACAATGATATTGAAATTTATTTGGCTCGTTATGACATTCATGCTCCTATAACTTATGTGGATCATCATCTTAGCCATGCGGCGGGAGGCTATTACACCAGCGATTTTGATCAAGCATGTGTACTGGTTGTGGACGCCATAGGCGAATTTGAAACAGCCACCATATGGAAAGCTTCAAGAGATAAACTTGAAAAAATATGGAGTCAAAGTTATCCACATAGTTTGGGTCTATTCTACAGTGCAATGACCCAGCGAGTGGGACTCACACCTAATGAAGATGAATACATTCTCATGGGCATGTCTGCATATGGCAACGAATCATTAGTAAACACAATAAAAAAAGATTTTATCTCCTATGGCAACAACAAGATAAAATTTCAACAAAATTTACATAGGGGATGCACACATTGGCGTCCTGATCTTACCGTGAAAGACAGTTTTGACATAGCATATGCCACTCAGGTGCTGTATGAAGAAATGTTTTGTAGACTGTTGGAAAAGGCTAGATTAAAAACAGGCAGTGATAATCTTGTGCTGATGGGCGGATGTGCATTGAATTGCAGTGCCAACCGATTGACTGGCAAATGGTTTGATAAAACTTGGATCATGCCCAACCCGGGCGATGCTGGCAGTGCTGTTGGCGCTGTGTTAGCCAAACATCCTGAATGGCGTATTAACTCCAAAAACTTCACACCTTTTTTGGGCTACGACATGGGTTACAGATCCAGTAATGAAGAAATTGTACAATATCTTTTACAACACAATATATGCGGCGTTGCCCGTGGACCTGCGGAATTCGGTCCCCGAGCACTGGGCAATAGAAGTTTGCTAGCAGATCCTCGAGGCGCCACAATCAAGGATCAAGTGAACGCTATCAAACAACGGCAAGAATTTAGACCTTTTGCTCCAGCAATACTGGAAGAACTTGTTGATGACTACTTTTACATGCCCCGTGGTTGGAGCACCAGCAGATACATGCAGATCATTGCTGATTGCAAGTATACCACACAGTATCCTGCCATTGTGCATCATGATGGCACCAGCAGAGTACAAACAGTGCCAAATGATGGCAGTGCATTTAGACAACTGCTGGAACTGTGGTACAAACAAACTGGATGCCCCATATTACTTAATACCAGTCTCAATATCAAGGGCCAGCCCATGGTGAATAACAGCACGGATGCAAGAAACTTTGAACGCCATTATGGTGTTAAAGTTTTCAACTAGAAAGTACAATAGCAACATGACACAAAATATAAATTATGGATTTGAGGTACAGAAACTGTATTTAGAAATGATGTTGAGTGATTCGGAAACTTTTGTTCGTTGCCAAAGTATTTTTGATCACACGTTGTTTGATCGCAAGTTGCAGGATTCGGCTGAGTTCATCAACAAGTATGTAGAGCAATACAGTGTGTTGCCCACATTTGATATAGTAAATGCGTCAACTGACAGCAATTTCAAGACACCAGAAGGCGTGAAAGAAAACAATTATGAATGGGTTTTGAACGACTTTGAAACTTTTATAAGACACAAAGGTTTGGAAAGAGCCATATTGGAAAGTGCTGATTTGTTGGAAAAAGGCGAGTATGGTCCAGTTGAAGAAAAGATCAAGGCAGCCGTACAAATTGGTTTGCAGCGCGACATGGGTACTGATTATTTTGAAGATCCTCGAGCAAGACTTTTGAGGATCAAAGACAAGAATGGACAGATCAGCACTGGTTGGAAAAGTGTGGATGACAGACTGTATGGTGGATTCAACAGAGGCGAGCTCAACATATGGGCTGGGGGATCAGGTGCTGGCAAAAGTTTATTCTTGGCCAATCTTGGTGTGAATTATGCCCTTGCTGGCTTCAACGTTTTGTACTTGACTTTGGAATTGAGCGAAGACCTGGTGTGCATGAGGATAGATGCCATGACTACTGGTATCCCCACAAGGGAGATATTCAAGAACATTGATGATGTAGAAATGAAGGTCAAAGTGATTGGAAAAAAGAGCGGAAATTTGCAGGTCAAATACATGCCCAGCGGTAAAACTGCCAATGACATCAGAGCCTACATGAAAGAGTATGAAGTGAAATTGGGACACAAGATTGATGTGCTATTGGTAGACTACATGGATTTGATCATGCCACTCAGCAAGCGTATCAGTGCTGAAAACTTGTTTGTAAAAGACAAGTATGTATCGGAGGAACTGCGTAATTTGGCAGTGGAAAAGAATTGTGTGTTTGTGACAGCGGCACAGTTGAATCGCGGCGCGGTGGAAGAGGTTGAGTTTGATCACAGCCACATTAGCGGTGGGTTGAGCAAGATACAGACAGCAGATAATGTGTTTGGTATCTTTACCAGTCGTGCCATGCGTGAGCGCGGAAGGTATCAGATTCAACTGATGAAAACTAGATCCAGCAGTGGTGTGGGCATGAAGATTGATTTGGATTTCAACATCGACACTTTGAGAATCACAGACCTGGCGGAAGAAGACAGCTATGGCAATGGTGCTCAAAGTGCCGGTAGTAGTTTGCTCAACAGCATCAAACAGAGACAAACTGTACAGTCCCAAGAGAATCCGTCCCAGGGTTTTGCAGTGCCCAAAGTGAAAGCAGAAGTGGCCAGTACCAAGTTGAGAGAACTGCTGAACAATCTGCCCGGTGACGACATCTAGCCACACGCTGGGGAAATTCAATCAGCGAAGCGCGGAAAAAAAATTATTGTTCGCGAAGCGTTGCGCGAAAATTCTAGATAGAATGCGCGAAGCGTAGCGGCCGAACGCCAGTTTCTGCTAGCACAAACCCTCATGGCCTCGAACTGTGGACAGTGTGATTGAACCATGTGGGCCTGACTCTTTGATCAGGTACTGTATAAATATGTTATGGAACCACATGCATCGGCGGTTACGGGCATACGAAGCATACTGTGTGAATCATGGCACACACAGGGTTTCCAAGTGCCCGACCATGTTACACAGTACATTGTGCGTATCTTGGCTGACAAGCTGGACAAAAATCCCTGGCAACCACAACCTTCCTATGCTGAACAGTTCATGATGCTGCGCACTCCTGCACAGGCTCTGGAATTGGGAAACACATGTTTTTTTACTCGATCAGTGTTTCCCGATCTGGGGCGCCGCAGAGGCATCTCATCCAGTTATTATGTGGATATTGGGCAAGCCTGCTATCATAGAGTGCTCACTTGGAGTGCCGTGCCCGCTGTGCAGATGCTGCATGACCATTTTGAATGGTGTGCAGAAATGACTCATACCGCGGTGCACAGTCAAGGCGCCATGCGACAGTTTTGGGATCTTGAATGACTCACACAATTGAACGCGACACAGCAGGCTTGTTCTTGACACTGCCTCAAGGAGTGGCACGAGCTGCAGAGAACACACGATTCCAGTTGGGAGAATCAGTGTACATCACTCAGCCACAGCTCACCCACGTTACAGTGCAGGACACGGCCAATCCTGCCACTGCATATCAAGAGTCCTGGCTCTTAACAGCCACTGTGGTTGTGATAGCCAGCCCAACTCCCGCTCCGCCCGCTTTCCGCATCATGAAACTTGTTACTCACACGGGCCTGTACTTGATCACTGTGAGTGTGCTGTGTGTTGCGGCTTTTGATCTGGGCCTTGTGTGCGGCTGGATATGGACTAGGCTGCTTTAATCATTCTGTGCTCACTTAATCACATAAATATCTATCTAAGGCAAACGAGGCACTCATGGATAGATACAAAGATCTAGAACAACTAGTACGACAATTTAGGCGAGATTTACCCCCGGATCCGCGATACGCAGACAGACTGGCAGAAGAATTGGAACTCATACGAGATCAGAATTTTGCCAAGCATTTTCTGCGTGTGAGAGAAATACTGGATCTCACAACTGACATACCACACATCACTAGAGGATCAGCTGGCAGCAGTTTGGTGTGCTGGCTCATGGCCATCAGCGATTTGGATCCCGTGGCAGAAAACATTCCCATAGCACGTTTCATGAATCCCAAGCGTGACGACCTTCCTGACATTGACCTGGACTTTCCGCACTGGCAACAGCTCACGGTCATGAACAGGATATTTAGGCACTGGCCTGGGCAGAGTGCTCGTGTGAGCAACTACGTGATGTACAAGGAAAAAAGTGCCCGGCGCGAAGCAGCCAAACGCCTGGGTGCCAAAGGCACACTGAAACGTGGCTTTGAATTCAATGAGGTGTTGCCCCAGCAAGAAATAGCTGAAGCTGAAAGAGTCACAGCCAAACTCATGGGCAAGAAACGTTGTATCTCAAAACATTGTGGCGGCATCCTGATATTTGATCGTGCGGTGCCCAAGAGCCTCATCAATGGTGAAAATCAAATCCTGTTGGACAAGTATGAAACTGAAGATCTTGAACATTTCAAGATTGACATCTTGGCCAACAGAGGACTCAGTCAGCTGTGGGCCATTGATCAGCGCCCACTCACTGACTATCCCGAACTGGATGAAAAGACCAGTGCGCTGCTGGCCAGAGGTGATGTGCTGGGTGTAACACAGGGCGAAAGCCCCGCCATGAAACGCCTGTTCAGAGCTCTGAGAGTGCAAACACGATCGGACTGCACCTTGGCCACGGCACTGATACGCCCGGTGGCCACACAGGGTCGTCGCAGAGCCAGTGCTTTTCAAGACTGGAGCTCAGACACCATACAGCAGGACACAGTGGTGTTTGAAGATGATGCCATTACCATGATAGCTGACATCTTGGAGTGTGACATGTACACCGCTGACATGTGGCGGCGAGCCTTTGCCAAACGCAATGAAGAAAAGATATTTGAGTTCATGCAGTTGATTGGTGATCATCCCAAGCGAGACCGAGTATTGGCCAGCTTGAGGGAACTCAGTCACTTTGGACTGTGCAGAGCACATGCCACCAATTTGGGCAGATTGATATGGGCCCTGGCCTATCACAAGGCACACAACCCCAAGGCATTTTGGCAGGCCTGTCTCAAGCATTGCGAAGGAAGTTACAGCAAGTGGGTGTACTGGCATGAGGCCAAACTGGCAGGTGCTGTGCCAGCACCCATGGAAGGTGGCGAATGTGCGGAGCTGGCGCAAACAGGTCGTTGGAGCAGTGGCAGTTTTATCCCAGCCTGCACTGAAATACGCCGCCCAGGCGAAGTGGAGTTTGTGGGGCTGGTGGCCAACTATCGTGTGTTCAAAAGCGGCGCGAAAGACTACATTACCTTTGCCACTGTGGGCACGGGCAATGGCAGATACCTGGATGTGATGTTGCCACATGCTGTGTCATTCTCAGATCAACCAATCCTGTGGGGCAAAGGCCGTTTGGACTATACAAACAGATCAGAATGTGTTAAAGTGTACAAAAGCAAGCGATTGCATTTGAAAGACATAGAGCACATCACATAATGGCAAGACTACACGTGTATCCACACTCAGAACCACGCACGGACATGACCATAGTGGGCGATGCAGCTGCACTGAGACAGCTGGGACGAGCTCTGCTGCACGTGGGTCAAACACCCGCGGGCTATGAGCGACTGAGACTGCACACCAGCGATGGCCATGAGTACACAGCCATGATTGTGTGCAGTGTGGCGGAAGAGGAATGGCAGGCCATGCCGCCCGCATATGGGGGCGCATCAAGACCCAGTTTGCAGGTGCTGGCGGATTATGACTCAGTGGTGCAGGAGTTGCACACCACCCACAGTGGTGGCAACGGATAGCATAAATATCCGTATGAGAGCACGAGAATTTGTAGTGGAATTTGACTTGGCACAGGTGGGCACAGCCCTGCAACAGGTGCCACAGAGATTGGCACAGCTGCCCCAGCAGGCCGCGGCCGCGGCGCGTGACCTCAACAGCCCCATAGTGGACTTGGCCATGAACACAGTGGGTGATGCCATATCCGTGAACTGGAGAGCTGAATACAAGGCGCAGTGTGATGAAGCCCTGGACATGATCAAGAGCCTCCTATTGAGTCAAGCGGAATCACAGGCTGAATCACACACCATGCCCATGCAGCTGTTGAAAACCTGGGGCAGTGCAGATGCAGCTGTGGCCAGACTTCAGCAGGTGCTGGGCAGAGTCAGCATCGCAGTGAGCACAAATAGAGACGGTGATCATGCGCGACCCCGAGACTTGAAAATCACCATGGATCCCTGGACCAAAACTCGTGATGCCAATGGTGTGGTATGGATAGTGGCTCATGAGCTGAGTCACATTTTGCACTATCAGTGGTATGCCACCTATGACGCGGATTTGGCTCGCAGCCCACAGGCAGCTGAGCAGTTTGCGGACAAAATGGCCGCGCAGATTCTCACCAGCATGGGCATAACCAAGGCCGTGGTGTTCCGACCAGACTCACCACCAGACTGGTATGAAAAAAGCACGGCCAGCACGGCCAAATCAACCACTGGCAGCCATCCCAGCCTGCGCGACAGATTTGACGCAAGCAAACGTCAGGGCGTGGAGCTGAGCTAGATCATGCCAGCTCAGGAATTAGCCATGAGGATTCCGTAGTGAAAGTCAGAGAAATCATTACGGAATCCCGTGTGAATGAAGCACCAGCCGGTGGTTATCGCCTAGTCAGAGTTGTTGATGGGTTGGATAACATACAGACCAATGGTGATGGATCATTGACTGCAATCGCTAGGTTTAACGGTCATAGTCAGAGAAACACCCTACACTTCACTGTTAACAGCATGGTAGGCGATCATAATATGGGTAAATTTCCCGGTAAGTATGTGATCATTGCAAATCCTGCAGAGATGCCAAGAGATCAAGCCGCAGGCGCTAGAGCAGAAGACACCTGGTATAGATTCAACAATGAAGGCGAAATAAACTTGGGTCGTGCTATCGTATTAGCACCCAAAGGTAGTAGTGTTCCCAATGGCATTAAAGCCCAATACTACAAAGGCGACCGTAGTACAGCCATAGATACAGCTTTTAAACAAATGAATGTGGGATTTCACGGTGTTGCTGGAACTGACGCAGTTATTGGTATACGGAATGATGAGTACCACAAAGATTTCTCAACACAGTACGGAACAGGGGCCACCCAAGGTGGACAACATGATGGTAGCCTTGAGGGTTACTTGGAAAGTATTCCTGCACGATTACAAGGTTATTTAGGACATTTACAAAAAAGCATACACTATGCACCACCTGGCGAGAGAGAAACTTATGTTACATCATACGCAAATGAAATAATCGCCAATTACAGAGATGATATAAACAAATGGGCAACAGCAAATCCACAAGAATTCAAAGTGAGTGCCACTTACTTTAATTATATAATTCAAGTGTTGGACGCATATCAGGCCATATTTACTCAGGCCCAACAAGCATATAACCAGCAGTATCAAGATTATCGTACAGCAGAGAAGCAATGGAAAGCAAGTAATCAACCAAGACCTGGAGAACCACCGCCATTGGATCCGGCGCCCCATCCACGGATGGCCACTTGGCCACCACCTGGATTAAACTTACAGATTCCCAAAATACAACTATCATATGCCAAGAAGAATCCGCAAGGTGTGGCGGAAGGCTTGGAGAACAATAATACAACAGCACAAAAAATATTCTTTGCTCGTAGTAATAAAACACCCAAAGGATGGAGTTATGACCATGTTGGATTTATAACTCAAGATGGACGACAAATTCAAATGAGTGGGCATAAAGGCAATGATGTATATGTCACTAACCAAGTGACTGATGATCCGGAGTTTCCTAAACAAAATATCAAAATTGTATCATTATCAAAACCAGTATCAGTTCCTACAACCAACTCAGTAGGAGCAGAAAATTGTGGGACATTTGTGGCAAATGTA
>Ga0136641_1000400_pt1 | contig 18678 bp, 18 predicted proteins | sample EliLak1302023Y_FD_115312 | JGI IMG/M metagenome (GOLD analysis project Ga0136641, IMG submission 115312) | Freshwater microbial communities from Elizabeth Lake, Yosemite National Park, California, USA - 13020-23Y | ecosystem: Environmental > Aquatic > Freshwater > Lake ...
AGTGCCACCACTGTCTTGAATGTTGAAGGTTTGCAAGGTGCTGCCTTCTTGTAAACCACTGTGTGATAACCACGATTTCAGTTGGTTGGCTTCGCATCCCAGACCCACAGCCAACACACCAGAAAAGTTCGGGTGGGTTGCGTATCCCGCCATGGTGCGTTCCAGCACTTGCATACCCAGTCCCTGCGTGTCCATACCGCAGCCTGTGCCATGTGTTAACGCCACCACCCCGTCTACGTGGGGAAATGCTGCCAAAGCTGTGGGATTGATGGTGCGTGAGAAATGGTCTGCGATAGCGCGTGCCACAGTAGCAGAACAGTTCACGCTCGACAAAATACCTATGTAGTTGCGGGTGGCTACACGGCCGTCAGCCCGCACATAGCCCATGAAATTGGCGTGTAGCAAGGTCGGCTCGGGTTTGACGTCGGCGCAAAAAGCATAGTCTCGTGCGAAGTCTCCTTTGTTCTCACCCAAGTTCAAGTTATGCGTATGAATATGTTCACCGATGGCAATGGGCTGACTTGCAAAACCGATGATCTGGTTGTAGCGACGCACCGCCTGCCCGGTTTCGATGGCGCGGGTAGCGATTTTGTGGCCCGGGGGAATCAAGCCGCGCACTGCAATGCTGTCAACGGTGGTACCACTCATGAGTTGTTGGCGGGCGATGACGACATCATCGTCAGGATGAAGGCGAATGAATAATGACATGATGAAAGGGTTTTAAGTGGTTGACATGTAATGTGGCAGCCACAGTGAAATGGCAGGTATGTATGTGATCAGCAATAAACTGGCTAGCAAAGGAACCAGCCAAGGAAGTATGGCCATGGTGGTGCGCTCTACACTCAAATTGGCAACTCGCGCCAGCACAAACAACACCATGCCCATAGGCGGATGTAGCAATCCAATCATCAAGTTCAACACCATCACTAATCCGAAGTGCACTGGGTCAATGCCTAATTGACGGCATATGGGAACCAATATCGGAACCAAAATGGTGATGGCCGCCGTAGGCTCTAAAAAACAACCGACAAACAGCATCAACAGATTGGCTAACAATAAAAATTGCCAAGGTTGGTCGGTGACGCCCAAGACCCATTGGCCGATGGCGGCAGTCACGCCAGTGGCGGTCAACATCCAACCGAAGATACTGGCAGCGGCAACGATGAATAACACGGTAGCGGTGGTCTCGACTGTGTCAAGGCAGATCTTGACAAAGAGCTTGAAATTGAGGGTTCGGTACCATCCAAAACCTAATATCAATGCCCATACACAAGCAGCTATCGCACCTTCAGTGGGTGTGAACACGCCAGTGGTCATGCCGCCTATCAACAGCACAGGGGTCATGATGGGCAGCACTGCTTGAAAATTGAATAATTTATCGGCGAGAAATAAAACCACCAAGCCGATAAAAACCGTCGATTGCGCTGGCATATCAAGGTCAGTCACCAGTAGCCAAATGATCAGGGGCCAGCCAATGACCACCAGTGTTTCAATCAACGCCTTGATCAGCTTTGGCCATTCAAATTTAACGTCGCCACCCCAACCGTTTTTGTGCGCAAAGTAAGCCACGGTCAACATCATGAGCAATGCCATGATGCCGCCAGGCACAATGCCTGCCAGAAACAAAGAACCCACAGAAACATTGGCCATCATTCCGTAAATGACAAAGGGCAGACTAGGTGGAATGATGGGGCCAAGGGTGGCTGAAGCTGCGGTAACGCCAACCGCAAACTCAGGTTCATACCCATGGTCAACCATGGCTTTGATTTCTATTGTGCCCAGACCTGCAGCATCTGCAATGGCAGTACCACTCATGCCAGCAAATACAACCGATCCCACCACATTCACATGGCCTAGTCCACCTTTCAGCCATCCGACCAAAGACAGTGCATAAGCATAAATTCGGTGGGTGATGCCTGAGGTATTCATCAGGTTACCTGCCAAAATAAAAAACGGCACAGCTAACAATGGAAAGCTGTCAATGCCTGACACCATTCGGTGGATAACCACAAACGGTGGCGAACTGGGATTGAGCCAAAGGTAAATCAAAGAGGCGGCTGCCATGGCCATGGCAACCGGTAAGCCACCGCTGAGTAGAAACAAAAAAATAATTTTTAACATACAGTGATCATGGGTTGTCCGGACTTTCAAGCACACTAAAGCCCTGGCGCCAATGTTGACGCATGACCCAGATACTCCGCCAAGTCATCAAAACAAAGGCCAGCAGAACCACGCTATAAACAATATTCATAGGCAAATTAACAATAGTCATTTGGTAGCTGCCCATCTTCTGCATCAACTCCCAAGTCATCCAACTGGCGCAACCCAGAAAAGCAATACGGCACACATCAACCAACACCGACAGTGAGCGCGACAGCCTGGCGGGCATGAAGCGGTAAAAGAAATCCACTTGTATATGGTTATTTTTGGCAACACCAATGACAGCGCCCGTAAATACAGTTGCGATCAGCAGGTAGCGTGCAATTTCTTCGGTCCAGGCTGCCGAGTCATTGAAAACATACCGGGTGATGAATTGGTACAAAACTGTCAGTCCCAGCAGCCAAAAAAAGCCGAGCGCCAACCACGCCTCGGCAATCACGCCAGACAAATCTACCGGCGCATCGGCTTCGCCAAAGGCCGTCGCAAGTTGTTCTGCTTCTTTGCTCATTTGACCGCCTGTATCCGGTCGTAATCAGCTTTAGAAAGATTCAAGCTTTCAACAGGCTTATTTTTCAACACGGCCTCTTGAAAACTCTTGCGGTTGACTTCCACCACATTCAATCCTTTTTTCTTGAATATGTCTATCAGTTCAGCCTCACGTTTTTTGATCTTGGCAGAGGCGCGGGCGGCTGCTTCTTGCATGACTTCGGTGAACATTTTTTGTTCTGCTGCAGACAAGGTATTCCATACATGGGGCGCCACCAAAGTAATCAGGCCATCCACAATATGTCCGGTGAGCATGATGGACTTTTGCACCTCGAAGAACTTTTTGGCTTCAATCGTCGTCAGTGGATTTTCTTGGGCATCCACCGTCCCGTTTTGCAGTGCAATATATACCTCAGCAAAAGCGATAGGCGTCGGGTTGGCACCGCAAGCTTGCCATGTGGCGGTATAGGCTGGTGCATCAGGGACACGAATTTTCAAACCCTTGATGTCAGAACATTGATTGAATACTTTTTGTGCGGTGGTGTGCCGCGCACCATAGTAGGTATAAGCGGTCACTTGAATACCTGTTTTCTGACGAAACTCGTTAACCATTTCCTGAAACAAGGGACTCTTGGAATAGGCCAGCAAATGCTCACCGTCTCTGAAAATAAACGGATAGTAGGCAATGCCAAAGCGAGGGTAGGTGCGTGCAGCAAAAGATGGCCCACTGATGATGATGTCAACCGAACCCAGCATCAAGCCTTGGTTGAGATCGGTTTCTTTACCCAAACTAGAGGCAGGAAAGACTTGAATATCAAATTTTCCATTGGAACGTTTTTTGATTTCTTCTGCCGCCCAAACAGATTCAGTGTGATAGGGCTCGGAAGATTCATACACATGCGCCCACTTTAGCTTTTGCTGTGCCAGTAAGGTGCCAGGTATGACGAACAGGAAAAAACAGATCGCTAGACAATGGCGATGAATGGATATTCTGGGCAGCATGACATGACTTTCAATTTGAATGAGCTCTTTCAAACCATACAACCTTGTCAAGCTTGGCCACCTACCGATAAACCCCTAGTTGTGGGGCATTCATTGATTAAATGTATGTGTTTCAGATCTGTTTATAAGCCACTTTGCTGATTACTTTCAATGCCAATTTGTATTTAGACTGCGTATGATGAGGTATCACTTAAAAGGAGACAGGCATGAACCGGTTTACTTCCCGTTGGTTGACAATCTTGGTGGTTGCTTTGTTTACAAGCATGTCCGCTTGGGCTGGTTCTTGCGACAACATCACGGCAGACGAAGCATTAAAAGCAGAGGACGCCCGTTACGCCGCCCAAATGAGCAATGATTTTGCGGCGATGGAAAAACTATTTTCACCTGACTTGGTCTATACGCACACCAGTTCGGTGGTCGATAACAAGCAAACTTATATCGAATCCATGCGATCAGGTGCAGTGGTTTATAAAGTCATGCGTCGCTCGGATGTTCAAGTGCGTACCTTTGGGTGCATTGCTATTTTGACCGGTAACGGTAATTTCGATGTGCGTGTCAACGACAAGGATTTGAATGTATTGCTTCGTTTCCACAGCATTTGGCAGAAGAAAGACGGCGTCGTGCAATATGTGTCATGGCAATCCACACGGATTCCTTGACAGCTGATGCCACATACTCAAAGACCTCAATGGTCCGGTTCCTTGTTGGCTGCTCAGGAGTTGTTGAGGCAGCAACAACAGGCTGAGGGTTTTACCGGCTTGGATGACTCTTTTGCACCTAAAGATGTGATGGAGGCTTATGCCACACAAGACGATTTGATTGATATTCAATGTCAATTTCGTCACACCGCAGTCAGCGGTTACAAAATTGCCATCACCACGCCTGTGATGCGCGAATTCGTGGGTTTTGATGATGCCATTTCAGGTTGTGTGTTGGCTGACACCGTATTTCAAAGCGGGCATGCGGTGGTTGCCAAAAAACATCAACATCTGATCATTGAATTTGAACTGGCTTTGCAATTCGCCGCCGATGTCCCCGAGCGCAAAGCACCATGGACAGCAGACTCCATATTGGACTTCATCGCTTGTGCGTATCCTTCACTTGAAATTGCAGATGACAGGCATGCGGTTTACGCTGATTTAAAGCACCATTTTTTCAGTCTGGTCGCAGAAAACGCATGGAACCACGGCGCAGTTCTTGGTTCTCGCATCGAAAAAAAACAGTTTTCCGATTTGTGGCAAGCCACCGGTACAGCCTATGTAGACGATCAGGCCATTGGGAGCGGACATAGCCGTGATGTCATGGGACACCCTTTGCAGGCTATGGCTTGGATAGCCAACCATTTCCAACAACGCGGTCGCCGCTTCAAAGCTGGACAATGGGTCACGACCGGCAGTTGGTTGGCGTCTTTTTTCCCCTTGCCTGGGCAGCATTTGCGTTTTGATATTGCTGGATGTGCCGAGGTGCAGGTACATATCCATTGATGGTTAAAGGAGTACTGACATGAACAAACCCGTGATCGGATTCATTGGCGTAGGCCTGATGGGCGCTGGCATGGCTAAAAATATAGTGACCAAAGGCTACTCTTTGGTCATCTTGGGCCACAAAAATCGTGAACCTGTTGAAAGACTCAAGGGCTTGGGTGCCAGCGAAGCCCATTCTGCGCGTGAACTTGCTTCGCAATGTGACATTGTGCATTTGTGCGTCACCGGTTCCCCTCAAGTCGAATCACTGATGAACGGTCCTGAGGGATTATTGGCAAGCGCCAAAAAAGGATTGATCATCATTGATTGCTCGACCTCTAATCCCGTGTCAACCAAACAAATGGCTGTTTTGGCTGAGAGTCATGGCATGCATTTTATTGACGCACCCTTGAGTCGCACACCCGTTGAAGCAGAAGCTGGAACCTTGGACGCTATGGTGGGCGCCCCAGATGCGATATTCGCCAAGGTCAAACCTGTCATAGAGTGTTGGGCTGGCAATATTGTGCATTTAGGACCGGTTGGATTGGGACACACCATGAAGTTAATCAATAACTTCATTGCCATGGGTTATGCAGCACTGTTTTCAGAAGCCTTGTCTATTGCCCGCAAAGCCGGTTTGAGTCAAGACCAATTTCATGCAGTCATTGGTTCGGGTCGCATGCGCAGTCCTTTTTACGATACTTTCATGAAATGGACAATGAACGGCGATGAGAATGCCCACAAATTCACCATCAGCAACGCGCATAAAGACATGCGTTATTTAAGCAGTTTGGCAAACGACATCGGTGCCTTACATCCGATTCAATCGATGGTGAAAAATTCTTTTGCTGGTATGGAAGCGCAAGGCTTTGCACAAAAATATGTGCCCATGCTGGCGGACTTTGTCGCCACCCAAAACGGCTTGCCGCCTTCGCACAAATTTTAATGTTGGCCAATGATGTTGTTCAATTTTTTCAATCAGCTTTGTATGTTGCGGTTCCTCTCATTGTGTGTATTTGCTGTGATGTGTTTGACTTGCATGGCGCAAACAAAGACAAAAGATCAGAACACAGCCAAGGAAAGCGCGTCTGCTTGTAAAGCAGCAGATTTCAGAAATTTGTCCTATGCCATCAATGATGTGCAGTTAAGAGAAAAAAAAGCCTCAGAGTGGTTGTTAAATCACGGCAAAGACTGTCCTTATGCTGAAATTGAAGCCATCAGAAGCAATGCAGCGGTTTGGTTGGGTACAGCAGATACAGAAAAACTGCATCAAATGATCAAGGAGCTTCATTTGTCGAAAAAACCGACTTCGACACTTGAGGTCAGCAAGAACACAAATACTGCACCTGTGATTGAGCCATCTGGCAGCGTCACGTCGACCAAAAAAATTAAACGTCTTCCTAATAAAGTGGAGGAAAAAATAGCTGTCAGTAAGGAATATTCCTTGAGAGAAAGTGAGATTGCACAATGTCTTCCTAATGAATCAGTGACGTGGAAAGATGGCCCAAGCGACGGCAAAATGCTCAGCCCCATCATGACGTATGTATACGATCACCAAGGTGCACCTGCCTCTGTCAACGAGGACGCCGTTTTGTCTGTTTTGCAAAATTCCACGCAGGCTTGGGACCAGTGCGGAGGTCAAAACACTGTGTTTTTAAAACGTGATCTCAAAGATACGAATGCTGGTGTGAAAATCTCTGTGCAGTGGAATGACGACGACAAACTGGGCACGATAGGACTGGCCAACATCACAAAAAAAACCCTAACGCTCAGTCCCGAAGCGTTTCAAAATTTGAAAAAAAACAATGCCAACCGCAATTTAATGGAAACCCTGCAAATGGTTGTTTCGCATGAGATAGGTCATTTTCAAGGATTATTGTCACACTCGCGTCGATGTGTGGATGTCCTGTCTTACTACACCAATGATGCGGGAGAAAAATGCTCTATCCGCGATAACGGTGTCATGCCTAAAAATTTCGAATACCGCGCATTACTGCCAACTGCGTGCGATATTCAACGTTGCTTGGCCTCAAACAGCAAGCAATAAAACTTCTTTGATGCTTTTGCTGACTATCCATGGGGACGTTTCAGTAATCTTCATCTCCGCTAACGCCAACGTAGATAATGTCAATCTTTCAATCAACCCCTATTCATCATGACTTTGATTAAATTGCAGGGCGTATGTCTTGCCGGACTGATCTTTTGCAGTGCAGCTTTGGCTGACATCAAAATTGAAACCCTACCAACGGGTATCAAAATCGAACATCTCAAAGAAGGTGCTGGTGCAACGCCTGCTGCTTCAGACACAGTGGTGGCCCATTACCGTGGCACCTTGCCAGATGGAAAAGAGTTTGACAGCAGTTACAAGCGCGGTGAACCCATTGCGTTTCCTTTGTCGCGTGTGATTCCATGCTGGACCCAAGGTATGCAAAAAATCAAGGTGGGTGGCAAAGCCCGTCTGACATGTCCATCTGAGACGGCTTACGGTTCAGAAGGCATACGCGGTGTGATTCCACCCAACGCAGTTTTGGTATTCGAGGTGGAGTTGGTCAGTATCAAAAAATAGATGCTTAGAAATGGTTGGTCGGTTCAGGCTTGCATGAACCGGCGCAACCATGCGCTGGCTTGGTCGACCAAGATGGACAGAAATAACATGGCTACGATGACTGAACTGGCTTGCGCATAGTTCATCAATGACATAGAAACATAAAGCAACTGCCCCAAGCCGCCAGCGCCCACAAATCCCAGTATGGCTGCCATGCGTATATTCATCTCCCATCGATACAAGGTGTAGGCCAGTAATTGAGGTGCTATCAATGGCAAGGCGGCATACAAAAAGGCGAGGGAGCTTGTGGCTCCGGCCTGCTTCAAAGCATTGATGGGTTGTATGGGTGCATTGTCAATCGCTTGCGCAAACAGTCGACCCAGCACGCCAGTGGTGTGCAAGGCCAGCGCCAAAGTGCCTGCAAATGGACCCAGACCGACAGCAAGCACAGTGATTGTGGCCCACACCATTTCAGGAACGCTGCGGCAAACATTCAAAAAAAAGTTGACTATCAGTCGGGGTTTGCACAATGCAAACAGCAAGCCTGCTACAGCGGCACATACGGTTCCAAGTACCGAAATCGCAAGTGTTTGCCAAATGCCGTAGGAAATTTTTGTAAGCCAAGCAGAACTCATATCAGCTGGAAAAAAACCACTCGCAAAGCGGGCCATGGTTTGCAGTGCTTCGAAGCTAAACAGTGAAGAAAAGTCGGTCTGTAGCAAATGAAAGCTAGCTAAAACCAGTATCCACAACATAAAGGCCAATACCATGTGAAGCCGATTAAAGGCAAATGCATTTGAAGAGGTTGTGGTTGCCGTGAAATCACGTAACCAGGCAGATAGCTTGTCGGCCAGAAATACCAATCCTAGAAATACGATAAGTACCGAGCAGGCTTCCCCGCCATTGAGCATTTTCATGGCTTGGTCCATCAATTGACCCAGTCCTCCGGCACCCACAAAGCCCATGACTACTGAAGCGCGTAAAGCACATTCCCAACGGTATACCGTATAGGAAATGAGTTCTTTAGATGCCAGCGGCAGCAATCCATAGAGCATGGCAAGCGGGCGGGGTGAGCCAGCCGCAATCAATGCGTTTGCAGGTGCTTGGTCAACAGACTCCAGAATTTCTGCGTACACCTTTGCCAACATGCCTCCGTAAGTCAGTCCCAAGGCCAATATGCCTGCTGCAGGGCCTAAACCTAAGATGCGAACAAAGGCTAAGGCCCACACCAATTCGGGTATACCACGCAACAGGGTCAGTAAACCGCGTGGCAGCAATTGCATTCCCAGATACGTTCGACACACGCTGCTTATCTTGTATGCCAGAGGTATACCAATCAGCATTGCAAATACCATCCCGACCGTGGCGATGGCAATGGTTTGCATCGTGGCATTGAAAAGTTCGATTAAAAAATCTGTGCTTGTTTGCGGAGGCAAAAAGGCCCATAAAAAATGACCAATGACTTTGAGATTTGCTGGGTCAATTAGCGCCCTCGGGTTGAACTCTGCGGCAATCAGTAAAGGCCAGACCAGCAGAATCACTGCAAGACATAAAGACAGGCGTTTCGCCGCAAGCGGATCCCGATGGTTGTGCTTGTTGGTCATACAAGTCACGCCGTGTGAGGAACAGGTGTTCTATTGACGGTTGTGTATCTATCCGTTGTGGAGTGATGAGCGGTGGATTCATTGGCATACAAATGGTCCAGCATTTGCGGGGTCACTTGTTGCGTGGGTAAATCAAATGCAATCTGACCGTCACGCAAACCAACGATGCGCTCAAAACAAGACAGCGCAATATCAACTGAATGCAGGCTGCTTATCAGCGTGGCTTTGCGTTCGCGAGCGTCTTGCTGCAACAACTGGATCATGGCTAAAGCCAAACCAGGGTCCAAGGCAGAAACGGGTTCATCTGCAAGCACAAGCGCTCCTTGTTGGTAAAGCACACGCGCCATACCCACACGTTGCAATTGCCCTCCAGAGAGTTGGTCGCAGCAGTCAAACAATTTTTCACTTAAATGAACTTTTGACAATACATTTGCTGCGCCATCGATATCCATAGGGTAGAGCAGGGATGCCAAGGATTTCCATGCCGGCCAAATTCCCAGTCGACCAGCGAGCACAGCAGTGACCACGCGTTGTCGGCCTGGCAACGGTGGTTGTTGATAGATTGAAGCAATCTGACTTCTTAAATGCCGCAAGGCACGCTTGTTGTCAGCGTCAACAGTTTGATTCAAAACGGTCAATCGACCATGTGTAGGTTTTAGCCGAGTGCCAATCAACGACAGCAATGTGGTTTTTCCAGCGCCGGATGGACCAATCAATGCGATTTGTTCACCTGACTTCGCTTGCAGGCTCAGGTCAGTGAGTGCGGTGAAGCCATTGGCATGCACATAATCAATATGGTCTAGTTGAAAACTCATAAGCGCTGATTTTTTAAAGTAAGTCAACTTATGCCAAGTTTGACAATGCGTCATGCGATCTGAGGATGTTTATTTCAATAAACCTGCAGACACGGCGGCCTTTTCTATACCGTCATAGTTCTCTTTGCGCGTAGGTATAAAACGTGTAGCACGTTGTAAGGTCAGAAGTTCTTTGTGCTCCTGGTTGTTTGGGTCCAGTTTTAGAAATGCATCCGTCAAGACTTTGATTAACTTAGGATCTAAATCGCCACGGACTGTCCAGTTGTAATCAAAAAATGCGGGCGTAGTGGCAAATACGCGCACCTTCTCGGGGTCCACTTTTTTCTGTTCAACTAATTTGTCCCAGACAGAGGCATTGAGTACACCGGCATCTGCTTTCCCTGCAGAGACAAATGCCGCGGTTGCATCGTGCGCGCCTGAAAAGGCAATATTTTTGAAGTCCTTGTCTATGTTCAAACCTGCCTGCTGCATGAAAAAACGCGGCATCAAACTGCCTGAGGTGGAGGAGGGTGAGCCAAATGCAAATGTTTTACCTTTGAGATCATTCAAGGTTTTGATACTGGGGTCTGCGGTGATGAACTTGGAGGTAAATTTGGCATCTTCTTCTCGCTGCACGATGGGAACCGCACTGCCATTGGTGCGTATGCGCGTTTGTACGAATGTAAATCCGCCTAACCATGCCATGTCAATTTTGCCGGCGGCCAAGGCTTCGACAACCGCGGCGTAATCGGTTACAGGAATAAAAATAACTTTCAAGCCAGTTTGCGCAGACAGGTATTGACCCAAGGGAGCAAACTTGCGCTGTAACTCCGTTGGCGCCTCATCAGGGATAGCAGAGACTCGCAGCACGCCATCGTTGGCGAAAGAGGTCACATGGAAAAGGGTGGAGGCGGTCAGGGCTAACGCCCAGAGCAAAGCCAGTCGACGACTGTTGCAGTGAATCATGATGAGGTCCGATTTGAAAAAGCCACCGTCGTGCGGAATCACGTCGGTTTAATGAACGCCAAAGCGTGGAAATGCGGGGTTCGGTACACAGGACCGAGCAATCATTTTAACGCTGGCCTTTTTTGATTGGTGATTACCCTCACCACAGCGAATGAAAGCGTCTCAAAACATCACGTTTACAGTTGTCTGTGCTAAGGTCAAAGGTTATTGAATAGCAAGCAAGGTACTTCAAATGAATGATTCCATTTCCACTTCAGCCGACAGCGCTGAATTTGCCAAGGCCACTTTCGATAAAGTAGCTGGCCGCCTTATTCCCTTTCTTTTTGTTTGCTACATCGTGGCTTTTCTTGACAGGGTCAACGTGGGTTTTGCCAAGTTGCAAATGGCAACCGATTTGCATTTTTCAGATGCGATATACGGTTTTGGTGCGGGAATTTTCTTTATTGGTTATTTCATATTCGAAGTGCCCAGTAATGTGATTTTGGAAAGAGTAGGTGCTCGGCTTTGGATAGCACGAATCATGATCACTTGGGGGATTATTTCTTCAGCCTTCATGTTCACTGATGATATTTACTGGGGTTCCATCGCTACTTGGTTTAACTGTACCGACCCAGAGTTCACTTTTTATGTGTTTCGTTTTTTGTTGGGTGCATGTGAAGCTGGATTTTTCCCTGGCATTATTTTGTATTTGACTTACTGGTTTCCCGGTTCGCGCAGAACCAAAGTCATAGCCCTGTTCATGACCGCTATTGCCATATCCAATGTCATTGGCGCACCAGTGTCGGGTGCCATCATGCAGTACATGCAAGGCATTGGAGGCTTACGGGGTTGGGAATGGCTTTTTTTGCTTGAAGGCATACCCTCTGTGATCGTGGGTTGCTTAGTTTTTGTGTTTTTACCAAATGGTCCGCGTCAAGCTGAATGGCTTGATGAGCGTGAGAAAAACTTTATCGTCCATCAAGTAGAAGAAGATGACGCTGGCAAGAACGAACTCGGTAAAGGCCATCGTTTTTGGGACGCATTCTCTGACTACCGTGTATGGTTTCTGGCTGTGGTTTATTTTTCAGGTGTTGTGTGTTTTTACGCTATCAACTTTTGGATGCCCACCATCATTCAAGAGTTAGGTATTGATAAAAAAGACTTTCTCAAAGTGGGTTTACTCAGCATGATTCCTTGGGGTATATCTGCGGTTGTCATGGTGATCTGGGGAGCCCATTCAGACAAAACAGGTGAGCGCAGATGGCATGTGGCGTGTTCTCTGTTGCTCGGTGTATCCGGTCTGATTGGTTTGGCTTTGGTTGGTCATGCGCCCATTCCCTCGATGATTGCACTTACCTTGGTTGCTTCTGGTACCTTGTCATTTGTGGCGACCTTTTGGTCACTACCCACGGCCTTTTTGTCCGGCACTGCAGCTGCAGCCGGCATTGCATTTGTCAATTCTGTGGGTAACTTGGGTGGACATTTTGGTCCTGACTTGATTGGTCGCATTCGCACCATGTCAGGTGGTGCCAGTGAAGCCGCGTTCTTGGCTTTGGCAGCCATTGCAGTGCTTGGAGCAATCATCACCATTGCTTTACCAAATACACAGAAAAAATTGCATTGAGTTTGATGATATTTTGCAAACTGCACGGATGCTTTTCATGAGTGTATTGGTCTGCAAAAATGTCATCAAACCTCAGCTCTATATTTTTTGAAATGATGCATTCTTCGCCTATGGTACTCAGAGGTATTTCCTCCATGGCTACCCAATCTTTGCTGAAAGCACTGTGCTTAAAGTATCAACAAGTTCATCAGGTTGAAGTGCAGATTGAATATGCCGGAGGAGTAGATGCTGCCAAGCGCATTCAATCCGGTGAGTCATTCGATGTGGTTTTTCTCGCATCTGAGGCCATAGAGCGACTCGCATTGCAAGGACACATTCAGGCTGGAAGTCGGTGTGATTGGGTCAAGTCACCCGTCGCAGTTGCGGTCGCCTCTGGCACTGTATGGCCCAAAATGGATACCGAATCTCAATTGCGTGAGGCTGTGCTGTCTGCGCTCAGTCTGAGTTATTCCACGGGTCCCAGCGGAACCTACCTTGAGCAGTTGTTCAAGCGTTGGGGCGTGTTTGATCAAATCAAAGACCGTATTGTTGTACCTCCTGCTGGAACGCCGGTGGGTTTGTGGGTTTCTCAAGGCAAAGCCGCTTTAGGATTTCAGCAAAGAAGCGAATTGATGAACCAAGAAGGCGTGAGTTTGGTTGGCGATTTGCCCACTGAAGTAGCCTGTATAACCACATTCAGTGCAGGCATTGGTTCAGGTCTATCCGAAGATAGAAACCAAGCAGTACACACGCTTTTGCACTATTTGCGTGATGTAGCGCAAAGAGAATGCAAGCGCAGTCATGGCATGGACTGGGTTGAAGCAAGCTGAAAATTATTTATCTGCTCTCCGTGTTGACCACATTTCACAGCATACAAAACCGCATTCAGCACTGGCTGATTGACAGACCATTGATACTTGCCATGGGTCTTTCCTTAGGCACCATCATTGGTACCAGTCTGGTTAGGTTTTCGTATGCCTTATTTGTACCGGCTATGCGTGAAGATTTAGGTTGGTCGTATTTACTTCTCGGCGCCATGAATACCGCACACGCTGCGGGTTACTTGATTGGTGCATTGAGTTTATCTATGGTGATTCGACGGTATTCTTCATGGGCTTCATTCGTCACTGGCGGTGTTTTATCCAGCGTATTTTTAGGTTTGTGTGCATGGTTCACTGATGCGTGGTTGATTGGTTTATTGCGCTTGTTATCCGGTTTCACCAGCGCTTCGGTATTTGCTGGCGGCACGGTGTTGATCGCCCAATTGGCAGGGCTTCACCCTAAGCGTTCAGGTACTTTATTGGGAATTTATTATGCGGGTGGTGGTTTGGGCATGGTGCTGTGTGCGGGCTTGGTTCCTTGGACATTGTTCGAAGGAGAACAAGCACATTGGCTGCACCCTTGGCAACTGGGTTGGCTTGCGGTGGGTGCAACGGGTTTGCTTTTGACACTTGTGATGTGGCAACCAGCCAAGGCGCTTCCTGCCATTCAACATCGACAAAGTGCGTCTGACACCACAGCCATGGGTCGTTATTTTTTCATGCTGGCCGGCTATTTTTGTTTCGGTATGGGCTACATCGGGTACATGACGTTTGTGATTTCTTTGTTGCGGGAATTGCATTGGTTCAATTGGCAAACTGGATTGTTTTATGCAGCTATGGGAATGAGTGGCATGTTTGGTGTGCGGTGGTGGTCTGGCGCACTAGACAGACACCGGGACGGCCTGTGTCTGGCGCAAGTCAACAGTTTGCTGGCATTGGCTTGTCTGATCCCTGCTTGCATGGCTTTCAGCGGTGACTGGGGCGATGGGATGGGTGTGGACAAGATAGCTATATTGGGGTCAGGCATCTTATTTGGTGGATGTTTTGCTACGGCAGTGGCTTCCACCACAGCATTTATCAAGCACAATTTACCCTCAACGCAATGGCTGTCTGTCATCACTGTTTTCACCAGTGTGTTTGCTGTCGGTCAGATGTTGGGTCCAAGCCTCACAGGTTGGATTTCAGATCATGCCGGAGGACTGCCCGGTGGTCTGTTATTTTCGGCGGCCATTTTGTGTGCGGGCGCACTGCTGGCATGGCGGCAAACCAGTCTTCAGGATGCAGGCAAAATAGATGCATGAACGATTCTGTCACTGAATACAAATTTCTGACGGCGGCTTTTTATAAATTCGTTGATCTGCCAAATTATGTCGAGATGAAGCCTGCTTTGCTGGCGTTGTGTGAGGCACACCAAGTCAAAGGCATGATTTTGTTGGCGCGAGAAGGCATCAACAGCACCATTGCTGGAGCTGCCCAAGATGTGCATGCAGTCCTGTCTTATTTACGTTCAGATCCGCGTTTGGCCGATCTTCAGCATAAAGAATCCTTTGCCAATGAACCGCCTTTTTACCGAATGAAAGTGCGGTTAAAAAAAGAAATTGTGACCATGGGGGTGCCAGGGATCAGTCCAGTACATATGGCGGGCACGTATGTCAAACCCGCTGATTGGAATGCCTTGATTTCAGACCCAGAGGTGGTCGTGATTGATACAAGAAATGACTATGAAGTGGAGATTGGCACATTTGCCGGTGCCGTGAATCCAAATATCCAAAGCTTTTCTCAATTGCCTTCTTGGGCCGATAAGGCGACTGAATTACAAGCGAAAACAGGGAAAAAACCTAAAGTCGCGATGTTTTGCACAGGCGGAATTCGTTGTGAGAAGTCAACCGCCTTGATGCGCACTTACGGATTCGAAGAGGTATTTCATTTGCAAGGTGGCATCCTCAAGTACCTTGAAGAAATACCAGCCCAACACAGTCTGTGGCAGGGAGAGTGTTTTGTATTTGATGAACGCACCTCGGTCGGACACGGTTTAAAACCAGGCACATTGGGCATATGTCGCAGCTGCCGCGATCCATTGGCTCAAGGCATGACCGAATCACCGCTGTTTGAATTGGGTGTCAGTTGTCCGCGATGTCATGCCCATACCAGCGAAGAGCAAAAAGAGCGAGCGCGAGAAAGACAAAAACAGTTTTTGCTTGCCAGAGCACGGGGTCAAGTGCATTTAGGTGAGCCACAAAAGCAGAAAAAAATGGCTGAATTACTGCCCCCGCAAGCGCCTTTGCTGTATTCATTTCGGCGCTGTCCTTATGCCATGCGAGCCCGCTTGGCGTTATTGTCTGCTGGCATACGCTGTGAAATTCGTGAAATCGCCTTGTCTCAAAAACCAACTAGCTTGCTTGTTGCTTCGCCTAAGGGTACCGTACCCGTGTTGGTCTTGCCAGACGCCGTGATTGAGCAAAGTCTTGACATCATGCTTTGGGCGTTGCGCCAGAATGATCCGCACGGTTGGTTACCAAAAGACAGCCAGTTGATGAATGTGCAACTTTCATTGGTCAAGCAATGCGATGACGAATTCAAATTCCATTTGGATCGCTACAAATACCCAGATCGTTATCAATTAGCAGATGGCCTGCTCCATCGGCAGGCAGGGGCAGAGTTTTTGCATCTATTGAACCAACGATTAAAAACAAATACCTTCTTAAGCACTGCTCAGTGGGGTTTTGCAGATGCTGCTATTGCGCCCTTTGTTCGGCAATTTGCACACACAGATCCCAACTGGTTTGCGTCTCAGTCTTGGACACCACTGATTGAATGGTTGACTCAATTTGAAGCTTCTAAAGACTACCAACAAGCCATGTACAAATACAAAGTGTGGCATCCCGATTCAAAGCCAGTGGCTTATCCAGCGAATTAAATCCGGTCACACCTCATCTGAACAAGGAAAATACGTATGAAAAATGAGCGAATTGCATTGATTACAGGTGCCAATGTGGGCATCGGTCGTGTCACAGCATTGAATCTTTCCAAGCAAGGGTATCGGCTTTTTTTGGCCGGTCGTTCACAGGCCAGAACGCAACCCGTGATTGATGAGATTTGCTCTTTGCGTCAACAAAACGATGCGGCAACATTTTTACCCCTTCAACTTGACGATCTTGAGTCAGTCAAAAATTGTGCCGATTTATTTTTGAAAACCGGCCTTGATTTGCATTTGTTGGTCAACAACGCAGGACTTGCGGGTGCTAAAGGGCAAACTCGCCAGGGGTTTGAGCTTGCCTTTGGTGTCAATCATTTGGGTCATTTCTTATTGACGGTTTTGTTGATGAAGAAATTAACCGCTAGTGCACCTGCGCGTGTGGTCACTGTCGCCAGTCGGGCGCATTTGATGGCCAGAAACGGAATCAATTGGGACGGTTTGCAATCTGCCTCACATAGTTTGACAGGTATCTCTGAATACGCAGTCTCCAAATTGGCAAATATTCTTTTTAACGCATATTTGGCCAAGGAATTGGCAGGAACCCAAGTATCTTGCTATGCCTTGCACCCAGGTGTGGTTGATACGCATGTCTGGCGTGAAGTGCCGAGATTTTTACAACCTATCATGAAATGGCGGGGAATGTTGACACCAGAGCAGGGCGCACAAACCAGTTTGTACTGTGCGCTTGAAGCACCTGCCACTGAAAGTGGTTTGTACTACGACAAATGCACCATCAAAGCCCCGTCAATGGTCGCGCAAGACCCTCTGGCCGCACACAGACTTTGGACAAACTCTATGCAATGGGTATCGGCCTATCTGAATTAACGGCTATTTCAATACCCCGTGGGGAGTGGGTTGTGGCCCCCATGGTGCAGACACCATCAATTGCACATTCTGCGAATGAATCAATGGTCGTATTTGTTTTGCAAAAACAAGAAATTGTTCATCTGACATTAACCTATGCCAGAAATCACGTCTGTCAGTATCGCTGTCAAATCGCCAGATATGGATCAATTGATGCAAATCGCCTGTGTCACTGATGAAGTAGCCCACCAGTTTTTGGTCAAACTTTCCAGCCACCATGACCGGATAACCAAGACTTGAATACAAGCGCTTGACTTCTGCCATTTCGCCTACTTTGACAGCATAAATTCTTTTTTCATAGATAGGATGCATCATATGACCTCAGTGGAATTGAAAATGGGTTTTACCTTTGAGTTTAAAAGTACCAAGAAAACAAGGCAAGATTCAGCGTCGCATGCGTTGTCGCGTTAACCAGCCTATGAACAAAGTACGCAAACTTGTAAAAACCCACGACGGTCTCTTCATAAGAAGTATCCCTGTGGCTATGGCAGGATAAATCGGGTGTTGATAGAGCCATGCTACGACAGATATGCATTGATCTGCATAACTTAAGGGGTTTTTCATTTGTTGTAACTGGTGATTGAGTGCAAGTCTCAGACCCGCACTTTTTTCTAACAGTCGTTATTGTTTTTGGAGTAAGCCTAAGTTATCCATCTGAAGTCTTACTATGCAACTGGGCTAAATCTTTTTTCAATTCACTAACGCTTACATTAAAAATACCGCCCGTACTCGCCATCATCTTGCGTGATTTGAAATAGAAATAAGTGCCTGAAAATAAAAATAGGATGGAAATCCAAAAGATAACCGTGAGTCTGGTATCTGGCTCAGAAATAAAAATCAGCAGTGCGCATAAAAAGAGAATTCCCATGCTGAACAAACACAGGGATAGGATGGCGGTCATCAAGCCCCCCAAAATCCGATGTTTTTCAAATTCAATTTCATTGCCAATCAATGCCAGTCTGACTATCAGTAACTCGATAGCCGTCATTGACAATTGACGCAAAGAAGAAAATATACCGCCTGTCTTGTCGTTGTGCATGCTTAAACCACTCAGCGGCGACTGATTAAGAGACCTGTGACCAACCCTATCCCAGCTGCAATGCCAATGGATTTCCAAGGATTGGCATGTACGAATTCATCGGTTGCATGACCCACCAACTTGACATTGTCTAGAGCCATTGATTGAAGGTGTTCAAGCTCTATGCTTGCTTTTTTTATACGTTCTGATACCTTGGATCTGATGCTTTCAGCGCGTTCACCTACTTGATCAGCAGACAAGTGAAGCAATTCTTGGGTTTCATGAATGAAATTTTTCAAATCATTGATCAATTTATCTTTATCGTCTGCATAAGTTGTCGTCATTGCAATTCCCATATAAAAAACATAAGTAGAAATGTAATGTGCAAATACCAAT
>Ga0136641_1000401_pt1 | contig 18653 bp, 15 predicted proteins | sample EliLak1302023Y_FD_115312 | JGI IMG/M metagenome (GOLD analysis project Ga0136641, IMG submission 115312) | Freshwater microbial communities from Elizabeth Lake, Yosemite National Park, California, USA - 13020-23Y | ecosystem: Environmental > Aquatic > Freshwater > Lake ...
CCACCGATGCGGCGGTGCTGCTGGGTGGTCCCGTTGGTGGCCTGGCCTCGCTCTTATTCTTCCTGCCGAGCCTGGCCCTCTTCGTGCGACGCCTGCATGACGTGGGCCGCAGCGGCTGGTGGTACCTGCTGGTGTTCACCGTTATTGGCGTATTCGTGCTCCTCTACTGGCTGATTAAGGCCTCTGACGCAGGGGCTAATCGGTTTGGCGAGGGTCCAGCGCGCGCATAGCTGCTCGGCCTAGCGGCCGAGGATTCGGTCGAGGGTGCTCTTCGTGTTCGAGGCGACCTTCACCTGATCGCGTGGGCAGGTGCAGCGCTCGTTGAGCGGCACACCTTTGAGGGCGTATTCAATGTGCTCGCCGCAGCCCTCCCAGGTTGGCTTGTTGCAGGTTGCGCAGGTGATCTGGTGACACATGGTTGTTGCTCCTCTCGTGCTGGTTGCGGGTAATCCTAGGCGAAGCGGCGGCGAAGACGTCGCACCAGGCGCCGGAGCAGTGTTGGGGTAGCGTTGAATGGGCGCTCCGAGAACGTTCTCGCAACGGAGCGGCGCAGAACAAACTCTGCGGTCACCTTGGCCACATCGTTGGTGTAGTGGGTACCAAGGCCGCGTACCTGCTGCTCCTTACCGCGTTCAAAGCGCTGCTGGTACTTCTGCACAATAAACGGCAGGCCAAGCCAGGCCATGTGTTTGATCTGATACGTGTACGTAGACCAGCGCACCTCACCCGTTGGCGCACATCGATGTGCTCCTGGGTTGTAGTTCATGGCGCTAATCTGCGGCCGGCGGAAGCAGATCGCTTTGGATTCTGGTGGGTGGGGCTGCCCCTTGTTTAGCGCATGGAGGTCAATATCCTCGAGCGTTGTGGTTGCGCTCTCACCGAACACGTTCAGGCCAAAGGTGCGCAAGATGGTTGCACCAGCACGCCCTTCGCGCGCGAGATCTTCGGCGGTGATGCAGAGCCACTCGTCCATGTCGGCCACAATCACCCAATCTTCGGTACGTTCAAGCCAGACGTTGTTCTTCAGGTCGCGCAGCACCATGTCGTCAATCTTTCCGCCCGTTGCAAACGGCTGCACGTCGCACCCAAGCTCTTTGGCAATCGCTACCGATCGGTCATCACTCTCGTTGTCGAGGATCGTAAATGTCACACCGGGCACGCGCCGGCGATAGTGCTCAACCGCGTGCGGCAGAAGCACCTCTTCGTTATGACAGAGCAGGTAGACGTGCAGCATTACTGCGTTGCGCTGGAGCCGCACCCTAGTTCGCTACCTTTGCACTGCTTGCCGTCAAGATCGTCACCGTTCCGCCCTTATTCTTGGCGGTGATCAAGAGCCGTACGTACTTGTTCACCTCTGCCGCTTTAAGCGTGTAGGTGCTACCCGTCGCGCTACTGATCTTGGTGCAGGTGCTTGGCACGCTTGCGCTCGATGCGCTGGCCGCCTTCGTGCAGCGGTACCACTGGTACGTGACCGCCGGAATCGGCGTGCCGCTAAAGCTTGGTGCGTCGGCGGTAAGCACACTGTTCTTCTTGGCGCGACCGGTGATCTGCGCGCCGCCATCGGCGACGGGCTTGCGGTAGAGCACTTTCACGAGTTGTGGGGTGCTAAAGCTATCAGGAATCCCTGACTGGAAGAGTCCGAAGGAGTTAAAGCCCCAGCACCAGAGCGTTGTGTCGCTCTTGATGCCACAGCCGCCGCCAGCAGAAGTGCTCGCAGGAAGGTCGACGCTGACGAAGCCGCTGCCGACCTTTGCCGGCACCGGACTAGATTCATCACGACCGACAGGGAGAATTCCCGCTAGCGCGAAGCCCCAGCAGTACAGGTCGCCGCCACGCTTGATGCTGCAGTTTGACCACCATCCGCCCTCAATCTGGGCCGTTGAGCCGCCGGCAAACGCCGAGTTCACACCGCCCATGAAAAAGAGCACGTCGGGGATTGTTCCCCCGTTACCGAGTTGGCCGTAGAGGTTCATACCCCAGCACCATGAAGCCCCGCCCACCGCGACGCCGCAGGTCGAAGCTACCCCCGCTGTGACATCAATGAATTGCATCCCCGCCACGCTGCGAACAGGCGCCTCGCGATTGTCTCTAGTTCCGTCACCAAGCTTTCCAGTACCGCCGAAGGGCCCGTTGCCGTTGTCGCCCCAGCAGTAGAGCTTCTTCGCAGCGTCAAGCGCACACGCGTGCGATTGACCGACGCTGACCTTGCGCCACGTATGGCTCCCTGTGCCGCTGAAATCTACCTGCGACGGTGACACCTGATCATCGGTCAAAACTGCGCCGTTTCCGAGCGCTCCTGAATTATCTGAGCCCCAGCAATACACGTCAGTGCCCGACTTAATGGCACAGGTGGTACCTGAGCCTACGGAGACACTGGACCAATCCGTGTCGCTACCAACTCGAGTCGGGACGAGCTTGTCATTCAAATCGCCAACGCCAAGCCTGCCACTGCTATTTGAGCCCCAGCAATAGAGCGCACCTCCCCCAGTGATTCCACAGGTTGACCATACGCCCATTGCAATCTCTCGCCAGCCACCTGGGACGATGAGCTCCGTTGGGGTACGCACAGGCTCTCCGGTCCCGTTACCGACCTGACCACTGAAGTTTGCGCCCCAACAAAAGAGCCGCCCAGGAAGTTCGCTCCCTTGAATCGCGCAACGCGAGTTGCCATTTGTGGCAACGCGAAGCCACCCCGTGCCCGTTGTCTTGATTGGTACGTTGAAGTAGGTTGCGGTACCGGTGCCAGTCGACGGCCGATCACCCCAGCAGTAGGTCACGGACGGAACACTGCGCGTAGCGATCGTACGCGCGCATGATGAGTACGCGTTGAGAGAGACCTCTGCCCAGTTTGTTGCGGTGCCGACCTGATGCGGGAGTGAGAGCGACACAGACTTTGGCTCGCCTGATTCCTCGTTGTTGTTGGAGCCCCAGCAGTAGACGTTGCCCAACGTCGTGACACCGCACGCGTGGTATCCGCTGGCGCTCACCGAGGTGAACGTTACGTCGGTATTGACCTGGGTCGGCGTTGAACGAATGAGAACATCCGTCGAGGTTCCCGTCTCCCCGTTGGAATTGTTGCCCCAGCAGTACACCTTGCCAGCGTCGCTGGGGAACGATGGGGAGTTCACCGCGACGCCACAGGTGAACTGTTTGGCCGCACTCAGCGCGCTAAACTTGTGGCCACCATCAACCACCACAACGTCTCCAGATGTGCCCCCTGTGGTTCCCTGGCCGAGCTGGCCGCTCTGGTTGTCACCGAAGCAGTAGGCCGCGCCATTTGCTAAGAAGCAGGTGTGCGACCGTCCAGCTACGACTGAGTTTGCGGAGTTATGGGTATCTTGGAACTCTGATCGGTCCGTCGTGTCACCAGTACCAAGGCCAAGCTGGCTGTATGCGTTGTCGCCAATGCACCAGAGCGAATTATCGGGATACGAAATTGCGCAGATGTGTTGGTCACCGACGGCGACACGCGTCCAGTTCGACGAATCACCGACTTGCATCGGCTCGACGGACTCCCTCATTATTGATGGCGAGACGCCGAGTTGGCTATCAGTATTGAGGCCAAGGCAGTAGATTGCACCCCGCGTGTCTCCCGGGTTCACGATCACAATCCCGCAGACGTTGTTCTCTCCTACCGCCACGCTCAACCAGCGGCGGCTGTCAACCTGTTGTGGTTCGTTCTTTCCACCCGCTCCGATCAGGCCAAGTGATGGGGCAAAAAAGAAGTAGTCAAATGAGTCCAAAAAGAGGTTTATCCCCCAGCACCAGAGCGTTTGGTCGGTGCGGATCGCGCACTGCACGTGTCCCCCACCCGCCATCTGCGCGGCCGAGACCGCCTCACTTGTTGGCGCTGCTGCTGCGGATGCGGTGCTTGGGGCACCGGCTGGCGTGAAGCTGAGTGCCCCGCCAATGAGCAGGGTTGCGAGTAGGGCCGCAATGCGGCCGCGTCGGGTGGTCGATGGGCTGACTGAGGCGGTTCGGGCGGGCATGGCGGGCTCCTTCAGGTCGATAGGCGCCGCCTAGCTGGCGGAGCGTATCGGGAGCGTATCAGGCGGCGGCGGCTCGCTCGTTATCGAACCGGGCGGCCGACTCAATGGTTGGGTAGCGCCAAATGCGGGCGAAACCAAAGATCACCAGGGGGATCAACGTCTGCAGCACCGCGCCGACAATGAGGGCGGTTGGCCGGCCGAAGGCGTTTCCAAGGAAACCGCCCAGCACGTAGCCGAAGGTCGCACCAAAGCCCCACGTGAGGGTGCGGTTGATCGACATGATTCGGCCAAGGAGTCGGTCGGGTACCGCCTGCTGGCGGAAGGTGGTGACGGGCACCACATAGATGAGCAGGAAGAATCCACCAATGAAGAAGTTCGCGAGCGAGAAGAGCGGCGCCAGCTCGCGCGGCACAAATGCCGCGGCGGGGAGCAAGAACTCGTTGATGCCAAAGAGCGCGGTACCAACAACCATCAGCCGGCCAAAACCCACACGCTTCACCAGATAGGGTGCCGTGATGCTGCCAAAGAACCCGCCAAGGAATCCGGCAGAGGCAACCGCTCCAATCAGCGCCGGATCAAAGCCAAGGTCAATGCGCTGAAAGATGATCGCCTGGCCAATCATGATGCTGAAGGCGATGTTGCCGTTCACCGCCTCGAGGGTGATCAGGCGCAGGTTTGGTCGAATCCACAGTTCGCGCACTCCCTCCTTTAGGTCGTGCATGAGCGTGTTGCGCTTCTTTGGTGCTGGTGGCTCAGGGGTGCGAATTGCGCGCAGGCTCACATAGCTCACCGCAAAGGTGATTGCATCCACCACCAACACAAAGGGTGCGCTGAAGATACTGATCAGAGCACCGGCGATTCCCGGCCCAACAAATCCCGCACCCTCACCCATGATCGCCATGCGTGCGTTGAGTTTGAGCAGCGTTTGCCCACTTGCGAGCCGCGGAATGTATGCCGGCCACGCCACGTTGAAAAACACGGTCGCGGCGCCAAGCCCAACCTGCATTGCAATCAGGAGTGGGAGCGTCAGTACGTTGAGCAGGTATGCAACTGGAATCGCAATCAGCAACAGCACGCGCGCCAGGTCGGCGGCGAGCAGGTAGGCACGTCGTGACGAGCGATCTACCCAGACACCAGCCTGCAAGCCAATGAAGAGGTATGCAAGCGTCGAGGCCGCGCCTAGTAAGCCGGTGCCGAGCGAGTCGGCGCCAAGTAGGTCCACCGCCATGATCGGCAGTGCGAGCTGCGTGATGGAATCGCCAATCAACGAAACGCCTTGGCCCGCAGTTACGAGACGCAGGTCGCGCGGGTTGTTCTTGGTGATCGTGACAGCGCGCGCCATTTACTTCGCCGAAAGTTTGATTACGTTCGAATCACGTCGTGCGTACTCACTTCCGTATTGGTACATAAAGACGCGAAGGAATGCGTACTTGCCAACAATCTTGCTGGTAACGGTGAGGTTTACTGTTGTTGCACCGCTGATTGCGCTGCAATTCGTGCGCTGTGCAGTTGTGCAGCTGTACCACTGGTACTTGTAGGTCGGCGTTGGACTGCCGACCCAGGTGCCGTGGTTGCCATAGGCAATGCGGCCGACCTGGTTGATGCGCGGTGCAACGGTAAGGTGCGCTGGCGCAAATACCGTTACGCGAATGGTTGTGTCGACAGGGTAGTAGAGCGCATCACCCGCCTTTGACGCCTGCAGCACACAGGTGCCAACGCTCTCGTAGGTAATGATTCCGGCGCGCACGCTGCAGATGCGTGTTGAGAGGGATTGAACGCGCACGCTGCTGGCCGTGCTCCCGCCACCAAATCCAAATCCGGTTGCGCTGTTGACTGCTTGAAGCGTTCCACCAACATCAAAGAGGAGTGGTGCCTGCGGAAGCTTGAAGATCTCGAGGCTTTGCGTAATGGAATTGGCGGGCAGGTAGAGGCTGTTCCCCGACTGCTCGGCGCGAATGGTGCAGGTGCCCGGCGCAATCATGGCCAACTCAAAGTCTGCGCCGGTAAAGCGTGGCTCGCAGACGCTGCTAGTGAGGCCCGAGTAGGAAATCGCCAGGCCGGCGCTACTCAAGCGCGGCAGGATTTGCGTGGCGACCGGATCGAAGCGGCGATCGCTCAGGGCGCCTAACCCAATCGTTTGACTCCCCTGCACGATGGTGAAGCTGCGCTCGATTGAGGTTGCGGCGTTGTACACGTTGTTGCCTGGCTGCGTGGCAAGCACCGTGCAGATGCCCACGTTCAGCAGGCGCAGGTGCCACGCGTCGGAGATGCCGTCGTGCGCCACCGCCTCGCAGGTGCTGAGCGTGCGGCTCTCGTAGCCCACCCGCAGGCCCGAGCTTGCCGTGGCGGTGAGTATGGGTGGGGTTGCGCTGAACGGTACGTTCGCGTCGGTGAGTAGTGGGTCAACGCCGAAGTCGATGCTCTGCGCTGCGCCAGTAATGGTGATGTCCGCACTTGCCGTCGCTCCAACATGATCGACCGTCGCAGGGGTACTCGCCTGTAGGGTGCAGGTGCCAATGCCCGTTGCGCTGAGCGATGCGCCGGTGATGGCGCAGAAGGCGCTACTCGCTGCTGCAATCGTGAGTGACACCGCGCCAGGTTGATCGCTCGTTGCACTCACACTTGTTGTGGTGCCAACGGCCATGGTCGCTGGCGCCGTAATCGAAAGATGCGGTTCAACGAGCGATAGTGCACCAACGGCGTCGAGAATGCCAGCGCCGCAGCGCTGCTGCGCGCCGCTTGGCGTTTCAGTTGTGGTGACACACGGTGAGATGCTGTCGCTCGGGAACGGTCGCACGCCGGCGTAGATCGCGCGCTCAATCTCATCGGGCCCCCAGGTTGGGTGCGCGCTCGCAACTAACGCGGCGACACCAACCACATGCGGCGTGGCCATGCTCGTGCCCTGATAGTTGGTGTAGCCATAACCAGTAAGGTCGGGTGAGCCGACGCCGATGGTGCTCAAGATTCCCGAGTCGCGCGACATGTCGCCACCCGCCGCCGCAATATCAACGCTGCTCCCGAAGTTTGAATAGTAGGCGCGCTCACCAACGCGACCAACGCTCGCCACCGTCACGGTGTCGGCGCAGTTTGCCGGCGTGAAGTTTGCAGCATCTTGATTGCTGTTTCCCGCGGCGGTGACCACCACGCTTCCAGCGGCGCGCGCTGCGCTGATCGCGTTCTGTAGCTCGCTAAAACAGCTGCCGCTGCCACCAAGCGAAAGGTTGATCACGTTCGCAGGGTGCGCGTTGTTGTTCAAACCAAACGTGCTCCACGGTGCGCCGTACCAATTCGTTGCAAGCCCTGCGGCCCAACGAATGCTGTCGATCACATCGTAAAAATCGCCGCCGCACGTTCCCAACGCGCGCACATGTTCAATCTTTGCGTTGGGTGCAATGCCCACAACACCAATGTCGTTAGGCTGCGCGGCAATCGTTCCCGCCACGTGCGTGCCGTGCCAACTCGCGGACTTGTATCCACACGCATCGCCCATGTCCGTTGGGTCCATGTCGCGCCCGTTTCCATCGCGTGCGGTTGCGCTGTTGGTAATCATGTCAACGCCCCAACCGTCAGGCATGGCGGCGAGTAGGTCGGGGTGATTGGTGCGACCGGTATCAATGATGGCGATGACGACTCCTTCACCGGTGGCGGAGCTCCATGCGCTTGCAACGTTTGTGGCGCCACCGTTTGTGGCGGTTGGCGTTGGTGACTTCAGGTCCCACTGCGCGGGCCAGAGCGGATCGACTGGATCGGCCAGTGCGGTAACGGGAATGTTTGGAATCACGGCAACCACACCGGCGCTGTTCTCCCATGTGGCGAGCGCAGTCTCGGCATCTTGTCCACGCTGCAACGTAATCGTGCGGGTATGGCCGTCGTCGCTAAGCGCTGTGCCAATAGCGGTGTCGTACGCGAAGCGCACGGTGAGTGAGCTAAATGGTTCTGCGGCGATTGGCGCGAGTGTTGCCGCTGCGGCGCTGGCCGGTGCGGGCGCCGCAATTGCGCCGCAGATAAAAAGAGCCGCCATAACGGCGGCGAATAGGCGGTGCGTCATGGTGACTATTCGCCGATCGTCGCCCAGATGAAGCCCATCATCAGGAAGAATCCCGAGAAGAGGGCGACGAGGCCAACCGAACCGTACGGCGACGCGGCGGTCTTATCGGTGAAGGTGCCAAGGAGAAAGCCGAACCCCACCGCCCACACAAGCCAGGCGCCGCCCCAGAGCATCTTGCCGTTGGGGCCGGTTACAAAACGTCGCACCCAGGCGGTTTCGCGCTGTTCCGCGCTCATCGCCGCCTTCTGGAAGATGAACGTGAAACCCCCGCCAATAGCGAGCGCGATGGAGAACTCGAGCGGGTGGGCGAATGGGAGCGTGAAGAGGTCCATGGCTGAATCATAGCGGGGGCGGGGGGCAGAAGGGGCTGATCTCTGGCACGATCAGGGCATGCTCCACTGGCTCGACGTGATCGTGATCCCCTTCCTGACCTCCTTATATGGCGCCGTCGGCTACTTGGGGGTGGGTGTGGCGATGGCGATCGAGTCGGCGGGGATCCCCCTCCCCTCGGAGCTGATCCTCCCCTTTGCCGGATTCCTGGTCGCCGACCCTGGGGCGATCGAACCCCTCACCGGTGCCGCCTGGAACCCCGCGCTCGCCGTGCTGGCCGGCACGATCGGCAATACCGCTGGCTCCCTCCTCCTCTATTGGATCGGCGCTCGGGGCGGGCGACCCTTTTTGGAGCGCTACGGCCGCTTCCTGCTGATTCGTACGCACGAGCTCGACGTGGCCGACCGCTTCTTCACCAAGCATGGATCGGCGACCGCCTTCTGGAGCCGCATGCTCCCCGTCGTGCGCACGTTTATTAGCTTCCCCGCCGGTGTGGCGCGCATGCCGCTGCGACCGTTCGTGCTCTACTCCACCGCTGGCGCGCTGCTCTGGTCGACGCTGCTCGTGGGGGTTGGTGCCGTACTCGGTGCACAGTGGCAGCAGATCCGCGAGACCCTCGCCCCCGTTGATACGTTCTTGGTACTTGCTGTTGTGGCAGGGGTGCTGCTCGCACTCGCCTGGAGACTCGGCTTGGTTGATCGCCTGCGCACGCGCCGCAAGTAGATTGAAGTGAAGATCGCGATCGTTAGCGACATTCACGCCAACCTCGCTGCGCTACATGCAGTGCTCGCCGATATTGATGCCGTTGCCCCTGGTGCTGCCATTTGGCACACCGGCGACATCGTTGGGTACAACGCCGAACCGAACGAGGTTGTCGCGCTGCTACGCGAACGCGGTGCTGTCGGTGTGATGGGCAACCACGATGCTGCGGTGCTCGGCGAACTCGACGTGAAGTGGTTCAATCCCGCAGCGGCCGATGCCGTGCGCTGGACCGCAAAGCATCTCACTCCTGCGAGCGCCTCGTGGTTGCATGCGCTGCCTCGCATCAGCGAGATGGGTACTGCAACGCTGGTGCACGGCAGCCCGCGTGAACCGCTCGGGGAATACGTCGTTGATGCCGCTGGCGCCGCCGAGAATTTGGAGACGCTCTCGACGCCCGTGCTCTTTCACGGCCACACGCACATTCCGGCGTATTGGGCGATGCGCGGTGGTCAACCTGAATCGTTGACGATCGATGGTCGCGCACAGCCGCTTCTCTCGCCATCGCTGATCAACGTTGGCGCTGTTGGACAGCCGCGCGACAGAGATGTGCGTGCGAGCTGGGTGCTTTGGGATCGCAGCGATGATGGTTCGGCAGTTGGCGCGCTCGGCACAGTAACGTGGCGACGCGTTGCCTACGACGTGGCGCGAACGCAATCGCTGGTGCGCGCCGCTGGACTCCCGGAGTTTCTCGCCACACGCCTCGCCGACGGGCAGTAACCATGGTTGCACGACAGTTACCACCATTCGAGCGCATTGGTGCCTTCATGCACGCGCATCGTCGCGCGGTGATCGGTGTGTGGGTGGTGATCCTGCTGCTCGCCCTTCCATTCGCACCACAAGCGCCAGGCGCACTGCAAGCGGGTGGCTTCGATCTACCAACGCTTGAGTCGGCGCGCGCGCGAACGCTCCTTGAAGCTGAGCTCGGCGCACCACCGTCAGCGCTCGTGCTGGCGATCTCGTCAACGAGCCTTGTTCCAGGAACGGTGCAGTTTGAGACGGCTGCGGCTCGCGCCGTAACCGGCGTTGCGAAGGCGCCACATGTTGTTGGCGTTCGATCGCATCTGATTGCACCATCGCAAGTAAGCGTTTCGAAGGGAATTGTCTACGACGTGGTCTTTCTTGATCTGAAGCCCGACGACTCACCAGCCGCACTCGCCGGTGTTGCCGCAGCACTGGTTGCTGTTGACGGCCTCACGGTGCAGATTGCTGGAGGCCCTGCCTTCTATGCCGACATTCAAAGTGTGTCGGAGAGCGATCTGAGACGTAGCGAGTTGATTAGCCTCCCCCTTGCTGCCATCGTCTTGTTGCTCGTGTTCGGTTCTGCGGTGGCCGCTGGCCTCCCACTCGCCGTTGGTGGTGCAGCGGTGTTGGTGGCACTCGCAGCAATCTTCGGCGTGGCACAAGTAACGCGCATGAGCGTCTTCGTGTTGAATCTCACGACGCTGCTCGGGCTCGGGCTCGGGGTCGATTACTCGTTGCTGATGGTTTCGCGCTTCCGCGAGGAGCTCGGCCGCGGCAGTAAGCGGAAGGTCGACCGCGTGGCGCTTGCCGTGCAACGTACCGTTGCTACCGCGGGTCGCGCCGTCTTCTTTAGTGGGGTAACGGTCATGCTCGGACTTGCTGGGCTGATGGTCTTTGACTTCGCCATCCTCCGTTCAATTGGCATCGCTGGCGCTATCACCGTGGCGCTCGCCGTACTCGCCAGCCTCACCCTTCTGCCCGCCCTGCTGGGCGTGCTCGGAGCACGGGTGGACCGCCTGGCCGTGCGCAAGGTTGCCTATGCAGAGCCGAACGAGCAGGGACGCTGGGCCCGCCTCGCCCGTGGTGTCATGCGCCGTCCGCTCGCCGTTGCACTCCCAACGCTCGCCCTGCTGATTGCGCTCGGCTCACCATGGCTCGGCGTAAAGTTCAACGCCCCCGACGGCAGCATCCTGCCGGCACGCGTGCCGAGTCGCCAGGCGCTCGACGCACTCACCAGCGCATTCGGCGAAGGTGAGTTCTCACCAATGACGGTGGTGGTGCGCACGAGTGGTGATGCCACCGCCCCAAGCAACATTGCGCTGCTCTTTACCTGGGTCCGCGCACTGGAGGCCGATCCGCGTGTAGCCCGCGTTGATTCCATTGTTTCGATTGATTCGCGGCTCACGCTGCCGCAGTATCAACTGCTCTACGGCTCGCCGACCAGTGCGCCACCCGATCGCTACGTGCAGCAGCTTCTTTCGGTAACCACCAAGGGCGATCTCACCGCCGTCACCATTACGCCAGCACAAGGGCCAAACCGACCCGACACCCGTGCACTTGTCGCCGAGCTGCGCGCTGCAACACCTGGTGCGGTGGGTGCTGGTGCAGTCACATCACTCACACCACCCGCTGAGTTGACGACGCTTGTTGGTGGTGGTGCCGCAGAGATCGTTGATGTAGTCGACACCATCTCGTCAGAATTTCCACGTACCGCACTCATTGTGATCCTTGCGACACTCATCATCCTTGCGGTGCTTCTTCGCTCGGTCGTATTGCCGATCAAAGCGGTGCTCATGAACACGCTCTCGATTCTGGCGAGTTTCGGTGCGCTTGTCTGGATCTTCCAAGATGGCAATCTCTCCGCGCTGCTCGGCTTTGCACCACTCGGTTTTGTCGAAACAACTATTCCGGTGATCTTGTTCTGCGTACTCTTTGGCCTCTCAATGGATTACGAAGTATTCCTATTGACACGCATGCGCGAGATCTACGATCGCACCGGCGACAACGCCGCCGCCGTTGCGGGCGGCCTGGAGCGAAGTGGCCGCATCGTCACGAGCGCAGCACTCATTGTTGTGGTCGTTGCTGGGTCTTTTGTGTTTGCCGAGATCGTTTTGATTAAGGCGCTCGGTGTTGGTGTAGCGATTGCGGTGGCGCTTGATGCAACCATTGTTCGCGCGCTGCTCGTTCCCGCAACGATGCGCCTGTTGGGCGATCGCAACTGGTGGGCACCAAAGTGGATGGAGCGGCTACTCGCCGGTCGCATCGCCACAGAGTCAGAGGCGGAGCGCCGATGATGCGACGCGGTGTTCTGCTGCTGTTGAGCGCGGTCCTTGCGGCGGCATGTTCTGGCCCGCTCTTGGCAAACTCGCCGGCGCCAACCGGTGCGCCGTATGAGAAGCCAACAGCGCGACCGAGCGTTGTTGATCCGATTGCGATTGAACTGCCACGCGACGATGCACCGCATGATCGCCTCACTGAGTGGTGGTACGTCACCGGTCACCTATCGACGCTTGATGGCACGCGCGAGTTTGGCTACGAGGCGGTGATCTTTCGTGCAAAGCGCGGGCAGTTCCCTGTGACGTGGGCGTCACACATCGCCATCACGGAGAAGCCGCGTGCTGGTCACGCGGGTTCATTCACCTATGACCAGCGTAGTGAAGTTGGTCCGCAGGTTGATGTTACGCCGATCATGTCGCGTCCAGTCATCGCTGGATTTGCCATTACTGGTGCTAATCCCCTCGATCCGGCGACGCTCGGACGCGATCCGTGGGTGATGCTCATGCTCCCAGGTGGCGACATGCAGATTGGTGGCAACGGTCTCATGCTGCAACTTGGCGCTGGCCGATCACCGGTACTGCACGACACCGATGGTTGGGTCGCCTTCGCCGACGCGGGTGGCTCGTACTATTATTCGCGCACGCGCATGCCGACTGCGGGGAGCCTGACGATTGGTGGTCAAAGGCTCGCCGTCACGGGGAGTTCCTGGTTCGATCATCAGTGGGGTGACTTCATCGCCATCGGTGGCGGCGGCTGGGATTGGTTCGCGCTGAACCTCAGTGATGGGAGCGATCTGATGCTCTCGTTCGTGCGCGCCAAAGATGGCAGCTACCCGCTGGTCTACGGCACCTGGGTAGGAGCCAACGGTGTGGTGCGGCACATTGAGGCTGCCCAGATCAACCTGACGGCCCTTGGCACTTGGACCAGCCCACACACGGGGGCAACCTGGCCTGCCGCCTGGCGGGTGCGCATTGCGCAGATTGGCCTCGACGTGACGGTGACCCCCGAGGTGGCGGATCAGGAGTTGAACACCCTCGAGAGCACGGGGGTCATCTACTGGGAAGGGGCGAACTCGGTGACCGGGACTCTGGCTGGACGCCCAATCACGGGGCGCTCGTATGTGGAGCTCACGGGGTACGCGACCCTTCGCTAGCTCTCCCGCTAGAATCGCCGCATGGAAGAGAACGATTTCAAACCCGCCGCCCCGAAGGTCGCTCCGCGCGACCGCGGCGCCCGTCGCTTCGTCACCTTCACATACCTGGTGATCGGCGGGGTGATTGCCTACGCCCTCATCTCTGGCGCCGACGGCTTCGCTGCATCGGTGAACAAGTTCTTGACCGCCACACCGACCCCATCGGCATCGCCGAGCGCCTCACCGTCGACCAGCGCCACCCCGTAACGACGGGCCGCCGCGCGTGAGCCACATCTTCGTCTCCCCCCACCCCGACGACGCGGCACTCTCATGCGGCGGCCTCATTGCCAACCTGCGCGAGCTTGGGCAGAACGTGATCATCCTCAGCGTCTACTCGGGCCACGGCGACCTTGAGCGCCTCTCCTCGTATCAGCGACAGGCGCTCGGCTTTGGCGGCAAGGCGATCTGGCCGGCAACGCAGGCGTTCGACAGCGGCTCCATTGCCGCCGACAACAGCGTGCCGGGCGAAACGGCCGACGCACTCGCCCCATGGCAGGCAGAACCGGCGCGACTCAAAGAGACGCAGCGCGAGGCCGACGAGAGCGCCAAGGAGTTCTGGCAGCGCGCCTCGTGGTATCGCCGCGCCGACATCAGCGCCACCTCGCTGCCGGGTGGACGCTCGCGCGACACCAGCAACGGGCAGGGTCTGATTGATCCAGGAGCCATTGCGGTTGCCGCCGCTGCAGGTGAGGCCATGGCGCAGCGCCGCCAAGAGGACGAGCGCTACGCGCTCTTCGCTGAAGCGGCTGTTGTCTTCCTTGACCTCCCTGACGCCGTCTTCCGCGGCTACGAGGGCGACGAGCAGTTGCTCGGCACCGTGCGTGAGAACGACGCAGCGCCGATTGACCTACTGCGCAAGGAGATCGCGCGTCTTGAACCGCAGCGCGTCTACTTCCCGCTCGGTATTGGTTCGCATGTTGACCACCAGCTCTGCCGTCGCGTTGGCGCGGCACTCCTCGGCGATGCACAGGCATGGACGATGCCTGGTATTGATTGGAGTGACAAGGTTGCCTTCTATGAAGACTTCCCCTACGCGTACTGGCAGCAGTTCGATCCTTCGGCGGGGCTTCCAGCGAACTACACCGCGGGTCTACCCGCCAACATTCGCATCACGCCAGAGATTGCCGACATCACCGATGTGATGGAACAAAAGATTCAAGGCATCGCGCAATACGAGTCACAGGTGCCGCATCTCTTCGGCTCCGTTGAGAAGATGGCCGACGCCGTGCGAACGCAGGGTGCAACGGTTGCACTACAGAGCGGCCGCGGTGGTGCAGTTGAGCGGTACTGGAGCGCTGTTCGTAGCTAGCGCGAACGGTTGCGCCGGAGCACGGCAAGCCGCTCGATCGCAACTGCTACCAAGGCCCCAACGGCAAAGATGATGCCGCCTGTTGGCACAGACATCAAGAGCATCCAAATTGCTGCACCGTAGCCGTTCTCGTCAAACGGATTGCTTGATGGATTAGCGGCGAAGTTCATTAGCACTACCGCGAGTGGCAAGAGGGCAACGACGCCCGAAATGATGCTCAGCGTGATCCAATACCTTGCGGTGATGATTGGCGCCTGCGCCTTCAACTTGGTGCTCATTGCGAACCTCCGTTCACGCCAGTTCGATCTGGCACATCACTCGCTGGCCCACCGACGGTAAGCAGATAGATCGCCTCGATATCGCGCAACATGTCGTCGACGCAGAACTTTGCGTGGACCAACTCATGTCCGGCGTTTGCGAGTTTCTCGGCGAGTGCGCGGTCGCGGAAGAGCAGAGCGATTGCGGAGGCGAGTGCTGATGGATCTTGCGAAGGCACGAGGATGCCATTCTCGCCCGAGTGAATCATCTCGGGGATGCCACCAACGTTGCTGGCGATCACTGGCCGATTGGCGGCGAGTGCCTCGACGATCGCCAGCCCTTGCGCCTCGCGATAGCTCGGCATGACCACCACATCTGCGGCGGCAAGGATCTGCGGCACATCTTCACGGCGCCCCAGGAAGTGCACGCTGGCGCAGCAGATTTCAACACGTAGGTGCGCGGCGGCGAGGCCCTCAAGGCGATCACGCTCAGAGCCCTCGCCGACGACCAACAGGTGCGCCGAAGTGAAGTGGTGGTGCACCACCGGCCAGGCCTCAATGAGCGTGGGATGACCCTTCTCAGGCTCAAGGCGCCCCACCACCACGGCGAGTGGGGCATCGGCAGGAATGCCGAACTCTGCACGAATCGCCTCGCCGCCGGTGGCCTCATCGAAGCGCTCTAAGTCGACGCCGTTATAGATACGGCTGATTGCCGTGGTGTCGCGCCCCTCAGCAACCAGCTTTTCGACGATGGCGTCGCTCACTGCAATAAGGCGATTGATCTTGGGGGTGATGCGCTCCAGCAGTTCGCGGTCAGCCGGGGAACGGAATCGACTCGAGTGCACGGTGGAGACCATATAGGGGCGGTGCCCGGTGCGCTGCTCCACGATGTCGAGTGCGGCGACGCCCACCACCTCAGCACGATACATGTGGGCATGGAGCACCTGGGCGTTGAGTGCGATCAGTCGATCAGCCAGCAGTTCTGCAGACCGCTTATCGCTCGGCTCTTCGATCACCTCGGTCGCGTACCCGAGACGCTGCAAACGCGCCATGGTGCTGCCGTGCGAGAGCGAGATGATGTGGGTCTCGTGACGTGATTCGTCGATGCGCAACACCGTGCTCACCACGCTTTCTTGTGCACCCCCGTTGGTGCCCGTCGCGAGCAGTTGCACCACACGCAGGCGCGTGCCATCAGGGAGCGGCCCTTTTGGTGCTCGACCGCCGCAGTGTTCACCAGCCTTTGGTTTAGTCATGTGCTGCACTCATGCTTTTGGCACCGTAATCATCAACACGTCCACATCTGTCGCGCCAACCTCGTACTTGTAGCTCTCGTTGCCACGCAAAAAGTCAAAGATCTGTTTTCGTTCAGTGATCGCCATCTGCAGCCCGTGTGCAAAGAGCAGAATTCCTGGTGAGAGCGCACGGGCAGCAAGTTCACCACCAGCATTCCAATAACGCAAACCAGTTGCGTCGCGCAAGAAGAGCCCTGCTGCAAACGCACCAAACTCCAAATTTCGCGCAACGATGATCGTAATCAAGTCCTCTGGCGCCCGCGCAAAGAGTTCGCGCATGAACGCTTCGTCGCGCGCACCCTTCTCGTCTTCGGTGAAGAGTCCGTGGTGGCCCCATCGTGCGCGATGGAACTTGATGAACTCTGCAAGATCGTCGACTGGGTGTGCTTTTGCACTAATCGTTACGCTGGCACCTTCACCACGTCGCACCTTTCGGCGAATCTCGTGACGGTCTTTCTTGTCAATGCGCTCAAGGTGTTCGTCAAAGGTGGTGATGTTCGTAAGGTCAATTGCTGGCGCAGGATCTTCGACTATTAGCGTTGCAGCCCTTGTTGTGTTTGTTGCGAGTGCGCTCATCAGCAGCTCATGTGCGCGATCGGCGCGACGCAAGCGTCGAAGGTCGAGTGCGGCTGTGTCTGTATAGAGATGTGCGACAAGCGCATCTGCCGCGGCGCTGGCGCTCTCTGTGTTCTCTAGGTCAATGAGCACCGTGGCATAGTCGATGTGATACGTGGCACCGAGATAGCGCACGCCATCGGGCCGAAGCATGAGTGGGAGATAGGCGTAGAGCACGCCAGCAGTGTCGTAAACCGCCAGCGAGATGTCGGTGGTTTCAGCGCCGTAGCCGATCCACCACGCCTCATGTACCGCCCGGTTGCTGAAGGCGCTCGCCGTTGGATTAGTGGCAAGGAGCCGCTCCCACTCACTAGCCGGCAATTCGGCGAGCGGCAGGGTTCGTACGGTCAAGGCGAGAGTGGAGGTCATGCGCCTATCGTACCGCCCGATACGCAAGGGGTATGTGCAACGCACGATCCTGCAGGAATGCAGTTCACTGAGCGTGCCCGCGACGCACTCGCCGAGTTGCAGCGCGCCGCCGCTCCGGTGTTGGCACTTCTGGCTCCACAACGTTGCGGCGCCTGCGGGGCGGAAGGAGCGCTCCTCTGCTTCGAGTGTTGTGACGAGCTTGGTCTCACGGACGCTGGCCGCGTAGCGCGTGGTACCGCGCCACCCGGCTGCACCGCTGGCGCATGGATCGGTCCATACGAGGGTGGTCTCGGCGAGGTGGTGCGCACGTTGAAGTTTCACGGCGTCCCCACGCTGGCTGAACCACTCGGGGTCGGGCTGCGGCGTGCGATTGCTGCGGTGCAGCACGAGCTCGGTGGCGACGCAGCGCTGGTGGCGATCCCGACCGACCCTGCACGGCTACGTGATCGCGGCTTCGATCATGCCGCGTTGATTGCGGCTGCCGCTGCACGTGCACTGCCGTGCACGATCGCGCCACTCCTTGAGCGCACCAGGGCGGTGCCGGCACTTCATTCGCTTGGTCGTACTGAGCGGCGGCGGGTGATGGATCGAGTCTTTGCGGTACGCACGGGTGCCACGATGCCGCAGCGCGTGATCCTGGTTGACGACATCTGGACGAGTGGGGCCACCTTTGAGGCGGCGGCGGGGACCCTGCGCGCCGCCGGGTGCACGACCATCGGCGTGGTCGCCGTGGCACGAGAGGCGCTGGTAAACCGTGTGTAAGGTGGCGTGCGACCTGCGGCGTGGCGTGGCACTCTCTCCCCATGGCAGCCAAGCGACCGAAGCTCAAGAGCAGCGCACCAGCCGCAGCGGCTGGGCGGCTTGATCGCATGCTCGGCGCCCACCTCGCTGCAGGGCCTGGCCTCGTCAAAGCGGCCGATCGCGCTGCAGCGGTTGGGGCGATGGGGCTGCAGATCTTCACCGGCAACCCAACGGGCTGGGCGCGTCGCGCCGAACTCCCCAAGGAGCTCCCCGCCTTCCGCGCCCGCATGAAGGAGCACGGCTTCGGACCGCTTGCCGTGCATGCCGCCTATCTGGCCAACCTCGCTGGACCGAACCCGGTCTTCCGTGAGAAGACGGTGGAGCTGCTCCGCCACGAACTTCGCGTGGCACCGGAGTACGGCGCCTCGTTCGTCAACGTGCATATCGGTTCACACATGGGCACCGGCATTGAAGCGGGTGTCGCCCGCGTCGCCGAGGCGGTGGAACGCATCCTGGACGGCGTGCCGCTTGCAGACAACTCGGCACTCCTGGTGCTCGAGAACAGTGCAGGTGGCGGGAATGGGATCGGCGAAAGCCTCGACGAGCTAATCGACATCCACGAATCCATGGCCGCGCGTGGCCTTGACCTCTCGCGTGTTGCCTACTGCCTCGACTCCGCACACCTCTGGGGTGCTGGTGTTGAGATGAGGGGCGACGACGAGGTGGATCGA
>Ga0136641_1000402_pt1 | contig 18653 bp, 15 predicted proteins | sample EliLak1302023Y_FD_115312 | JGI IMG/M metagenome (GOLD analysis project Ga0136641, IMG submission 115312) | Freshwater microbial communities from Elizabeth Lake, Yosemite National Park, California, USA - 13020-23Y | ecosystem: Environmental > Aquatic > Freshwater > Lake ...
AGGGCACGCCTCCGACCCTCAACTCACGGTCACCATTACCTGGGCCACCGCCAAGGCGCTCCTCATCGACGGTCAACCGCAAGCCGCGATGTCGGCCTTTATGGCGGGCAAAATACGGGTTGAGGGTGACATGTCCAAACTCGTGGCGCTTCAGAATCAAAAACCAGATCCCCGCGCCGAACAGGTGCTCAGTCAGCTGAAGCTAATTACTTCTTAAGGCGATTCTTATCGCGTTCGAACTGTTTGAAGAACAGTGCGGCGATGATGCCTAGAGAGCCGACAACCGCCCCAATGGCGAAGGGCCAATGGAAGGTGCCGAGGAGTTCCACCGATCCGGGTAGGGCGTTGGAAAGACCACGCCGGTGCTCGAGTGACGACTGAACGGTTTCGAGCACCTGAATACCGGCGACTTCCCCTACCTGCATGGCCAACATCTGTGCGGCCGACATAACGCCAAACTCATTGTCCTTCACGGCATGAGCCATGATGGCACTCGAGCTCGGCATCGCCACGCCCATTCCAAGCCCCGAGAGCGCCAACGCCACCGCGACAACCCACGTGCCCGTTGATGGTTGCAGGAGCGAGAACATAAAGAGTGACATGGTCAGGAACGTCATTCCCGCGATAGCACTGATGCGTTCACCAATTCGCACAGCGACATAGCCGGCAATCGGTGAGCAAATGGCGAAGGTGAGCGGACGGGCAATCGAAATAGCACCAACCTTGCCAATGGAGTATCCGTAGCCCTGTTCCATCAAAATGGGAAACAGGAAGAAGGCGCCGAAGTACGAGAAATTGGCGGAAGCTCGCACCAGCATGGGCATCACGAAGTTGCGCTTGGCGAAGTAGTGCGGCGGGATGAGGGGTCGCTCGGCCGTGCGGATGCGGTAGATGAAGGCCACGATGCAGACGACAGCGATGGTCCAGCTCACCATGCACAGTGGGCTCGTCCAGCCCACTTGACCGCCGAAACTCAGACCCAACATGAGGCCGGTCACCGAGAAGGACAGGGTCCAGCTCCCGATCCAGTCCATCTGTTTGAACTCTTTTCGGGCCTTCGCTTTCGAAACGGCCTCTTCTTCGGGAGTCCCCCGACCGCTAGGCAGAATGGTCGACACGACGACCATGGCCATCAATATGAGAACGAGTTGGGTCCAAAACACGGCCCGCCATCCCCACGCCGCAATAATCGGGGCACCGAGGGCAACACCAAAGACTGGGCCACCTGCGCCAATCAGTGACCACCACCCCATCGCCTTGACTCGCTCGTCGCGATGGAACATCAGGTTGATCAAGGCGGCCGAGGCCGTGCCTGTTGCCGCCGCCTGGATACCGTCTAGAGCCCGGGCGCCGAGCAACGTAATCACAGTGGGTGCGAGCGCAGTCAAAATGGCCGAGACGGCCGCGCCGCCCAGGCCGAAGAGATAGAGACGGCGATGTCCGAGGATGTCGCCGGCTTTTCCGAAGATTGGTGCGGCCAACCCATTGGCCAGCAGCGGTCCAACCATCGTCCACGTCAAAATCCCTTTGGTGGTATGAAACTCCTTGGCCACCTGCGGGAGGTCGACAATGAATACCGTGAAGGTGAAGTTCAGTGCGAGTAATCCAGCCAGCAAGCTCCAGAGCACCCACCACTGATACTTCGATGAAACGGCCACCTTTGTTTGCATGCGATGGCGAATCATCTTCAGCCAATTGAGGTCACTGCCCGCTTCGGCACCAAGGGCGCCGAACGCTCCACCGCCTGGATCACTCCGTGGGTTTAAGAGAGCCTCGGGATCTTCGCGGAGACCGGGATTAGTCTCATTACTGCTCACTTGAGCAGTTTGGGCAACTCTGCGGACAGGTCCGCGACGGTCCAACGCTCATTCCTCTCAAGCGTTTCTTGCATCTTCCAGTTCTGGAAACGACGGACCGTGCCACCCTGCACAAAGAAGACTTCCCCGGTTGCGGGGCAGTCCTCTACGGCCAAGGCGGCAACGAGTGGCGAAATGTTGGCGGGATCCCAAGCGTCGAATGTGGCACCGTCGGTGGGCGCCTTAACGACGTCCGACAGACCAGGGGTCGACTCAGTCATACGAGTACGAGCGGCGGGGGCAATGGCGTTGACACGCACGCCGTAACGACCAAGCTCCTCGGCGATGATGACACTGAACGAAGCGATGCCGGACTTGGCGGCGCCGTAGTTCGACTGACCAACGTTGCCGATGAGTCCCGAGGTCGAGCTGGTGTTGATGATGCAAGCCTTGACCTGCTTACCCTGCTTGGCCTGCTCGCGCCAGTAGGTCGCGGCGTGGCGGGTCGGCACGAAGTGGCCCTTGAGGTGCACCTTGATGACCGAGTCCCAGTCGTCTTCCGAGAGGTTGACCAAGACGCGGTCGCGGAGGATGCCGGCGTTGTTCACCAGGACGTGCAGGTCACCAAAAGTTTCGATGGCGGTGTTGATCAGACGCTGACCACCCTCCCAGTCGGTGATGTCGTCGTGGTTGGCGACGGCCTCGCCACCCATGGCCTTGATTTCGGCCACAACCTGCTCGGCGGGCGTACCTTCGCTGCTCGAACCATCGAGGTTTCCACCGAGGTCATTGACGACTACCTTGGCGCCTTCAGCGGCGAAGAGAAGAGCGTGTTCGCGGCCAATGCCACGTCCAGCGCCAGTAATAATTGCTACACGACCATCAAGAAGTCCCATGATGCTCCTTCAAACTAGAGAGATTGGGCCTTACCCTAGCGGCGGCCAACGGGCGCAAGAACGGCCTAGCGAAGCCAGAAGTGGGGCGGCCGAGCGTGCGCGTGATAGTGATCAGGAATATTGCGCATGTTGTCGTCCATCTTCCAACCGCCCTCCCCCAAAATGGGGTCGGCCACGGCCGCTAGAAGTTGGTGCAGCGTGGCCTTGATGTCGGGTGGTGGTGACGCGTCATGGACACGCCACACGACCATGGGCACCAGACAGATCTCGCAGTCAGCAATCCAGCAGAGATCGTCTTCGTAGTGCCGCTTGGTTATTGGGGCGGCTTCGCAAAGATCGCAGTTACTCATTTGACGGTCATGTGGACCGTGCCGTGCCACTGGATTGACGTACCGGGGGCCGGAGTCTGAGAGACCACGGTCTGCCAGGTGCCGTTGTTGGAACCAGGGCCAGTCGTGACAAAGAAAAGCTCAACCGAATGCATCAGAGCCAACACTTCCGTGCGAGTCTTACCAACAATGTTGGGCACCGGCCGGGCGCTGTGGCCGTTGGTTGGCTGCGTAGTCGACGTAGTCGTCGAGGTGACCGAGCCATTGCCAAGACTTACGACGAGGGTCACCGTGGCACCTTTAGAAACGGAGGCCGGATTGGTCTGCGAGTCAAACATGATCTTGATGACGTGACCAGCTGGCACCTTGGTTGACTTCACGGCGGCTGAAGACGGGCAGTCTGCCTTGAGCCCTACTCCCGCCAGGGTCTGCGTCGCCGAGGCACAGTCCATCCCAATGATGCTGGTAGGAATGGCCACTGGTGGTGCACCCTGCGAAATAGTTACCCTCAACGACTCACCCTCTTGGAGCGAAGTACCCGCCACGGGCGTCTGCGATGCAATCATTCCGTCATTGACGGTCGTCGAAAAAGAGCGGCCGGTGATTTCTAGTTTGAAGTTGCTATCTGACACCAAGCTCAGTGCCTGCTGCTGGGAGAGACCAAGAACTGAAGGTACCGTGTGCGCCGGTTTAAACATGCCCGTCGCGTAGGCTCCGACTAATCCGGCCGTAACCACAAACAGCCCGGCTGCTAGAGCTGGACGGAGCCAAGACCGCTTGCGTCGGGCTGCGGGGCGATAGTTCTCAAAGTCGCCCATGGGTACTTCGCCGCTGGAACGAACAGACTCGATGCCTTCGATCAGCGTCGATGGCGGAACGAGAGCCGTTGCGCCAGTCAGGACATCGGAAGACGTGGGAGCTTGGAAACCTAAGACCGGGCGCTTCGTCACCCGGGCGGCATCCGTCGGCGAGACCGTGGCCGGAGCCATAGACGCGGTAGTGGTGGCCGTACTCGAGAGGGCCCCCACCGTGGCTTGCAGACGGGTCGTGAGCGAGACGGCATCAAGGCGGAACTTGGCGTCATAGGCACCGGCCTGCGCCAAGACCATGTCTAACGAGCGAATTTTCGGATCTGACGGCAAGGGCGTACCAATTCGGGCGGAGAGCGTTTCGGTCGGCGAACCCATTTCGTGAGGAATCGATCCGGTGATGGCCTCAAACAAGATGAGGGTCAATGCGTAGACGTCGGTCTTGCCGTCGACTGCCAGACGCTGCGCTTGTTCGGGGCTGGCGTAGCGAATATCCGTCGAAGGACCAATGTGTGATTTGGCGATAGCGGTGGCGAAGCCAAAGTCGGCCACCTTGCTTCGACCATCGGCGTCAAAGTGAATCGTGGCCGGCGACAGTGCACCGTGAATGAGTCCGCGTGAGTGGGCGTAGGCGAGTCCGTCAGCCAGTTCCAGACCCATGAGTGCGACTTTGGATTCGCTCATGACACCGTCGCGGTCCAAGACGGTACGTAGAGTGCCCCCGACCGGAAACTCGGTAACGAGATAGGCCCCACCGGCCTCTTCACCCCAGTCATAGACGCGGAGTACGTGGGGGTGGTTTAGTGCGGCAGCGGTCGTGGCTTCCTCGCGAAATGACTCAAGAAACACCGGGTCATTATGCAGAGCGAAGGGTGCCACATGGATCGCAACGGGTCGCGTGAGCGATAGGTCGTCAGCTCGAAAGACATCCGCCGTTGGGCTAGAGACAATGGGGGCTACGAGCCGGTATCGACCGTTAACTATGTCGCCGATGGAAAAGGGGGAACTCATGTGCCTGTAACGATACCGAACGGTTCAAGTTCATGGAGCCTCAGGAAAATTCACCGGTTTCCAGTAGGGAAGCGAAGCCTCCGGCGGTCACTACGGGTATGCCCAGATCGGCGGCCTTGGTGACCTTGCTCGCCCCGGGTGCCTCGCCCACGACAACGCAAAACGTCTTCTTGGAGACCGATCCCGGCGAAGTGCCACCCCGACTGATGATGGCCGCTTCCGCTTCATCTCGCGAATAGCCCTCGAGCGATCCCGTAACGACCACGGCCTTGCCGACGAGTGTTTGGACGACGGTAGTGGTTACCTCGGGCTCGCGCAAGGCGAGGCCACTGGTCGCCAGGCGTTCCAGCAGAGTTCGGTTCTCGGGATCTTCCATGAAGGTCACCACACTGGCGGCGATGACGGCCCCCACTCCGTCGACGGCGGCGAGGGCGTCCGACGGCGCGTTCAGGAGTTCGGGCATGGTGGAGAACGTCGCGGCGATGCTTCGCGCTGCGACCGGACCGACATGACGAATACCCAAGCCAATCAACACACGACTCAGTGGTTGAACACGCGAAAGCGCGATGGCCTCAACGAGGGCCGTCGCGGAGAGAAGACCAAGGCCTTCGAGTTCTTGAAGCGACTCAACACGCAGTACGTAGAGATCGGCCACGTCACGAATTAACCCTGACGTCAACAGTTGGACTACGCGTTGCTCCCCAAGCCCTTCAATATCCATGGCACTACGCGAAGCAAAATGCACAATCTGTTCCCGAGTCTGGGCCGGGCAGGCTGGATTCACGCAGTAGGTATCGGACTCTTCGCCGGTGCGCTCGAGGGCACCTTGGCATGCAGGACACACGTGAGGGAACTCCCACTCGGGTGCTCGCGCTACTGCGGGACTCGGGACGTGAGCGACTACTTCGGGGATAACGTCGCCGGCCTTACGAACGATGACGAGGTCTCCGGGGCGAACGTCCTTGGCCCGAACTTGATCTTGGTTGTGAAGGGTGGCCATCGAGACGGTGGAGCCCGCTACGACCACCGGCTCCAACACGGCGTACGGCGTGGCTCGGCCGGTTCGACCTATCGAGACCTCGATTGACAGCAGTTTGGTAGTCCGTTCCTCCGGAGGAAGTTTGCGGGCAATCGCCCACCGAGGGGCGCGTGACGTGGAACCCAGAAGATCACGATCAGCCAAACGCGTCGCTTTAATCACCACACCGTCGATTTCATAGGGCAGGTCGTGTCGATGTGTTTCGAACCAGTCACTGGCTGCCACCATCGCGAGCTCGCCTTGCACGTGTTGCACTGTTGGAGCCACCGAAAAGCCAAAACGGCTGAGGGCCGCGAGGGCCTGGTCGTGACCGGTAATCGAGGCCAACTCCTCGTGGCCCTCTAAGACCACCAGTTGGTAGGCGAGAAACGAGAGGGGGCGACGAGCGGTCGCGACGGGGTCCTTCTGTCGCAGTGATCCGGCGGCCGTATTGCGAGGATTGGCGAAGAGTCGCTCCCCTGCCTGGGCCAGCGCTGCATTCAGTTGACCAAAAGCGGCCTTGTCGATGTAGACCTCACCGCGGACTTCCAGTCGCCCGTTCGATTTCACACCAATTAGGGCTTGGGGCACCGAGGCCATGGTAGCCACGTTGGCGGTGACGTCTTCACCGACACGGCCATCACCTCGGGTGGCCGAGACCGAGTACTGACCATCGTGATAGAGAATGGAGAGGGCCAGACCATCGATCTTGGGCTCAATCGAGAACTCGATATCGTCGCGACCGAGTGATTTAACGAGACGCTCGCTCCACTCACGTAACTCCGCCTCGTCAAAAACGTTGTCCAGACTGAGCATGGGCTGCCCGTGACTGACTGGACTAAAGGCCGCCGAGGTCGGTGCGCCGACTCGCAGCGACGGCGAGCTCTCCACCACGAGTTCGGGGTGCGCCGTTTCAAGGCCAATGAGTTCTTTAACCAGTTGGTCGTAGTCGGCGTCAGGAATAACGGGGCTGTCTTCAACGAAGTAACGCTCCGAGTGAAAGGCGATCTGCTCACGCAGTTCCTCTACTCGCTTCGCCGGTGTGGTCATCGCCCTACCTGAGCCGCACCGAGCACGTGTCGGCCGGTTTCGGCGTCATAGAAGACGACGGACTGGCCGGCCGAGACCGGACGAGCGGACTCATCGAGGATGAGGCGAGGCGCATCACTGGTTTCCAAGGTGGCACTCACGGGACGACCATGAGCACTCCACTGCACTATGACTCGAGTGCCGTTAGGAACTTCGTCGTAGGCGAACGTGAGCGAATCGGGACGAAGGGCGATTGCCGAGACCATGATGGCTTCGATGCGGTCAACTTCAACCCGTCGGTTCACTAGATCTACCGAGGCCACAAACCGACGCTCACCGTCAAAGCCCGGCGCGATACCTCGGCGTTGACCGAGGGTGACCAGCTGCGCGGCCGGCACCCGGCCAACAACTTCTTGGGTCACCCGGTCAAAGACTTCGGCCGACGTCAGTTCAATGCGCTGACCGAGAAACTCTTCACGACCGCGACTGGCCTCGATAAAGCAGACGTCTTGCGAATCGGGTTTGTTCCACGTTCGCAAGTTGAGTCGCTCGGCGTGAACTCGCACTTCCTCTTTGTTCATTCCACCAATCGGCAGCATGAGACGGCGCAGAATGGGACCCTGGATATAACCCAGGACGTAACTCTGATCTTTAAGGGGATCAACACTTCGTGTCAGCGTTGGTTGCCCATTCCATGATTCCACGAGCGCATGGTGCCCCGTGGCGACTGCATCAAAACCCAGCCGCTCGGCCCGCTCAAAGAGGAGATCGAATTTGATTGCTCGATTGCACTCAATGCAAGGGTTGGGTGTCAGCCCGGCGGCGTGATCTTCGACGAAGGGCTTTACTACGGCCGCTTCAAACTCGGAGGTGTAATTGAAAATGTGATGGTCAATGTCAAGCGAGTGAGCGACCCGTCGGGCGTCATCGACGTCAGAGACTGAGCAGCAGCCCGAATCTGATGCGCCACCCCAGAGCTTCAGCGTCGCCCCCACAACATCGTGACCCGCTTCTTTCAAGAGGGCGGCAGCGACCGACGAGTCAACCCCACCGCTCATGGCCACCAAAACACGCATAGTGACAGTTTGCCAGCCGGCGGTGACTTCTACTTCTCTCCTCGGAGACGGTAGACCACGTCCGCAAAGACCGCAATGAGCTGGTCGACATCTTCCTTGGTCGTTTCACGGCCCATGGTGAAGCGCAGGGCGCCACGAGCCTTGTCGTCAGGCATCTTCATCGCCTGTAAGACATGACTCACGACTGATGCGCCACTCGAACAACTAGCCCCGGCGGAAGCGGCAATGCCCGCGTTGTCCAGCAAGAACAACAACTCTTCACTGGCGAGACCCTCAACAGTGAGGTGTGTACAACCCGGTACGCGAGTCTCTTCGGTCGCCGTGATTGCCACGCCTGGGATGTAGCGAAGCGCTGCTTCCAGTCGGGCGCGCAGGGCGCTCACTCGTTCATTGACTTCCATGCGTTCACGGTCGACGACGCGACAAGCGGCGGCGAGCCCTACGGCGGCGGCTACGTCCACGGTGCCACCCCGGTGTCCACGCTCTTGACCTCCCCCGACTGAAACTGGGGAGAGCTTTATCTCCCGGCGCAGAACTAGAGCACCAGAATTCACTGGACCACCAATCTTGTGCGCGGCAATGGAAATCATGTCGATACTTTCGGTCAGCGCCGGTAAGTAGAGCCACGGCGCGGCCGCCACCGCATCAGTATGAGAAATACCACCATCGGGTACACCACCCGCAGTGACGCTGCCGACCACTGGAATCGGCTGGTAAACACCCGTTTCGTTATTGACAGTCATCACACTCACGATGGCCGTATTGGGCCCAACATTGTCCCACAGAGATGAGGTGGTTACAATTCCGAGATCATCCACATCGAGAAACCGGACTCGGACATCGTCAAACTCATCGGCCAACGCCAAAGCCGTATTCAGTACGGCGTGGTGTTCGGTCGGCGAAATAATAATGTCACTGACTTCATGGTGTTGGCGATGTTCACGAACGACTCCGGAAATCGCGAGGTGGCATGACTCCGTGCCACCTCCGGTAAAGATCACTTCGTGCGACGGTTGACCGACAAAGTTAGCCACGATGTCGCGGGCGTCCTCGATGGCTCGCCGAGCGGCGCGCGAAGCACTGTGCATCCCCGAAGGATTACCGACAACACCGTGCTGCCACGGCACCATGGCTTCGGCTACTTCATCAAGTCGCGGGGCACCGGCCCCGTGGTCGAAGTAGAAACTCTGCTCGCTCATGATTGGTAGAAGGTCTTCACGTTGACAAACTCCTTGATGCCGTATGCCGAGAGTTCACGTCCAAAGCCTGAATTCTTAATACCGCCAAATGGCAACTCGGGCAGAGAGGCGACCACCGCATTGGCAAAAACCATACCGGCTTCAATCCCAGAAATGGCGGCGTCAACTTCGGCCTGGTCGGTGGCCCAGATAGAACCTCCGAGGCCCCACGGGGTCGCGTTGGCCAGCGCGATGGCCGCCGGCAAATCAGGCACGACGTGCACGACCGCTACCGGACCAAAGAGCTCTTCGCACCCGGCGCGACTGGCCAAATCAACGTCGACGAGCACCGTGGGTGGGTAGAAGAAGCCGGGACCATCCAGCGGCGCACCACCGGTGAGAGCGCGTGCACCGTTCTTAATCCCGTCGTTCACCTGTGCGGCCAGACCGTCGCGTTGAGCGGCACTCACGAGTGGGCCCACCACGGTCGAGGGATCTAGGGGGTTACCGACCACGACCGCAGCCATGGCTTCGACGAAGCGAGTGGTGAACTCCTCGGCCCGAGAGGCCACCACGATGAAGCGCTTGGAGGCGATACAGCTCTGTCCATTGTTCTGGACGCGGGCCGTCACCGCAAAGGGAATAACGTCATCGAGATTGGCCGAATCGGCGATGATGAAGGCGTCGGATCCACCGAGTTCTAGGACACACTTCTTGAGATTGCGTCCGGCAATTTCCGCCACGGACCGGCCGGCTCGCTCGGAACCCGTCAGAGTGACGGCCGCTATTCGGGGGTCGGCGATGACACCCTCGATGTCCTCAACTTCTATAAAAGCATTTTGGAAGACACCTTCGGGAAAGCCGGCGCGGCGAAACAACATGCCGAGATACTCGGCGCAAGCGGGCACATTGGGAGCGTGCTTCAAGATGCCAACGTTGCCGGCCATCAAGGTGGGCGCCGCGAATCGGACGGCCTGCCACAGCGGAAAGTTCCACGGCATGATGGCCAGCACGGCGCCAATCGGATCAAATCGAATACCCGAAGCGGAACCACTGGTAGCGATTGACTCACTCGCCAACATCGCCTCGGCGTGCTCGGCGTAGTAGCGCATCGTCATTCCGCACTTGGCCACCTCACCCTTAGCGGCCGCAAAGGTCTTGCCCATCTCGCGTGACATCATCGCGGCAACAACGGGAACCTCGCTCTCGATGAGCTCAGCCGCACGATTCAGAAAAAGTGCTCGCTCCGCGAAGCTGGTGTGGCGCCACGCTTCAAAAGCACGGTGTGAACTATCCAGAACATTCTCGATGCCGGCGGGATCAAGAGAGGGATAGGTCGCAATGACTTCACCGGTGGTGGGGTTGGTGGCAACAAATGGCATAGTGGCAGTTTGTCAGGCGTTAGGGGTTGGCGTATCACCCATCACGGAAATGAATCGCGGCGCCCCAGCACGAACGGCCAGGTAGACACAGACCATCAAGCCCGTGCTGATAAGAGTCACCGGACGCAGACCGAACCGGTGGACAAAGAAACTCTGAGAGAAGGCGCCCAGCGGGTACGCCACCGACAAACTCATGGTGTAGAGCGAAAGAATTCGAGATCTTTCGCCGCCAGGGGCGTGGATTTGCACGACGGAGTTCAGGCCAGTCAGGGTCCCGATGTAGGCAGCACCCACAACGACCATGACCGCAACGGCCACGCTCAAGGTGGGACTCACCGCGTAGCCAGCCAGACCCACAATCATGACGATGAGCGAACCCTCCAAGACTTTGAGGCGAGACGTTCGAGCCGCAAGCGCGGGCAGGAGGATGGCCCCCAACACGGCACCTACCCCTTGGGCGGTAACGAGGGAGCTCGTCCCCACTTCGCCGGCGTGAAAGACCTCGATGGCCATAGTGGGAACAAAGGAGATGAAGGGACTCATGATGAAGGCAATCACCGCGATACTCAAAATAGGCGAGCGAGTACCCCGGACCGCCATGGCGGTCATGGCTCCATGTCGAATCTGATCAAAGAGATGACCCACCGGTGCAACCAACTGGCGGGGTCGACTCTTCACAAAACCGTAAATCAAGACGACAAGGTAGAACGTTCCAGCATTGATCGCGAAGCACCAACCCGCGGAACCAAAACCCATGACGACGCCGGCCAACATCGGCCCAATAATCCGTCCGAGATTGAACTGCGCCGATGATAAGGAAACGGCGGCTAGTACTTCATCGGTGTCGACAAGATCACGGAGCAACGACTGCCAACTCGCCCAGGAAGCTGCTCCCGCAAAGCCCTCCAGAATGGCAATCAAGACTGCGTCAATAGGTCGGAGACGACCAGTGAGATAGAGGACGGCCAACGTTGTGGCGCACAGGGCCATGACACCGTTAGAGAGCTGAATGATTCGCTCCCGGCTCATCCGGTCCGCGAGAGCACCACCAACTGGTGAAGCAATTGCACTTGGCATCCAGGCCGCCAGCGTCAAGATTCCCAGCCATACGGCGTTGTGCGTAGTGACCTGGAGATAGACCCCCATGGCCACTGACTGCATCCAAGTGCCCGAGGAGGAGACAAAGGAACTAATGAGGGCGAATCGAAAACTGCGATGGCGTAACGGTGCAAAGGACGTTGGAGCCATGCAGGGACGCTAGTCGGGTCACTGTACTCTCACCTCGTGCCAACGAACGAACTACATATCGCAAATGGGATAGTGGCTGAAGGTCGCCGTGTTGTGCTGCTGACCGGTGCAGGGATCTCTACCGCGTCGGGCATACCCGACTATCGCGGACCTGATGGTGTCTGGACAAAAAATCCCGGTGCGGAAGTGCGGGCCCACATTGACGTTTGGATGTCGGACGTAGATGTGCGCCGGGCCGGATGGCAACGTCGAGCCAATATGTCCTGGGAAACCGTCGAACCCAATGCGGCTCATCATGCGGTCGCTGACTTTGCCCTACGAGAGACACTCGACGTGGTGGTAACGCAGAACATCGATGGTCTTCATCAGAAGGCGGGTCTTACCAGGGAACGGCTCATTGAAATCCACGGAACAGTGCACGAATCTCTCTGCATGCGCTGCGGTTCGCGTGGTCCAATCGAGCCGACCATTCATCGCGTAGAGGCCGGAGACACCGACCCACGCTGTGAAACAATTTCCGGGGTCAGCCGCTGTGGCGGCATTTTGAAGGCCGCCACTATTTCCTTTGGTCAGTCACTCAACATCGAAGATCTGAATCGGGCCGAGCGGGCAGCCCGTGAGTGCGACGTATTCATTGCCGCCGGTTCCACGCTGGGGGTCTACCCCATTGCGGCGATTGTGCCTGCGGCCCAGAGAGCTGGAGCAAAAATCATCATCGCGAATGGCAGTCCCACCGAGATGGACGCGCTGGCCAACATCGTGGTCGCTGGCGATCTCACCGAGACGTTGCCAGCGATACTGGCTGGCTAGTTGTCGTCGTGCTTCTTAAGACGCGGACGCAGGGCAAACCAGAAGACTGAAAACAGGGTCACCACAACACCGACAATGCCGAGGGTCTTCTTCTTGCTACCGGTGGAAGGTTCGTTGCTCATACCCCCATGGTACGGCGATACCCCGGGGTTTGCACCCCGGGGTATCAATAGTTCGAACTGCTGAGGCTTAGGCCTGGTGGGCCGCTTCAATGACGAATTCCAACGAAACCTTGTGAGATACCACGAGATTGCCGTTTTCGAGAGTGCCTTCGAAGTTGACGTTGAAGTCACGACGGTCGATTTCACCACGAGCTTCGAAGCCCGCAACCGTCACGCCAGGCGCCATGCCAGGGCCCGTGCCGAGGAATTCGAGCTCGAAATTGACAGTCTTCGTGACGCCACGGAGGGTCAACTCGGCTTCGAGGTTGTAGAGGTCGCCGCTCTTAGCGGTGATCTTGTTCGAGACAAACTCCAACGTGGGGTGATTCTCAAGGTCCAAAAAGTCGGGGCTCTTGAGGTGACCATCACGCATCTCGTTGTTCGTGGTGATTGATCCGGCCTGCACGGTGGCGGTCACTGACGAGGTCTCGGCAGTTTCGCCAATAACCACAGTTCCGGCGAACTCGGTAAATGAACCACGGACCTTGGCGGCCATGAGGTGGCGCACGGTGAAGTTCACGGACGAGTGCACTGAATCGACGCTGTAGGTACCGGGAGTGGGCAAATTGCTCATTAAATATTCCTTAATTGGAGGGGGTTGTATGTCTCGAGTGATTATAGTTGCAAATACAACTATTAGTCAAGCAATAACTTTAGAAGCAACCACTTGGCTACACTTTCCCTATGGCTATTGAGGAATTCTGTCCATCTAGAGACCCTCGGGTGCTGCTCTTCGCCCAACTTTCCGACACCAACGCCCGCCTCGAGCGTCAGCTTGACGGGGAGCTTCGTTCTCGGGCCGAACTCCCACTTCCCTGGTTCGAGACCCTTCTTCGCCTGCGTCAGTCTCTCGAAGGTCACTTAACGATGAGTGAAATTGCTGACGCCATCGTTCACTCGACTGGTGGCACCACAAGGTTGATAGACCGCATGGAGGAGGAAGGGCTCGTAGCGCGTCAGGCCTGCCCCAAAGATCGTCGGGCCATCCACGTCGCAATCACGGAATCGGGCAACACCCGTTTCGACGAGGCGTTAGACATCCACGTTGAGCTACTGGCCGAACTCTTTGACCGCAATCTCTCAGCCGACGAACAGGCCCAACTCGTTGGGCTGTTGAGGAAGCTCCGCTAGTTCGTTGCCTTCGCCACCCAGGCCAGTGCGCCGGAGCGTTCGTCATCAAAGGAAAGTTCTTCACCGTCACCAATGCCAGCTGTTGCGTGAATCTCGGTTGCGAGTACTTCACTGGCGACGAGCGCAAAACCATCAGACAGATCGTCGACACCCACCAAGTGCAGAGTGATGCGGTCCGAGACATCAAGGCCGGTCGTTTTACGAAGATCTTGGATCTGACGAACCAAATCGCGCAAGTAGCCGCGGCGGAGGAGTTCGTCATTCAAGGTGAGATCCAGCGCAACAACTTCGCCGCCCTCGCGTCCAACGGCAAAGCCACCTTGACTCTTAACGCGTAGTTCAATGTCGTCGGTGCCGAGGACAAAGTCGCCGGTCGAGAGGTTCAGCGAGACGGTTTCGCCCCGTTCAAAGGCGGCGGCCACGGCCGCCCCATCGAGTTGACTCAGCGCCGGGCGTAGCTCCTTGGCCGCCTCGCCCAGGCGTGGTCCGAGCGTTCGGAAGTTGGGAACCAGTTCGAAACTCAACACATCGGCCAGTTCGGTGCCGTACTCAATAGCGTCTACGTTGAGTTCTTCTTCAACAACGCCAGCCGGTGGGCGGGGGCTACCTGGTGGCAAGAAGACCAGGGCCCGAGCCAGAGGCTGGCGCACCTTGACGCCAGCGTCGGCGCGAGCGGCCCGACCCATCGAGGTCAGACTGCGAGCGACCACCATGGCTGCTTCGAGTTCATCGTCAATGTCGGCTTCGAGCGTGCGCGGCCAGTCAGCCAAGTGGACCGAGTTCGTCGCGTCGAGCCCAAACAGTTCCCGGTACATCGAGTCCGCCACAAAGGGGCAGAACGGTGCGAGCAGCAGCGAGATGCGCTGGAGCACTTCGAGCAACGTGGCCTGCGCCGCCAGAGAATCGGACCGGGGGGCGTTGGGGTCAGTGCGCCAAAAACGTCGGCGACTGCGGCGGACGTACCAGTTCGACAGGTCGTCGACGAGGTTCGAAACGGCTGACGCCGCCGGCAACGGCTCGTACCCATCAAGGGATTCGGTGACAATCTTGGTCGTCCGCTCGAGGCGCGACAGAATCCAACGATCCATGTCGGGCCGATCGGCTCGGACGGGAATCTCGGAGTCTCGGGGATCAAACCCGTTGAGTGAGGCGTAGGTCGTGAAGAAGCTGTAGGTATTCCACAACGTGCCGAGCGTCTCACGCATTGATGAATCGATGGCCCCGAGTGAAGCACGGGTGGGTGTCCAAGGGGAACCTTGCGAGAACATCCACCAGCGCAGCGGATCGGCTCCGCGAGAGTTCAAGACTTCCCACGGGTCAATCACGTTGCCTACGGATTTGCTCATCTTGCGACCATCAACATCCACGATGTGTCCGAGACAAAGAACGTGCTCGTACGGCTTGGCGCCGAAGACCAGGGAGTTCACCGCCAACAATGAGTAGAACCACCCTCGGGTCTGGTCAATGGCTTCGGCGATGAACTGCGCAGGAAAGTTAAAGAGGGCTTCAGAACCGGGCACGTGGGGATAGCCAACTTGGGCGGCCGGCATGGCACCAGAATCGAACCAGGCATCGATGACTGGCTCCACCCGCTTCGCTTCAACACCACAGGTGGGACAAGCAAAGGTAACGGCGTCAATGGAGGGACGGTGGGGATCTAAATCGGAGAGATCTCGCTTGGTGAGTTCACCTAACTCCTTGAGCGAGCCAATGCACGTGAGGTGTCCGTCGGCACAACGCCAAATCGGGAGAGGTGTTCCCCAGAAACGGTCCCGAGAAAGAGCCCAGTCGACGTTGTTGGCGAGCCACTCGCCGAATCGTCCTTCACGAATGTGCTCCGGGTGCCAGTCAATGGTCTTGTTTTCATTGACCATTAGTTCCTTGAACTTGGAGGTCGCGATATACCAACTGGGCTTACCCCAGTAGATAAGAACGGTCGAGCAACGCCAACAGTGTGGCAGGGAGTGTTCGTAGTTAAAGCGGCGAATCAAGATGCCACGGCGCTCAAGCTCATCATTGATTCCAGCGTTGGCATCACGAACACCAATACCGGCCAGCCACGGAACTTGCGAGGTAAATGCGCCATCGGGACCCACGGGGTTGACGGTGGGCAGACCATTCATTCGCGCGACCTGACGGTCGACTTCACCGAATGCCGGGGAGAGGTGGACGAGTCCGGTGCCATCTTCGGTCGTGACGTAGTCGGCGGGAACGACGCGGCAGGCATCGGCGTCTTCAGGGAGCTCCACGTCGTCGAAGGGACGGCGGTAGTGCAGTCCGACGAGTTGGCTACCGCTGAACGTGGCATCCGGCTTGACGCCCTCGCCACAGACGGCCTCGACGAGTGCTTCGGCCATCACGAGCCCGTTCACGACGGCATAGCTCACCTCGGGGTTCACCGCGACACCGACGTTGCTGAGCAACGTCCACGGTGTCGTCGTCCAGACCGCTAGGTGTGTAGCGCCAGGGAGATCGTGAGCGTCAGTGATTTCGAGCTGGACGTAGCAGCTCTCGTCGAATTCATCGGTGTAGACACCGGGCTGACCGAGCTCGTGACTCGATAGAGCCGTACCGCAACGCGGGCAGTACGGCACGACCTTGAGGTCCTCGTAGAGCAGCTCTTTGTTGAAGAGTTGTTGCAGCTGCCACCAGACAGATTCGACGTAACTAGTGTGATACGTCCAGTAGGCCGACTCCAGATCGACCCAGTAGCCAATGCGCTCGGTGAGCTTTTCAAACTCCCCTACGTAGGTATGAACGCTCTCCCGGCACAGGCGAGTGAACTCGGCAATACCGACTTCTTCTTCAATGGCCTTCTTGCCAGAGATCCCAAGGCGCTTTTCGACTTCGACCTCGACCGGCAACCCGTGGGTGTCCCAGCCGGCCCGACGCTGAACAAAGTGGCCCTGCATAGTTTGATAGCGACAGAAAAAGTCCTTATAAATACGGGCCCAGACGTGGTGCAAGCCCGGCTTGCCGTTGGCCGTTGGCGGGCCTTCGTAAAAGACCCAAGGTGCGGCCCCTTCGCGCTGCTGCATCGAGCGGGCGAAGACATCGTGCTCACGCCAACGGACGAGCTCGGCTTCTTCGAGCGCGACGAAATCGATCTCAGCACTGATTGGACGGAACACAAAACCCCTTTGTCTGGTCCTATCGTAGAAGACGACGGCATACCAATCGTTTTCTCCTAGGGTGCCCTCGTGCAATTGACCATCGAGCGTGAAGCCCCCTCCTCCCCCGCCGTTCGTGCGCTGATCTACTGCGCCCTCGAGGAACTCGGTCGCCGTTACGGGAGTAACGCGGATGACCACAGTCTTTCTTTTGACGAACTCGAACTACCAACCGGGGCTTTCTTCGTGGCACGGCTCGATTCTCACCTTGCCGGAGGTGTGGCCCTGAGAAGGATTGGCGACCCCAGCGAACGAGCCGCAGAGGTAAAGCGACTCTGGGTGCGACCCGACCTACGCCAAGCAGGCGTGGCACAGCGATTGATGATTGCGCTGGAGAAGTTCGCCCCGACACTGGACGTGGCGTCGATTTACCTCGAGACTGGCGACAAGCAGCCCGAGGCCATCAAGTTCTATTCCCGCATTGGATACGAACGCATCGCAGCCTTCCCCGATGGAGTCGACCACTACCCCGAAGGACTCAAGTTCCAAAAGGTGTTGGCGAACTAGTTCGCAAATCGTTCGTCGAGCCACTCCGGGGTGAGCTCTTCCAGAGAGTTCAACACGAGGTCGGCAATTTGAAAGGCCGGCATGCGCAGTTCATCGGCCACCGGCACCGCCACGCACGTCATACGGCCGGCCTTCGCAGCGAGAACACCCGCGGCCGAGTCTTCAAAAACGAGACACGAGGTCGGCGCTGCGCCGAGTACTTTTGCCGCAGTGAGAAAGACCCCAGGGTGGGGTTTGCCGTAGGGCTCGATGTCGGCCGAGTGGATGGATTGAAAGAGATCTACGAGGTTGAAGTTCTCAAGACACCTCATAATGAGCGGCATCGGAGTCGAACTCGCGACCGCAATCGGTCCCCGCTCCGAGGCCAGCTCGATAGCCCGCAGGGCCCCCGGCATCATCACGCCTTCAGACTCCACTAAATCGCCGACGGCTTGCAGAATCATCTCGACCACTTCGGGCCGCGATGGTGATTCCCAAGGGTGTTGGGCAAACCAGTAGTCGACAACTTCAGAAACGAACATGCCCTTAGTCAGGCGCACCTCGCCAGGAGGAATCGGTACGCCGAGATCACCAAGAATTTTGAGTTCGGCCTTGTGCCAGAGAATCTCTGAATCGAGCAGGAGCCCGTCCATGTCAAACAGGGTGGCGGTCAGCATGGAACTACTTTCTCACAGCAACAAGATTTCGTGAAACGAAGTGTTAGAGCGCGGCCTCAATAGCGGAGACCAGTGAGGCGTCTTCAGGGGCCACGAGGGGACCGAAACGTGTGATCGAGCCGTCACGGCCAATCAAGAACTTCTCAAAGTTCCAGCGGATGTCACCGGTGTGTCCTTCGGCGTCCGTAGTTTCCGTCAAGATGCCGTAGAGCGGATGACGACCTTCGCCGTTGACTTCGACCTTCTCGAGGAGCGGGAAGCTCACGCCGTAGGAAGTTGAGCAGAAGGTCTGGATCTCTTCAGCGCTACCGGGCTCCTGCTCGCCAAACTGGTTGCAGGGAACGCCGAGGACGGTGAAGCCCTGGTCGGCGTAGTGCTGCTGCATCTCTTCGAGGCCGGTGTACTGGGGAGTGAGACCGCACTTAGAGGCGACGTTCACGACGAGA
>Ga0136641_1000403_pt1 | contig 18649 bp, 18 predicted proteins | sample EliLak1302023Y_FD_115312 | JGI IMG/M metagenome (GOLD analysis project Ga0136641, IMG submission 115312) | Freshwater microbial communities from Elizabeth Lake, Yosemite National Park, California, USA - 13020-23Y | ecosystem: Environmental > Aquatic > Freshwater > Lake ...
AAATGCGCGAAGAGTTGGATGGCTAGGAATTAATTCTGGTGGCCTTGCGAACAGTGACTCTTCTGATTTAAGCGAGGTCGAAACAATCCAGAGCAATGGGAAAATGATGAGGCAGGCAAAAACCGTGAGAACACCATAGGAGGCGATGAGTGAAATTCGATCGCTAACTTTGCGGCTCTTCATCGTTTTACTCCGACTCATCACGCAACACCTTTGAATATAGGCCACTAACAGCCAAGAGGAGTACAAGGATTACGACAGCTTCGGCAGATGCGCGACCAAAGGCAAAGTTTTGGAATGCCTGAGTGTAGATATCAATTGAAACCACAGTCGTTGCGCCAGCTGGTCCACCGGATGCTAATAGCCAGATAATTGTAAAGTGCTTAAACCACCAAGCGGTTTCTAAAATTGCCATAACTAAAATAATTGGCATGAGGCCAGGAATGGAGATGTACCGGAATTGCTGCCACTTATTGGCGCCATCGATTGCAGCAGCTTCATAACGTTCTGCTGGAATATTCTTTAATCCGGCAGACATCATGATCATGACGATTGGAAAACCCTTCCAAATCGCAACAAAAACACAGAGTGTGAATGCCGAGCGACCAGAATCAAACCACGAAACATCTTGCTTGATTAAGCCAACGGTTTGCAAAAGATAATTTACTAGGCCATATGTTGGGTTGAGTAACCATTTCCAAATGAGTGCTGCTACAACCTCAGGCAAGAGCCAAGGGAGCATTAAAATAATTTTAAAAGCTGTGGCGAAACGAATTTTTTGATTAAGAATTGTTGCGAGCAACAACCCAACTATAAGATTTCCTACCACCACAAAGAATGCGAAAGTTCCACTCACTTTGATGCTTTGTAGAAAATCATGATTAGTGAGGATCTGCTTGTAATAACGCAGGCCAACAAATTGCCAACTATCAATCAGATTCGTTTTAAAGAAGCTGATAAAAATTCCATAAGTAAGGGGATAAATAATAAGTGAGAGAACAAGAATTCCAGCAGGGAGCGCAAATACATAGCCAGATCTAGCCTCGCGCTTCTTAAATGCCGTTCTCATCGCCTCTAGTTTCTACCAATTTTATTTTCTCACGTGTGCTGGAGTATTTAACGTAGATAGATGGGGCGGAAGTTTCCTTCCGCCCCATCTTTAATCTGCAATCAGATTCTGTGTGGCGAAACGCTTACGCGTTGTCCTTCACGATCTGTTGTGCCTTTGCGGCTGTATCTGCAGCAATTGCATCAATGGTCTGATCACCCTTGATAGCTGCCTGATATGCCTTGGATGAAAGTGCAGCAATTGATCCGTAGAAAGGAGCTTGTGGGTCAATGTAGAGAGTTCCTTGACCGGCCTTCACGAATCCAGCTGACATTTCAGAGTTAACCTGAGGATCTGCTTGCGCTTCCAAGCTTGCTGGCAAGCGGTAAGTCGCTGCGTTAAACGCAAGTGACCACTTCTTGCTTAATGCAAACTTGATAAATGCAGCAGCTGCCACCTTGTGCTTGCTCTGTTGTGAGATAGCAAAACCAAGTTGGTTGATAACTGTTGTTGCCTTCACGCCTGTAGCAGAAGGAATCGGAGCACCAGCAAGCTTGCCCTTTGCATCTGGGTTGTTAGCTAAAACAACACCAATTGAGTGAGGACCGGTGATCATCATTGCGGCAATTCCCTTAGCAACTTGAATAGAAGCCTCTGGGTAACCAGTTGAGAATTGTCCTGGTGGTACGCAACCTGATGCAACAGCATCCTTGTAAAGCTTCAGCGCTGCCTTCCAGCCATCGGAGTTTTGACCGACAACCCATGCACCAGATGAACCCTTACCTAGATCAACCGCGCCCATGTTGCGAGCGACTGCGTTGAAGCGACCTTGGCCGGAACCGTTATCAGTTCCTACCATTGCCCAACCGTATTGATCAATCTTTCCATCGCCATTGGTGTCCTTAGTGAGCTTCTTGCAAATGTCTAGGAAGCTATCCCAAGTTGTTGGTGGCTTTAAACCTGCAGCAGCAAAAATATCTGTGCGGTAGAGAATTGCAGTTGGAATTGAGAACCAAGGAGCAAATGCAAGCTTGCCATTGATGGTCGCTTGATCAACGTTGGTCTTTGCAATTCCAGCAACATAATCTGGACCGAGCATTGTGGTCATGTTTTCGATTAGCTTGTTAGCTGAACCGTAAGCTGCCCATACTGGACCAGTTTCAAAAACATCTGGCATGTTACGAGCAACGCCCATAGCTGTGAGCTTGGCGTTAAGTTCGTTATTTGGAATACCAATTACTTTCACCTTCACTGAAGGACAAGCCTCCATGAATGCCTTGACGTAATCAGCAACAACTAGACCATCTGGACGCTCAACGAATGTTGAGGACATGTAGGTCAGTTCGCCGGTGTAACGAGGGCAGACTGTGTAGTCAACCTTTGGTGCTTTTGTAGCTGCACTTGCGGCAATTGTGCTCATGCCAGTAACGGCGAGAACAACTGTTGCTGCAACTGCAACCAACTTGCGGCTTGAGCCGCGAGAGAGCATGGATCGCATGTAAAACCTTCCTATTTCTCGAGGGTAGGGATTGGTCTAACAACGTTAATTTACTAGAAATTCACGAAAAAACCACCTTATTGTGATCCAGGCAACCTAGAGATATTCGACGAAGAGCGCTTCAAAATAATAACTTTTTGTAATACAAGGGACTTTCCTAGAAAATCTCACAATACCGATGAGTAGGCTGGCCGCTATGAGGGATCAAGGCAAACGGGTCTATGACAATCCCGTTGCATCGGGCTATTCGCAATTTATGCGAAGTGGTTGGGGTAATAGCGAGTTAGCAGATTTGGCAGTGAGCCCTGCTGTCACTTGGGCCGCCAATCGTCGGGCAATTCTCTCCGCGCAATTTCCTGGTACTCGCCTAGTTATTGCTGCGGGCAGTGCAAAGCAGAGAAGCAATGACACGAATTATCGCTTTCGCCCGCATAGCGCATTTATCTATTACACCGGCGTGCAAGGTGTTGAGGCAACACCTAACGCAGTTTTAATTCTCGAGCCACGAGCTGGCGGCCATGAAGCACTTCTCTTTGTTAATCCACGTTCTACTCGTGACAGCGATGCATTCTTCTCTGATACTGCAAATGGTGAACTCTGGATTGGGCGGCGATTTACAACAGCAGAAGCTGCGCAGCGGTGGCAAATACCCACTCTCTCAATTCAAGATTTAGAAGAACGCTTGAGTGGAACCGTTCCCACACTCACAATTCGTGGGTTAGATGAAAGAGTAGATAAAGCTTGCATAGCTAGTGAACGAGATAGCGAACTCCTCTCATTTGCATCTGCACAACGCCTCATAAAAGATGAGCATGAAATTGCCGAACTTCAAGCATCGGTCGATGCAACAGCTCTTGGCTTTGCCGACATGATTCGCGCACTTCCCGCCGCGATTTCTCACTCTCGTGGTGAGCGCATTATGGAGGCTGCCTTCTTTGGCCGCGCTCGTTTGGCGGGAAATGATTTGGGTTACGACACCATTTCGGCAGCTGGCGCCAATGCCTGCATCTTGCATTGGATTAGAAATGATGGGGATGTTAAGCCGGGTCAATTAATGTTAATCGATGCTGGAATTGAATTAGATTCTTATTACACCGCCGACATCACTCGAACTTTTCCGATTAATGGAAAATTCACTGAGATTCAACGAACTTTATACTCACTGGTCTTTGAAGCGCAGAAGGCAGGTTTTGCCGCGATAAAGCCTGGGGCAGATTTCAAATCAATTAACTTGGCAAGTCAACAAGTGCTCGCGCAAGGATTAGCAGATCTTGGAGTCTTAAAAGTAAGCGCTGAGGAATCATTGAAGCCAGAGAATCATTTTCATCGCCGCTGGACCTTGCACGGAGTGAGCCACATGCTCGGGCTGGATGTTCATGATTGTGCGCAGGCGAGAAAAGATCAGTACACCGATGCAAAATTAGCAGCCGGCATGGTTCTTACCGTTGAACCAGGGCTCTACATACAGCCAGATGATGAACTCTTCGCGCCAGAATTTCGCGGCATTGGTATCCGGATTGAAGATGATGTTCTTGTTACAGAAGATGGTTGCCGTAATTTAAGCCAAGCAATGCCGCGCCATCCTGATGAAATTGAAAGTTGGATGGCTAATTTGCTTCGCTAACTAATTAATTGAATCCCTAGCCAAGCTGCACTTAATCCTAAAATCAGAGAAATTCCCAGGTTGAGCGCTACTTCTTTATAGCGCTTGAGTTCGTAGGCAAGATAAAGATCGAGAATAAAAGTGGACCAGGTCGTGAAAGCTCCAGCAAAACCAGTAGTAACAAGGCTATGAATTGATTCTCCAGAACCGATTACTAGGCCAATAATGAATGAGCCAACAACGTTAACAACGAGAATGCCATAAGGAAAGCGGTGGCGTGCGCGTAATTGCTGATCTATCCAGAAACGAAGTGGCGCACCGATAGCTGCACCGAGGATTACATAGAGAGCATTCACGAATTCACCGGAACAATTCTTCTAGCCATCGGAATAACAATTGCGACAATAAGAAGGCTAAGAGCAATTGTTGCTAGTAAGTAAATAAATCCTGAGCCGTTGACTGCTTCTAGCGCTAGCGCAGAAAATGTTGTCAGGCCGCCACAGAATCCAGGAAGAAAGAAGTGGCGCAAAAATTGGCTGCCGCGGCGTTCGATAAAGACCAATAGAAATGCAGCAAGTGCCACACCGGAGAGATTTGCTACGAGCGTGCCGATTGCCGAATTAGATTGAGTTGTAAGCGCCCAGCGAAGTAGTGACCCTAGTACGCCACCAATTGCAACAACGAGAAACTTCATCACCGATCAAATAACTGGCGTGAATTTGCTGGGAAATTTAAAGAGCAAGCTGGTGGAGATCGAAATGATAAGAGCCCCCCAAAATGCGGCCCAGAAACCACTCAGCGTTAGTGCATCGCTCCAGCGATCGGTGAGTTTGAGCATTGCTGCATTAATAATCAAGAGAAAGAAGCCGAGTGAAATAATTGAGATCGGAAAGGTAAGAATTTTTACCAGGCTGCCAATAAATGTATTAATCACACCAAAGAGAAGAGCTACTTTGAAATAGGTCCAAGTGCCGCCAGCAACGCTGATTCCAGGAATTATCAGAGCAGCAAACCAGATTGCAATTGTGAGGCTAAGCCAGCGCCACAGTAATCGAATCACAAAAGTTAGTTTATGCCCTCGCGTTTGCGAATCTTGGAACCAAGCCAACGAATTGGATCGTATTTCTCATCAACTACGCGCTCCTTCATCGGAATGATCGCATTGTCAGTGATTCGAATGTGCTCTGGGCAGACTTCAGTGCAGCACTTGGTGATGTTGCACATTCCCAATCCATGCTCTTCTTGCGCAGTTTTCTTCCGATTGCGCAGAGTATCGAGTGGGTGCATGTCTAATTCAGCGATACGAATAAAGAAGCGTGGCCCAGCAAATGACTTCTTATTCTCTTCATGGTCGCGGATTACGTGGCAGGTATCTTGGCAGAGGAAACACTCAATACATTTACGAAATTCTTGGCTGCGTTCAACGTCCACTTGTTGCATCCGATAGTCACCAGGCTTGAGATCAGTTGGTCCAGCAAATGCTGGAATCTCCATTGCTTTCTTGTAATTAAAAGAGACATCGGTAACTAAATCGCGAATCACTGGGAAGGCGCGAAGTGGCGTAACAGTAATTGTTTCACCCTCTTCAAACATGTTCATTCGGGTCATACAGGCAAGACGTGGCTTGCCATTAATCTCCATTGAACAAGATCCGCACTTACCTGCTTTGCAATTCCAACGCACAGCAAGATCTGACATCTGAGTGGCCTGCACGCGGTGAATTACATCGAGTACTACTTCGCCTTCATTGGCTTCTACTTCAACATCGTGAAGGGCGCCATCTTTGGCATCTCCGCGCCAAATCCGTAGCTTGACCATCTTCTCTGCTGCGCTCATCACGCACCACCCTTCACAGATGTAATTTCTGCTGGCGTTAAATATTTCATTAACTCATCTAATTCGAAGAGGTCGAAGAGTTCTTTGGGGAGTGAAGGAAGTTTCTGCTGGACAACATCAACGCTCTTGCCATTCCAGGAGCTAATGGAATTGACTTGGCGCCACTCTGGATTCATTGCAGGGAAGTCATCGCGGGTATGTCCTCCACGAGATTCTTCGCGTTGTAGCGCAGAACGAGCGATGCACTCCGAAACCAGAAGCATGTTGTCTAAATCAATTGCTAAGTGAAAACCAGGATTAAATGCGCGGCCGCCTTCAGCTTTTGCAGTTGTAACCCGGCTGCGAAGTTGAGCGAGTTTAACGATCGCCTCTTCTAATTCTTTTCCAGTGCGAATAATTCCTACTAAATCATTACTTGTCTGCTGAAGCTCTTGATGAATCGTGTATGGATTCTCGCCACCAACGCGGGTAAATGGCGCATTAAGTCGTTCAGATGCACCGCGCACACTCGCCTCGCTGACTGGATTCTTGCCACTTGCCTTGATGTATGCAGCAGCACCAGCACCGGCGCGACGTCCAAATACCAAGAGATCAGAGAGTGAATTACCACCAAGGCGATTTGAACCATGCATACCGCCGGCAACTTCACCTGCAGCGAAGAGACCAGGAACGCCAACTGCTGCGGCAGAATCGGGTTCTACTTCAATGCCACCCATTACATAGTGACAGGTAGGACCAACTTCCATTGCAGTCTCAGTGATATCAACATCTGCTAACTCTTTAAATTGATGCCACATCGATGGCAATTTCTTTTTAATAACATCGGCTGGCAGGCGCTTTGATACATCGAGAAAAACGCCGCCATGTGGTGAGCCACGGCCAGCTTTAACTTCAGAGTTAATTGCACGCGCAACTTCATCACGTGGCAGCAACTCTGGCGGACGGCGATTATTTGTCTGATCGCCATACCAACGATCAGCTTCTGCCTCGTTATCTGCATATTTATCTTTGAAAACTTCTGGAATGTAATCAAACATAAATCGCTTGCCTTCAGAGTTGGTGAGTACTCCACCATCGCCACGAACCGATTCGGTTACTAAAAGTCCACGAACCGATGGTGGCCAGACCATTCCAGTTGGATGAAATTGCACGAATTCCATATCAACTAAGTGGCCGCCGGCTTTAAGGGCGAGCGCATGGCCATCGCCAGTGCCCTCCCATGAATTACTTGTTACCTTAAAAGTCTTACCAATTCCGCCAGTTGCTAAAACAACGGCAGGTGCTTCGAAGAGAACTTCATTTCCAGTTTCGCGCCAATATCCATAAGCACCAGATACTTTGCCACCCTCTTTGAGAATTTCAGTAATTGTTAATTCAGCGAAGACTTTGATGTAGCTCTCTGGATCACCATGATTGCGCGCATCTTCTTGTTGCAGTGCCACGATCTTCTGTTGCATGGTGCGAATTAATTCCAAACCGGTCCGATCACCAACGTGTGCCAGACGTGGAAATTCGTGGCCGCCGAAGTTGCGCTGGCTAATCTTTCCCTCTTTAGTGCGATCAAAGAGCGCACCCCAAGTCTCTAACTCCCAGACGCGATCAGGTGATTCCTTTGCATGAAGTTCGGCCATGCGCCAATGATTGAGAAATTTTCCACCGCGCATGGTGTCGCGAAAGTGCACCTGCCAGTTATCACTGGAGTTGACGTTACCCATTGATGCAGCAACGCCACCCTCTGCCATAACGGTGTGGGCTTTACCAAAGAGTGATTTACAAATAATTGCAACGCGCAGACCAGCTTCACGTGCCTCTACTGCAGCACGAAGTCCGGCGCCACCGGCGCCGATCACTACGACATCGTATGAATGTCGCTCTAGCTCGCTCATTGCGTCTGCTCTCCCGTTCGCTTAGAAGAAGTAAAAATTAGTGAGTGATCCGGATGCAACCGCTCGAACATAAACATCGCTCAGTGCAACGCCAAAGAGTGAGATCCACGCAAAAGTCGGATGGCGATGATTGAGAACTGATACCCAGCCCCACAATTTGTATCGCACTGGATGCTTGGAAAAATTACGGAGACGACCACCGATTGTGTGGCGACAGGTGTGGCATGAAGCTGAATAGAGCCAGAGCAGAGTCGCGTTGGTAAGGAGTACCAAAGTTCCAACGCTCAAATGACCCCATTGGCCATCAGCATTTCTAAATGCAAGAACGGCATCAATTGTTAAAAGAACGTTGAAGATTAATCCGGCGAAGAAGAACCAACGATGGCCATTTTGCAGAATAAGTGGCGCGCGAGTTTCGCCGGTGTAAGTCTTATGTGGTTCGGCAACTGCACATGCTGGCGGTGATTGCCAGAATGAACGGTAATACGCCTTGCGATAGTAATAGCAAGTCATTCGGAATCCGAGTGGAAAGATCAGAATAAAGAGCGCTGGTGAAATTACCATTCCAAAAATTGCAATTGTGCCAAATGGTTGTCCGAGTAGCGATGCGCCATCAGGACAGCCATTTGTTAAACATGGGGAATAGAAAGGTGAAATTAACGGCTCTGCAAAATAATTCTTTCCTTCAAATGCGCGGATGGTTGCGTAGATAATAAAAGAAACGAGAACTACAACTGTGATGAGAGGTTGTAGCCACCATTTATCAGTGCGAAGTGTGCGTTCTGCAATCTTCGCGCGCGTGGGTGCAAATACTCCGGCCATGGGCTAAGTGTGCTCCGATGTCATTAGGAGTTCTAGACCAATGCAGCCTTACTCGCTATGAATTAAGCCACTAGCCAATAATTAAGCCACTAGCCAATAATTAAGCCACTAGCCCTAATTTCATGTGATAAAACTCCTGGCGGAGGGCGTGGGATTTGAACCCACGAAGGTTTCCCTTGCCGGTTTTCAAGACCGGTGCACTCGGCCGCTATGCGAGCCCTCCGCCGCGTAATCTACCTGAAAGAGGGATAAATCAAAAAACGCGAAAGTTAGCGCGGAGGAAGTTGTAAAAGTTCTTCGATTATCTGCGAAACACCATGTTCTGTGCTCGCTGGTGCAAGAGCAGTTGCATGTTTGATTCCATCGGGATGTCCATCTGCCATTGCATAGGAGCGGCCACACCATGACAACATGGAAAAATCATTGGGGTTGTCTCCGAATGAAATGCAATCTTCAGAATTAATTCCCAGTTTCTTTGCAAGCTTTGCGAGAGTCTCTCCCTTTGAAACACCAAGTGCTGAAATTTCTAACAGTGATTCATTGGGATTTGAGTGCGTGACGTTAACTAAATCTCCTACTTCCTTGCTTGCGATCTCTAACATTTGATCTGACGATAATTCATAGTTGGGGCAGCGCACTAAAATTTTCAAAGTTGGTGATGTCATGATTGAGAGAATGTCAGGGACTCCCACTGAATCTAATCCGATGTCCCATCGTGGAATGTAGGTAGCCTCACGGTGAAATGAACTGTGGTTTTCGATCGCAAATGCCACATTAGGAATAACTTCACGCAACTTCTTGACAGCTGCTACTTGCGCCTCAACTGGAATTAACCACTGCTCAATAACTTGGCTGGTGCGTAAGTCATAGAGCATTGCACCGTTGCCACAGATAGCGCTTCCAAATGAGAAGGTCTCTGAAATTTCTACCATCCAACGTGGTGGGCGACCAGTGACAAAGAAGATTTCTATACCTAGTTGATGCGCCTTAGTAAATGTGGCAATCGTTTCTTGGGAGATACCAAAATCATGAGTGACGATCGTGCCATCTAAATCAGTTGCAATTAATTTGGGGCGAAAGTTCACACCAACTCAAATCTGGTCATGCCAAGGAAAGGTTGCAGAGCTTTCGGAACATTGACTGTGCCATCGCTATTTTGGTGATTCTCTAAAATTGCAACAATCATGCGGGGGATTGCCACCAGCGTACCGTTGAGCGTTGCAACTGCTTGTGTTGCAGATTCACCTTTAAAACGAATATTCAAACGACGGGCTTGGAATTCGGTGCAGTTAGAGGTGCTCGTTACTTCGCGATAAGCATCTTGAGTAGGAATCCACGCTTCACAATCAAATTTACGAATTGCACTTGAGCCAAGATCTCCGGTTGCAACATCAATTACCCGATAGGGAATCTCCATCGCATTGAGGAAATCCTTCTCCCATTGCAATAAACGCTGGTGTTCGGCATCAGCATCTTCTGGTTTGCAGAATGTAAACATCTCTACCTTGTCGAATTGATGCACACGAATAATGCCGCGCGTATCTTTTCCATAAGTACCGGCTTCACGGCGAAAGCACGATGAGTAACCGGCATAACGAAGTGGCAGCAACTTTTCTTCCAAAATTTCATCCATGTGATACGCCGCTAGGGGAACTTCACTCGTTCCAACTAAATAGAAATCATCTGCTTCTAAATGAAAGACATTCTCTGCAGCTTGGCCCAAAAATCCAGTGCCCTCCATTGCCGCTGGCTTTACCAGCACCGGTGGAATGACTGGAATGAAGCCAGCTTTAACTGCGCTGCTAATTGCATAATTAACTAGCGCAAACTCTAAGAGTGCACCTACGCCAGTTAAATAATAGAAGCGCGAACCTGAAACCTTTGCACCGCGTTCAGTATCAATCGCACCAAGTAATTTTCCAAGTTCGACATGATCTTTAGCAGCAAAACCCTCTTTGGAAAAATCTCGTGCCTTGCCAATCTCTTCTAAAACCACAAAATCTGCTTCGCCACCAATTGGCGCACGGCTATCCACTAAATTAGAGATACCGAGCAATTCATTATGCGCAAGAAGTTCTGCTGCACTCTTCTTAGCATCGGCTGCCTTCACTTGGTTTGCCAACTCTTTCGCGTTGGCCAAAAGGGTTGCTTTCTCATCACCTTTGGCACTGCCCACTGACTTTGAAAGCGCATTCTGTTCCGCGCGTAATTTTTCAAATTCTGCGATCGCGCTCCGCCTTGTCTCTTCAGCTGCGAGCGCCTTGTCAACAATTGCTACATCTTCACCGCGCGCTTTTTGGGATGCACGTACTGCATCAGGGTTTTCGCGAAGTACTTTGAGATCAATCATTATTAACCTAGTTTATCTGCGCGAGGATAAGAACCTAGGAAGCGAATCTCATCACAAATGGAGCGAAGTCCAGCAACTGCTGCTCCTACCTGCGGATCATCGATATGACCTTCGGCATCGATAATGAAGTGATAGTGGCCCAACTCCCGCCCAGTCGGACGTGATTGAATAAAAGTTAAATTCACTTCACGTTTTGCAAACTCAGTGAGAATCTCAAGTAAGGCACCTGCATGGTCGAGGCCGATGAATGCAGCAAGTGAGGTGCGATCAAATCCAGTTGCTTTTGGAGTAACGCCAGGTTTTGCCACGAGAACAAAGCGAGTGACCGCACCATCAGTATCGCCAATATTCTTCTTTAAAATTGTTAGCCCATAATGTTCAGCTGCAACGTCGGCGGCGATTGCTGCATCGTATTCACCACCTGCAATTGCTTGCGCAGCTGCTGCAGTTGATGCAGTTTGGATCATCTCTGCGTTGGGATAATTTGTCGCGATAAATTTACGACATTGTGCCTCTGCATGCGGATGCGTAGCGATACGTTTAATTTCGACATATGCATCTTTCACCATAAGCGCGAAAGAGACTGGCAATGTAACTTCACCAACAATAAGAAGTGGTTCGCCAACTGCTAACTCATCAAGGGTTCGAGCGACAACGCCTTCAACTGAATTCTCAATAGGTACGAGTGCTTGATCTGCTGCGCCGGATCGGACTGCCTCGAGCGCAGCTGTGACATTTGCGTAAGGGGTAAGAGTGTCAGCTGGTGTGGCAACTTTTTTGAGTGCAGCTTCAGTGAATGTTCCCACTGGACCCAAATATGCATAGCGCTTCACTAGGAAAGGATAGCCGAGGCAGATGGTGTGAAGATTTCCTATTAATACGGAGCGCAGCCGTGCGCATCTGCCATTTTGCCACTCACGCCTGTGATCGTTGAGATTAGCTCCATTAGGCTAAGCGTAAGAAAAGCGTAAGAATATTGAGTTAACGAAATGGGGCGAAGGCATGGCGCAATTATTTGCTGCATCTGCTCGCACCAACGTTGGTTTAGTGAGAGCTGGTAATGAAGACTCTGCAATTATTTCTCAGAATTTGATCGCAGTTGCAGATGGCATGGGCGGGCACGCCGGTGGCGAAATCGCATCTGCACTTGCCATTAAAGGGATTTCACGGTTGCACGATGTGGCAAATAGTTCTGCGGAAATAACTGAAAAATTTCTGAAAGAGGTTACTCAGATTAATAGCGCAATTGCGCGAGCAGTGATTGAGAATCCCGATTTAACTGGAATGGGAACCACTCTCACTGCCCTTATTGCTACTGAAGAAAAAATTGCTCTGCTACACATTGGTGATACGCGCTGCTATCGAATCCGGAAGAATAAAATTACCCAATTGAGTACTGATCACACACTCATTCAAGAACTTCTCGATCAACATGCCATTACCGAAAATGAGATTAAGACCCATCCGCAGCGCTCTTTACTCACGCAAGCGCTTATGGGTAGAGATGATCTACAGCCAGAGATAGTGCTAAATGATGCAAAGCTCGGAGATCGATTCTTGCTCTGCAGCGACGGTCTTACTGGTGAAATTAGTAAAGGCGAATTACTTACAGCGCTCACGATTGATGATCGCGAAGTCGCACTCGACACTCTTATGAAGGCAGTGTTAGCTGCCGGCGCACCAGATAACGTCACGATCATTGTCGCTGACCTTGTTGAGAGCGATGCTACAAATTCACTCCAGTTTCTAGGAGCTGCCCAATGAACAACTTACTTGGTGGGCGTTACCAACTCGGAGAGATGATTGGTACCGGTGGAATGGCCGATGTGTACATTGCCGATGACACTCGCCTTTCGCGAAAAGTTGCGGTCAAAGTTCTTCGCAGTGATTTAGCAAAAGATCCCTCATTTGTTACTCGTTTTCGAAAAGAGGCATTTGCTGCTGCCGGCCTCAATCACCCTGGAATTGTTGCAGTTTATGACTCAGGTGAAGAGCCTGCGCCATACATTGTTATGGAGTTGGTCTATGGAAAAACACTGCGCGAAATTATTCATAGTGGTGAGCGTTTACCACTGAGTCGAGTCCTTGAAATTGCTGAAGGAATTCTTAGCGCACTGGAATATTCACACGAGCGCGGAATCGTGCACCGCGACATAAAGCCTGGCAATGTCATGATTACTGAGATGGGCGATGTCAAAGTGATGGACTTTGGCATTGCACGGGCACTCGATGATGCCGGTGCAACTCTGACAAATACTTGGAACATTGTCGGTACTGCGCAATATCTCTCGCCAGAGCAGGCAAGTGGCGAAGTTGCAGATATGCGAAGTGATATTTACTCCACGGGTTGCTTGCTTTACGAACTACTCACGGGCCGTCCGCCATTTACTGGAGATACTCCAGTATCGATTGCCTACCAACATGTTTCTGGTGTGCTTGTCCTACCAAGTCTTGTGGAACCAACTCTGCCACCTGGTGTCGATGTACTTCTCTCGGTAGCGCTCTCCAAGAAAGCTATTGATCGTTATCAAAGTTCAGGCCAGATGCTCGATGACATCTACAAGATTCGCGGTGGCGAAGAGGTAACAACCCGAATTCCTAAAGTTCGCAGAGCAAATAAGTTGCGATTTACCATCGCTATTGCTGCCGCATTTGTTATTGCTGTCGCTGGTACCGGGCTACTTCTCAATCGCCAAGTCCAAACCGATTCAGGTGTAGTTGTTTCCAATGTCGTTGGTTTATCTGAAATCCAAGCTCGCGCTCTTCTTAAAGGTTTCGTAGTAACTGTGCAACATGCTCACGATCCACGAATTCCTAAAGATTTGATTGCTAACCAATTACCTCTTGCAACAAGCAAGGCAAAGCCAGGATCGAGCGTCATCATCACACTCTCCGATGGTCCTGGTGATGCAATAGTTCCGCCAGATTTGGTGGGACTCACTCTGATGGATGCACGTGCATCCCTTGCTGCAGCTGGTTTAGTTATTGCTAAAACTGAAGCGATTTCCTCTGATAAACCGCAGGGGACAGTTCTTCAAGTAACACCAGGTCCAGGTACAACAATTTCTGCAGGCAGTGGCGTCACGCTACAAATTGCCAGCGGAGATGTTGAAGTTCCGGAGTTGGTGGGTATTAGTGCAATTCAAGCGCGAACTACTCTGGTGCAAGCAGGATTCTTAGTGAAACAGATTGAAGCAAGCGATAGCACTCAAGCATCTGGCATTGTGCTTGCACAGGCGCCAAGTGCGGGAACTGTTCTAACAATTGGTGCATCAGTAACTATTACTGTGAATACACCTTAACTTCTTATCGTAAAACTACTTAGAAACGACTGGTGCTAAACCAACTGCGCGCTCTCGCGCTTTTGCATCTCCACACATCATGAGCCAATTAGCTAACATCTGATGACCGTGTTCGGTAAGAACAGATTCTGGATGAAATTGCACACCTTCAATTGGTAGCTGGCGATGACGCAACGACATCACGACTCCTGACTCAGTCTTTCCTGTGACTTCGATTTCTGCTGGCAGAGTTGGCGCTTCCACTGCAAGTGAGTGGTAACGAGTTGCCCGAAATGGTGAAGGAAGATTTTCTAATACACCGGATCCGTTATGGATTACTTGCGAAGTCTTGCCATGCAATAACTCTGGTGCTTGTGAAACAGTTGCACCGAATGCAACACCAATTGCTTGATGGCCTAAGCAGACACCAAAGAGTGGAATTTTTTGCGCCGCACAATATTTGACGAGCTCTACACTGATTCCGGCGCGCTCTGGTGTGCCAGGACCAGGAGAAATTAAAACGCCGTCATAGTCAGCGGCCGAAATGGGTTGGATCTCATCGTTGCGAAGAACAGTGCACTCTGCACCAAGTTGTTGCAGGTACTGCACCAAGTTAAAAACAAATGAGTCGTAATTGTCGACGACCAAGATGCGTGCCATGGACTAATCCTCTCCTATCGAGGGCAGTTGGCGAGTTGCCCGCTTGGTAGTACCCTTTCGACATGCCAAAATCGAAGATACGCAAGAAGGTCAAAGAGCATCAGGTCGTTGAGGCTGCCCTTGAGCGCGAGCCAGTGGAGATGGAGAGCCCTAGTTGGCTCGCTCCGACAATGGTCGCCGCTTTTCTTATTGGCCTCTTCTGGATTGTGATTTTCTACGTCACCACCACGAGCTACCCAATTCCAGGCATCGGTGCCTGGAATATGGTCGTTGGCTTTGGCTTTATCGGTGTCGGTTTTGCCCTCGCCACACGCTGGCGCTAAGAAACGCTAATAAAGAGGTAAATAACACTGATGTAATTCTCCACACGGTGGATAACTCCTGTGGATAACTTTTACCAGCGTCCAGTTGGCCGTTTCAAGAGAAAATTTCCGGCGATCGCTCCGCCCACTAAACCGCCGATGTGAGCATGCCAATCGATTCCTGACAGAACAAAGCTCAGCGCAAAGTTAAGCGCAATCACGACGGTAATACTTCGCACATCTGCGCCAATTCGCTTTCCCGCAATTGCGAGTGCACCAAATAAACCAAAGATCGCACCGGATGCACCAACTGATGGTTGATTGCTGGGATTGAGGAAGAGTGATGCAGCAGAACCGGCGGCAAGTGAGATGGCAAAAACCAGAAGGAAGCGCACTTTGCCAAATGCCATTTCGAGTGGATTACCAAGAACCATTAAGGCATACATATTAAAACCAAGATGAAAGATAGAACCGTGTACGAGAGCGACGGTGAAAATTCGCCACCACTCACCCGCGCCAACTCCATGGAGTCCGCCATCGGAGAGTATGGCTCTGCGGATGAGAAAGAGATCTTGCTCGAAAGCAGGATGAATCAGATTAATTAAATATGCGGCACAGATAACCGTGATGAGCGAGAGCGTTGCAGAGCGTTTCAACTCCACCGAATTTAGGCGATCGTGACGCTATTGATTGTTACAGCTTGTAGCGGGCGATCGGAGCCATCGGTCTTAGTAGCGCCAATTTTATCTACTACTGCTTGGCTACCTGCATCTTTTACTTCACCAAAGATTGTGTGCTTGCGATTGAGCCAGGTAGTTGGCGCAACAGTAATAAAGAACTGTGAACCATTTGTTCCTGGGCCAGAGTTAGCCATCGCCAAAATGTATGGGCGGTCAAAAACTAATTCACCATGGAATTCATCGGCGAAGCGATAACCAGGACCGCCAGTGCCGCGACCTAGTGGATCGCCACCTTGGATCATGAAGCCTTCGATGACACGATGGAAGATTGTTCCGTCAAAGAGATTTGCAGTTGTCTTCTCACCATTGCGTGGGTCAACCCACTCGCGCGCACCAGTTGCTAGTTCAACAAAGTTGGCAACTGTCTTTGGTGCATGGTTAGGGAAGAGCTCGATGACGATGTCACCGAGTGAGGTGTGCAGTGTTGCTTGTGTTGTCATGTGGAGACTAGGGGAATCGAACCCCTAACCTCCTGCTTGCAAAGCAGGCGCTCTACCAATTGAGCTAAGTCCCCGTGCTATTCATTTGTACTTACTTTTAGAACTTTTTCTAGCGGTGGTGCGTGGGCCTGGGAGGACTTGAACCTCCGACCTCTTCCTTATCAGGGAAGCGCTCTAACCAGGCTGAGCTACAGGCCCGCAATGGTTATTGCGAGGTCGCAAGGTTACCTGATGAGAGCCAGTGCCCCAAACTGAGCAATTACTCCACTACCTGACTCTCCTGCGCCTCTTGGCTCATCGTCACGGTGAGAAGGCTGACGCCATCACTGAGGTTGACCAAGCGCACACCCATTGAGTCGCGACCGGTCTGGCGGATCTCGCGCGCTGCGGTGCGCATTACTGTTCCGGCCGATGTAATTGCAAGAACTTCATCGCTATCGGAGAGCACAAGTGCTCCGACTAATACACCGCGTGAATTCTCATCGATCTTTGCAGCCTTAATACCAATTCCACCGCGACCTTGAATTCGATATTCAGATAACGGAGTCTTCTTACCGTAACCACCATCGGTGGCGGTAAAGATAAATAGATCATCACTATTTACTTGCGAAACATCGATCCGTGCCATTGTAAGAAGTTGATCATCCGCACGGAACTTCATTCCAATCACACCGCTAGTTGATCGACCCATAGAACGGAGCGTTTCATCATCTGCAGCAAAACGAACTGCCATTCCCTTTTTCGAAACGAGAAGTAATTCATCTTTTGCTGAAACTAAAGTTGCGCCAACTACTTCATCCTCGCCCTTGAGTGCAATGGCAATGAGTCCACCAGTGCGTGGCGAATCATATTCACTCAGTGGAGATTTCTTGACGAGCCCACTCTTCGTTGCAAGAACTAAGTAAGGTGCAACGGTGTAATCCTTAATTGAAAGAACGGAGGCAATTTCCTCACCTGGTTTAAAGGCCATCAAATTAGCAACGTGTTGGCCACGGGCATCGCGTCCGGCATCCGGCAACTCATGAACCTTCGCACGATAAACCCGACCTTGGTTGGTGAAGAAGAGAAGCCAATCGTGAGTCGATGCGACGAAGAAATGATCGACAACATCATCTTGCTTTAGCGCAGCGCCTTTAACGCCTTTGCCACCGCGGCGTTGTGAGCGATACAAATCGGCGCGAGTTCGCTTGCTGTAACCGCCATGAGTAATAGTGACAACTACAGATTGATCTGGAATTAAATCTTCAGCGGAGAAATCACCCTCACTCGCAACGATCTGCGTGCGGCGCTCATCGCCATATTTTGCAACAACTTCTTGCAGCTCAGATTTAATGATTTGGCGCTGCTTTTCTGGGCTCGCCAAGATGGTGTTGAGCTCAACGATGTCACTCATCAATTCGTTGTATTCATCATTGATCTTCTGTCGTTCCAGGGCCGCAATACGACGCAGCTGCATATCCAAAATTGCATTGGCTTGTAATTCATCAACATCGAGCAACTTCATCAAACCAGTACGCGCCTCTTCTGGTGTCTTGCTGGCGCGAATCAATGCGATCACGGCATCGAGGGCATCCAGTGCTTTGAGATAACCGCGAAGAATGTGGGCACGGCGCTCTTTTTCGGCCAAACGGAATTTAGTGCGGCGAACAATTACTTCAACTTGATGCTCGATGTAGTAGCGGACAAATTCATCTAGCCGCAAGGTACGTGGCACACCATCTACGAGTGCCAACATGTTTGCACCGAATGTGTCTTGGAGTTGGGTGTGCTTATAAAGATTATTGAGAATTACTTTAGGAGTGGCATCGTTGCGAAGAACAATGACAAGTCGCTGACCTAAGCGCTCATTGCCTTCATCGCGCACATCGGCAATTCCCTTAATTTTTCCATCTTTAACAAGTTCCGCAATTTTCAGAGCCAAGTTATCTGGGTTCACTTGATAAGGAAGTTCAGTGATTACCAAGCAAGTGCGCTTATTAATTTCTTCCACGAGTACAACTGCGCGCATTGTGATCGAGCCGCGACCGGTGCGGTAAGCCTCTTCAATTCCATTGCGTCCAACTATTAAAGCGCGCGTTGGAAAATCTGGGCCTTTAACAACTTTAAGTAATTGATCGAGTAATTGTTCTGATGGCGCATCGGGATTATCAAGTGCCCAAATCACACCTTCACTTACTTCGCGC
>Ga0136641_1000405_pt1 | contig 18486 bp, 17 predicted proteins | sample EliLak1302023Y_FD_115312 | JGI IMG/M metagenome (GOLD analysis project Ga0136641, IMG submission 115312) | Freshwater microbial communities from Elizabeth Lake, Yosemite National Park, California, USA - 13020-23Y | ecosystem: Environmental > Aquatic > Freshwater > Lake ...
GGGCGAACCGCTGCCGGTGGACTTCACCAACCGGGTCATCTACTACGTCGGGCCGGTCGACCCGGTGCGCGACGAGGTCGTCGGCCCGGCCGGCCCCACCACCGCCACGCGCATGGACAAGTTCACCGAGATGATGTTGGCGCAAACCGGCCTGATCAGCATGATCGGCAAGGCCGAGCGCGGCCCGGCAGCCATCGCCGCCATCAAGAAGCACGAAAGCGCCTACCTGATGGCCGTGGGCGGTGCCGCCTACCTGGTGGCCAAGGCCATCCAGGGCGCGCAGGTGGTGGGCTTTGCCGACCTGGGCATGGAGGCGATCTACGAATTCGACGTGGTCGACATGCCCGTGACCGTGGCCGTCGACTCGAAAGGCATCAGCGTGCACAACACCGGTCCGGCCGAATGGCAGGCCCGGATCGGCAAGATTCCGGTCACGGTGGCCTGAGCCGCCGGGTGGTTCGCGTCTTGCTTGCTGTGGAGGCTTGATTCCTCTACCCGGGCCCTGACGCATGAACCCATTGCCCCCGAACAGTGCTCCCCGCACCCGGCGTGACCTGCTGAGCCTGATCGGCAAAATGGCCGGCAGCACCGCGATGTACCACGCCATGACCTCGCTGGGTCATGCGGCCGTATCGCCCTACCAGGGGCCGGTGAACCTGCAGGGTGCGCCCCCGGGCGCGTCTATCTTGGTGCTGGGCGCGGGCATTGCGGGCCTGGTCGGTGCGTACGAGTTGCGCAAGGCCGGCTACAAGGTGCAGGTCCTGGAATACAACAACCGCGCCGGTGGCCGGGCCTGGACGCTGCGCGGCGGCGACGAGTACACCGAACTGGGCGGCGCCAGGCAGAAGGTCGAATTCGACCAAGGCCTGTACGTCAACCCCGGGCCCTGGCGCATTCCGTACCACCACCAGGGCATCCTGAGCTACGCCCACAAGCTGGGCGTTCCGCTGGAGCCCTTCATGCAGGTCAACTACAACGCCTACCTGCATTCGAAGACCGCCTATGGCGGCAAGCCGCAGCGCTTCCGCCACGTGCAGGCCGACTTCCACGGCCATGTCGCCGAGCTGCTGAGCAAGGCCGCCCACAAGAACCTGTTGGACGCCGAGGTCACTTCAGAGGATCGCGACAAGCTGCTGGAGGCCATGAAACACTGGGGCGCGCTGGACAAGAACTACCGCTACACCCCCAGCGAGGCGATGAGCAACCGCCGGGGCTACGAGGTGTCGCCGGCGGGCGGCTTGATGCCCACCCCGGTCTATTCCCAGCCCCTGGCGCCCAAGGACCTGATGAAGTCCAACCTGTGGCGCTACCTGACGGTGGGCCACGACGAGGAGTTCCACACCGCCATTTTCCAGCCCGTGGGCGGCATGGACCAGATCGCGCTAGCCGTCTACCGCGAGGTCGCCGACCTGGTGCAATTCAACGCCCGCGTCACGGCCATCGCCCAGAACGACCAGGGCGTGACCGTGACCTACACCGACACCGCCGGCGGCGGCACGCGACAGGCCAAGGCCGACTGGTGCCTGTGCACGATACCGCTGTCCATCCTGAGCCAGATCGACATCAAGGTGCAAGCGCCCATGCAGGCTGCCATCGAGGCGGTGCCCTACGAGGCCTGCGTCAAGGTCGGCCTGCAATTCAAGCGCCGGTTCTGGGAACAGGATGACCACATCTACGGCGGCATCACCTTCACCGACCTGCCCAACAGCCTCATCGGCTACCCGGCCACGGGCTACGGATCGCGCGGCAAGGGCGTGCTGCTGGGCGCCTACATCTGGGGCCCCAACGCCTATGAATTCACCGCCCGCACGCCGGCTGAACGCGTGGCGCTGGCCGTGAAGTACGGCAGCCAGATCCACCCCCAGTACGAAAAGGAATTCGAGACCGGCGTGGCCGTGGGCTGGCACCGTGTGCCGTGGACCCACGGCTGCTTCGGCAACTGGTCGGACGAGGCGCGCAAGACGCACTACAAGAACCTGTGCCAGATCGACGGCCGCATCGTGCTGGCCGGCGAGCACGCCTCGCTGATCCCGGCCTGGCAGGAAGGCGCCGTGCTGTCGTCACACGACGCCATCTCGCGCCTGCACGCCCGCATCAAGGCAGCCGCATGAAGCCCGCCGCCCGCCGACGCGCCGGAACCGGAGCCCGCCGCATGACCCTGCCTTTTGCACGCCCTGTTGCTGCCGTCCTGATCGGCAGCGTTCTGGCTTTCAGCAGTCTGCTGGCCTGCGCCGCCAGCGACGCCACCGGACCCATCGCGGCCGGCATCTCCGAAGGCTTCCGCTTCGGTCAGCAAGATGGCGAATCGCTCTACCGCGCCGTCTGCCAGAGCTGCCACATGGCCGACGGCCAAGGCGCGCAGGGCGCCGGCATGTACCCGGCGCTGGCCGGCAACCCCAAGCTGGCGGCCAGCAGCTACCCGGCCTACAACGTGCTGCATGGCCGCAAGGGCATGCCCGGCTTCAAGAACATGCTGAGTGACGAACAGGTTGCCGAGGTGACCAACTACGTTCGCAGCCACATGGGCAATGCCTACAAAGACCCCATCACGCCCGCCACCGTGAAGACCTTGCGCGGCACGCCCTAACCTTCGACTTCCACGCACCAACCCCAAGCACCCACATGAAAAACGCACCTGCCATGGTCTTCGCCCGCCGCACCACCCTGACGCTCGCCCTGCTGGCGTGCATCCCGGCGTTTGCCGCCGATGTGGTGCGCCACAAGCTGCCCGGTTCCGACTTCCCCATCGCGCTGGCCGTGGAAGTGCCGGCCGGCAAGAAGGTGGTCTACCTCAGCGGCGCTGGTCCGGCCGTCATCGACAAGACCGCCAAGCCCAATTCGCTGGCGTCCTTCGGCGACACCAAGCAGCAGTCGGCCAGCACGCTGGAATCCATCGCCGCCACGCTGAAAGGCCTGAAGCTGGAGATGAAGGACGTGGTCAAGATGACCGTCTTCCTCGTCGGCGACCCGGCCAAGGACGGCAACATCGACTTCGCCGGTTTCATGGAGGCCTACAGGGTGTACTACGGCGGCCCGCAGAACCCCAATCTGCCGGCGCGTTCCACCGTGAAGGTGGCCGGCCTGGTGAACCCGGGCTGGCTGATCGAGATCGAAGTCATCGCCGTGGCGCCGAAGTGAGAGGGGGCAAGGCCTTCAGGAAGGCCTTCACCACCGAGGCCGAATTCTCCGCAGCCAGGCGCATGAAGGTGCCCATCTCGTTGCCCTTCTCGCCGCCGCCCGCCAGGTCCGACAGGCTGCGGAACACGATGTAGGGCACGCCGTTGGCGTGCGCCACCTGCCCCACGGCCGCACTTTCCATGTCGGCCGCGCGCGCGGCAAAGGTCTGGTTCAGATAACGCCGGTATTCGGCGTTGTCGACAAAAGCGGTGGACGAAACGCCGGACCCGCCCAGCACCAGCTGGGGCGCCTGCGTGAGGCAGGCGCCTTCCCCTGCGCAAGCCTTCAGCGACATCTGCGCTGACAGCGTTGCGGCCAAGGCAAGCATCGCCGGGTCGACCGGGAAATCCATGTGGATCTCACCGGTTTCGTAGTCCCGGCCCACGCGCACGCCGACCGGAAACATCATGCCGAAGTTGGCCACCGCGGGCCGGTTCTTGTAGTAACCGGGCCGCTCGAACCGGCCCTGCACCTCGCGCCCCATGGCCACATCCAGCGAAGAAACCCAGCGCTCGGGCACCACCACGTCGCCGATGTTCAAAGCCGGGTCCAGCCCGCCCGCAATGCCTGAGAAGACGATGCGGTCCACCCGGTAGCGGTCGAGCAGCGCCTGCGTGTTCATGGCCGCATTGACCATGGAGACGCCGCTCATCATCAGCACCACGGGGCGGCCCTGCAGGGTGCCGGTGGCGATCTTCATGCCGTTGAGTTTTTGGGTCTTCGCGCCCGCCAGGTCTTGCAACAGGGCCTGCCATTCGGGCTCGAAAGCCGACAGCACGGCCGTACGGGTCTGGCGGTCTTGCGCGACTTGGGCCTGGGACAGGCTGGACGCGCAGACCAGCGCAGCCGCACAGGCCCCGAAACGCACGGCTGCATGCATGTTCACACCTCGACAGACGGCGGGTTGGCGGCGCAGGGCGCCGGGCGGAAAAAAGCGCCCGGTGAGAGGCGCTTTGCGTTGTGGGTGCACCCGCGTCAGAACGTGTAGTTCGCCTTGGCGTAGTAGTAACCGCCGTTGATGCCGAACGGCGAGAAGCTCGGGTACTTCTGCACCGCCGAGTTGTCGAGGTTGGAGCGCCAGTCGGCCACCAGCGCCGGGTTCAACTTGTCCGGGTAGGTGTTGAGCAGGTTATTGGCACCGACCGAGATCGAGAACGCCTTGCTGAACTTGTAGTTCACATCGAGGTCGGTGATGGCCTTGATGCCGATGGTGTTCTCGTAGTACGGGCCGTTGTCACCCTGCACCCATTCCGACGACTTGCCGAAGATGGTCTCGCGCAGGTTCACCGTCCACGCGCCCGAACGCCACAACGCACCCAGGTTCAGGCGCCACTTCGGCGAAGCGGTTTCCAGATCGGAGATCGCCGTCTTGTCCAGCAGCGTCTGCGGCAGGATCTGGGTGGGCGCGAGGTTGATCTTGGTGACCGTGACCTTGTTGAGGTTGCCCGCCACCGTCCAGTCCACCTTGCCCAGGCCGCCGAAGTCGCTGCCGAAGGTGGCGACCAGGTCCAGACCCTGGTTGCGCGTGCTGACGGCGTTCGAGAAGATGTTGATGCCGGTCTGCACCACCGCCGGGTCCAGCACATTGCCGTTGGCGACGATGGCGGCGCGCACGGCCGGTGAGTTGACGCTGCCGCCGGTGCCGAAGAGCGTGCCGCTGCCGACGATGCGGTCCGCGATCGAGATCTGGTAAGCGTCCACCGTGATGGTGGTTTTCGGTGCCGGCTTGAAGACCGCGCCGATGCTGTAGTTCGTGGACTTCTCAGGCTGCAGCCCATCCACGCCCACCAGCTTGGCGGCCGGCGCGTTCGGGGGCAGCTGCACGAAGGCCGTGCGCGGGCCCACGTTGGTGGCCGAGTAGTACTGCTCGGCCAGCGTCGGTGCGCGGAAGCCCGTGCTGATGGTGCCGCGCAGGGCCACGGCCGGCGTGAAGTCGTAGCGGCCGGTCAACTTGCCGACGGTGGTGTTGCCGAAGTCCGAGAAGTGCTCGTAGCGCACGGCGGCGTCGAGCTGCAACTTGGCGATCGGCGACGTGGCCAGGTCGAGGTAGTAGGCGTAGTTGGACCGGTCGTGCTGGCCCGCGTCGGTGAGCGCGAAGCCGGGGAAGGACTGGCCGCCTTCCTTGTAGCGCGAGGCGGGGTCGCCAGCGCCGATCTCGTACTTGTCCTTGCGGACCTCCGCGCCCATGGCCACGTTGAGCGGCTCGGCGAACCCGATTTCCAGGGACTTGCTGAGGTCGAAGTTCGTCGTCGACTGCGAGGCCACGAAGCGGCCGTCGTAGAAGTCCTTGGGGGATGCGCCCGTGTCGGTGAACAGCGAGGCATTGGCCGAATCGATGGTGTAGATCTTGGCCGTGTCGCGGCCGAAGGTGGTGCTGAGGTCCCAGCGCCAATCACCGGGCAGGCTGCCCTTGATGCCGGCGGTGTAGGCGAAGTCGGTCTCGTCGATCTTCTCTTTCGGGTAGAAGCCGTTCGGGTACAGGCCCGGGATGCGGCTGGGCATGCGGTAGTTTTCGTAGGCCTGGGCCTTCTTCAATCCGTAGGTGGCATTGGCGTAGAGCTCCATGCCGCCGCCCAGTTCATAGCCCGTGTTCAGCGAAAAGATGTTCAACTTGTACTTGGCGTCGCCCTGGATCTTGTTGAGATAGGGGTAGCCAGGCTGCGTCTTCAATTGCGGGTAGGCCGCCACCGTCGCCGGGTCGATGACGCGGGGGTCGATGTCGCCGCGGAAACTGTGCCCGTGGGAACGCGTTTCCGCGGTCAGGTTGAGGTAGGACTTCTCGATCGGGCTCAGGCCGATGTTGAACGACGCGCCGGCCGTGTCGCCGCCACCGTCGAAGTACTTGCCGGCGTTCAGGCTGGCCGTGCCACCCTTGCTCGCCTTCTTCATGATCAGGTTCACCACGCCAGCGATGGCGTCGGTGCCGTACTGGGCAGCCGCACCGTCCTGGAGCACTTCAACGCGCTCGAGCGCGGCAATGGGGATGAAGTTCAAGTCGGCCGATGCACCACCCTGGAATGGGCCACCGAGAACGGCCAGGTTCGACGTGCCGTGGCGCCGCTTGCCGTTGATCAGCACCAGGGTGTTGTTCGGGCTCAGGCCGCGCAGGCGTATGGACAGCGTGAGATTGGCGGTGTCACCACCGAAGGACTGGGCCTGGAAGGACGGGATGTTCTGCGCGATGGCCTGCATCAGGTCCGGCTGCCCGGTGCGTTCGAGCGATCCCGAGTCCAGCACCTGTACGGGCGCAGCGCTGTCGATGGCCTTCAGGCCGGTCTGGCGCGTACCGGTGACGATCAAGGTCTCAACGGGGCCAGCCGCAGCGGCGGTCTGCCCGAAGACATAAGGCGCGTGCTGCATCGCCAGCAGAGCGCCAAGACCATAGACACCTCGGGCAAACTTCTTCATGGGGACTTCTCCTGGGGTTTCGGAATTCGAGCGATTTCGCTGCAAGGAGCGACAGCAAGTCCCGTGCCGCGGCTGGGCTGCTGCGCCGATGCGATCAAAATGGCCGCATGGCCCAGTACTTCGAAGTCCACCCACAGAACCCGCAGTCGCGCTTGTTGAAACAGGCGGCGGCCATCCTGCAGGCCGGCGGCGTCGCGGCGGTGCCCACCGACAGCAGCTATGCGCTGGTCTGCCGCCTGGACGACAAGACGGCCGCCGAAAACCTGCGCCGCCTGCGGCAGGTCGACGACAAGCACCACCTCACCCTGCTGTGCAAGGACCTGAGCGAGTTGGCCCGCTTTGCCCGCGTCGACAACCGCCAGTACCGCCTGCTGAAACTGGGCACACCGGGGCCCTACACCTTCATCCTGGAAGCCACCAAGGAAGTGCCGCGGCGGCTGAGCCACCCCAGCCGGCGCACCATCGGCCTGCGCGTGCCCGACCACCGCGTGCTGCAGGAACTGCTGGCGCTGTTCGGCGAGCCGTTGCTGGGCACCACGCTGATACCGGCAGGCGAAACCGAGCCCTTGAACGACGCCGCAGAGATCCGCGACCGCTACGAAAAGCTGCTGGGCGCAGTGGTCGACGCCGGCGCCTGCGCGATGGCGCCCACCACGGTGATCGACCTCAGTGCGGAAGAGCCCGCGCTGTTGCGCCTAGGCCGCGGCGAATTGGCGCGTCTGGGCTTGTAGCCCCGCGCCGCCGACGGCGCACGCCGGTTCAGAGTGCGGCCGTCACCACCAGTTCGACGCGCCACTCGGGCTTGGCCAGGTTGGCCTGCACGGTGGCCCGAGGCGGCGCGTTGCCGGTCGGCAGCCAGGCTTCCCAGACGGCGTTCAGCGCCGGGAAGTCAGCCAGGTCCTTGATGAAGATCTGGACCATCAGCAGCTTGCTCTTGTCGGTGCCGGCGCGGGCCAGCAGCGCGTCGATGCTGGCCAGCACCTGTCGCATCTGCCCGCTGATGTCCTGGCTGCCGTCGGCGGCCACCTGGCCGGCCAGGTAGCAAACGCCGTTGTGCACGGCCATTTCCGACAAACGCGTGCCGACATCGAAACGCTGAACCATCATGAATGCCCCTTCTTGTGTTTGGCGTGGTGCTGGCCGTGGTGCAGCGCATGCGGCTTGTCCACGTTCTGCAGCGGCCCCGGCGGGACAGCCGCAGCCTTCTGCCCCAGCTTGCTTTCGCTGCCGGCCAGCAGTTTCTTGATATTGCCTTCGTGGCGCCAGATCAGCAGCAGGCTCATCGCGGCGATGGCCACGATCAGCGGCTCGGGGCCCCAGATCAGCGCCTGGTAGAAAGGCGCGAAGACGGCGGCGACGAGGGCCCCCAGCGACACATAGCGGCTGAAGGCCACGACCAGCGCAAAGCTGGCCAGCGTGCACAGGCCCAGCAGCGGGTTGACGGCCATCAGCACACCCGCGGCCGTGGCCACGCCCTTGCCGCCCTGGAAACGGAAGAACACCGGCCACAGGTGGCCGATGAAGGCCGCCAGGCCGACGAAGGCGGCCACCGTCTCGTTCAAGCCGAAGCGCGCGCCGAAGATCAGCACCAGCAGCACCGGCACATAGCCTTTCAGTGCGTCGAAGGCCAAGGTCAGCAGTGCCGCCGCCTTGCTGCCTGAGCGCAGCACGTTGGTGGCGCCGGGGTTCTTGCTGCCGTAGCTGCGCGGGTCGGCCAGACCGAGCGCGCGGCTGAAGATCACGGCGAAGGAAATCGAGCCGACGAGGTAGGCGGCCGCCAGCGCGGCGAGGAGGGTCAGTGACAACATGAACATCGAGTTTACGGGGGCGCCAGTGCGCAGTGGACGGCGCGCGCACCCAGCAGGTCCACCAGCACCTGCGGGGCGATGCCCACCAGGTAGCCGCGCCGCCCGCCATTGATGTGGATGATGGGCAGGTCCAGCACGCTGGCTTGCACGAAGACGGGCATGGCCTTGCGCATGCCGAAGGGCGAGGTGCCGCCGACCAGGTAGCCGCTGTGGCGCTGCGCCACCTCGGGCTTGCAGGGTTCGATACCTTTCACGCCGATCTCGCGCGCCAGGTTCTTGGTGCTGACCTGGCGGTCGCCGTGCATCAGGACGATCAGCGGCTGCGCCTTGTCGTCCTGCATCACCAGGGTCTTGACGACGCTGTGCTCGTCGACACCGAGTTGGGCCGCCGACTCGGCGGTGCCGCCGTGGTCCACGTAGTCATAGGGGTGCTCGGTGTAGGCGACGCCGGCCGCGCGCAGCATCTGCGTGGCCGGTGTCTCGCTGACGTGCTTGTCTTTTTTCGCCACGGCTGTGCCTCAGACCGGCGCCGCGCGGGCGTAGCCGAAGGCGGCGAAGAAGTGGCAGACGCTGCCGCCCAGCACGAACAGATGCCACGCCGCGTGGGCGTAACGGACCCGGTTGTCCAGCATGAAGACCAGCGCGCCCAGCGTGTAGCTCAGGCCGCCCGCCACCAGCCAGGCCAGGCCGGCCGCGGGCATGCGTTCCAGCATCGGCACGATGGCCACCACCGCGACCCAGCCCATCGCGATGTAGAGGCCCGTCGACAGCCAGGGGTGGCGCAACCGGTTCAGCAGCTTGACGGTCACGCCCACGGCCGCCGCGGCCCAGACGATGCCGAACAGCGACCAGCCCCAGGGGCCCTGCAGCACGCCCAGCGTGAAAGGCGTGTAGCTGCCGGCGATCAGCAGGTAGATGGCAGCGTGGTCCATGCGGTTGAACCAGCGTTTGGCGCCGCCACCCGGCAAGGCGTGGTAAGTCGCCGAGGTGCCGTAGAGCAGGAACAGGCTGGCGCCGAAGACGCAGGCCCCGACGACGTCGGCTGCCCCGCCCAGCCGCGCCGCCTGCCACACCAGCAGGGGCAGCGCGGCCAGCGCCAGCAGGGCGCCCAGACCGTGGCTGAGGGCGTTGGCGATCTCCTCGCCCGGCGTCTGCGTGCGGTGCCCGGCCAGCGCGCTCATGGTCTCAGTCGCCCTCGACCCATTCGATCTGCGCACCGAGGGCCCGGATGTTCTCGGCGAAGCGCGGGTGGGCGCGGCGCACCGGCGTCGCGTTCTTGATCACGCTCTTGCCGGGGATGCTGGCCGCCAGCATCAGCAGCGCGATGGCCACGCGGATGATGTAGGGGCTTTCCACTTCGGCCGGCGTCAGCGTCTTGCCGCCGAAGGTGATGATGCGGTGCGGGTCGCTCTGGAAGGCCTGGGCACCGAACTTCGACAGCTCGCTGGTCCAGCCCATGGCGCCTTCGTAGACCTTGTTCCAGTACATCACGCTGCCCTCGGCCTTGACGCCCAGGGCCACGAAGATGGGCAGCAGGTCGACCGGCAGATAAGGCCAGGGCGCCGCTTCGACCTTCTGCAGGATGTTCTGCGTGAAAGGCTGCTTGACGCGCAGCGGGCCGTCGACCACGGTGTGGCTCCAGCCGTTCTCGTGCACCACCTGCACGCCGAACTTGGCGAAGGTGCGGTCGATCAGCGGAAACTGTTCGGGCGCGCTGTTCTTCACCGTGATGCAGCCGCCGGTGATGGCCCCCAGCGCCATGAAGGTCACGGCCTCGTGGAAGTCCTCCGTGAACCTGAACTCACCGCCGCCCAGCTGGTCCACGCCGTGGATGGTCAGGCGGCTGGTACCCGTGCCTTCGATCTGTGCGCCGAGCATCGCCATGAAGGTGCAGAACTCCTGCACATGCGGCTCGCTGGCGGCGTTCATCAGGGTGCTGGTGCCGCCGTTTCCCTGCGCCAGCGCGGCGCAGAGCACGAAGTTCTCGGTGGTGGTGACGCTGGCGTAGTCCAGCCAGTGGTGGTTGGCCTTCAGGCCGCCCGAGCCGGCAAAACCAGCGCGGATCAGCAGCGCTTCGCGGCTGCGTTCGACCCGGCAGCCGAAGCGCTCGAGCACCTCGACGTGGGGGTCGATCTCGCGCACGCCCAGGGTGCAGCCCTGCACGTCGTTCTCGATGCGGGCCACGCCGAAGCGGGCCAGCAGCGGCGGCACCAGCATCACGCTGGAGCGCATCTCTTCGGGCAGGTGGTCGGTCTGCGGGTCGAAATGGGTGTCGCGGTGGTGCACCTCGAGCACGCCGGTGGCGTAATCCACCTGCACGTGGCTGCCCAGCATGCGGAAGATGTCCAGGATCTTGCGCACGTCGGTGATTTCCGGGATGCCCAGCAGCCGGATCGGCTCGCGGCTGAGCAGCGTGGCGCACAGGATGGGCAGCACCGCGTTCTTGTTCGCCGAGGGGGTGATGCGGCCGACGAGCGGCGTGCCGCCGTGGACGATGAGGTTCGCCATGTGGGGTGATCTTGAAAGGTCAAGCCCCGATTGTCGCGGTTGCCGGGGTCATCCCGGCAGGCCGTTCACTGGGCCGGGTCGCGGCGCTGCCAGCGGATGGCGTCGATGGCCTGCAGCACCTCGGGTGTCAGGGTGGTGTCCCAGGCCGCCAGGTTCTCATCGAGTTGCGCCAGGCTGGTGACGCCGATGATGGTGCTGGCCACGCGCCAGTTGCGGTAGCAGAAGGCCAGCGCCAGCTGCGACGGCGTCAGGCCGTGCTGGCGCGCGAGGGCGTTGTATTCGCGGGCTGCCGCCAGCGTGTCGGGCCGCGCCCAGCGCTGCTGGCGCATGGTGGCGAAGCGCGCGATGCGGCCCAGCCCGGGCTGCGCTTCGTCGAAGCCGGGCGCGTCGTACTTGCCGGTCAGCGTGCCGAAGGCCAGCGGCGAATAGGCCAGCAGGCCCACGCCGCTGTGGTGCAGCACCTCGTCCAGGCCGTTGTCGACCACCCGGTTGACCAGCGCATAGGGGTTCTGCACGCTGACCACGCGGGGCAGGCCGTGCTGTTCGGCGATGCGCAGGAATTCGCACAGACCCCAGGGCGTTTCGTTGGACAAACCGATATGGCGCACCTTGCCGGCCCGCACCAGGCCGCCCAGCGCTTGCAGCTGCGCGTGGATGGAGCTGAGTTCGCGGTCTTTGGTCGGGTCGAGGTAGACCTGCCCGAAGGCCGGCGCATTGCGGTTGGGCCAGTGGATCTGGTACAGGTCGATGACGTCGGTCTGCAGCCGGCGCAGGCTGTCGTCGCAGGCCTGCACGATCTCGGCCGGCAGCAGGTTGTCGCTGCCATTGCGCACCCAGTCCATATTGCGCGAAGGCCCGGCCACCTTGGTCGCCAGCACCACGCGCTGGCGCAGGCCGGGGCGCGCGGCGAACCACTGGCCGATGATGGTTTCGGTGGCGCCATAGGTTTCGCGGCGGGCCGGCACCGCATACATCTCGGCGGTGTCGATGAAGTTGATGCCGCCTTCGACAGCAGCATCCAGGATGGCGTGCGCGGCGGCCGTATCCACCTGTTCGCCGAAGGTCATGGTGCCCAGACAGATGGGGCTGACGAGCAGGTCGGAACGGCCGAGGGCGATGTTTTGCATGGATGAAGCCGGTGTCTGAAAGCCGCCAGTGTGCCGCAGGGCCGCCCGGCCCCGGCCACCGGTCAGGATGCGGCGCGGCAACGGGCCCGCTCTTCTTCCTGCAGCCGCAGCACGCGCCGCTGCACCTTGCCGGTGGTGGTCATCGGCAAGGCCTCGATGAATTCGATGTCCTTGGGGTATTCGTAGGGCGCCAACTGCCCGCGCACATGCAGCTGCAGCGCAGCCACCAGCGCGGCGTCGCCGACATGGCCGGCGGCCAGCACCACATAGGCCTTGACCAGCGCACCGCGCTCGGCGTCGGGCTTGGGGACGACGGCGGCGTTGGCCACCGCCGGGTGCTTGACCAGGCAGTTCTCGATCTCGCTCGGCCCGATGCGGTAGCCGGCGGCCTTGAAGACATCGTCGCTGCGACCCTGGTACCAGAGGTAGCCGTCGGCATCCATCACCGCCGTGTCGCCGGTGCGGCACCAGCTGTTCGAGGGGTCGCCGGTGAACTTGCCGGCTGTGGCGGCTGGGTTGCGCCAGTAGCCCAGGAAGAACACCGGGTCGGGGTCGCCGTGGCGATCCAGGCGGTGCAACGCCACGTCGCCCGGCGTGCCGCGCGGGCACTCCTGGCCGGCGTCATCGATCACCGCCACGCGGTGACCGGGGTAGGCGCGGCCCATGCTGCCGGGCCGTGCCGGCCAGGCCGCGTGCGCCCGGCCCTGCACGTCGATGTAGCGGCCGCAATTGCCGACGATGTAGTTGATCTCGGTCTGCCCGAACATCTCGTTGACCGTGACACCCAGCGCCTGCTGGCACCAGTGGAAGACGGCGTCGCCGACGGCCTCGCCGGCACTCATCACCGCGCGCAGCTTCAGGCGGTAGCGCAGCCGCGGCGCGGGCACCGCCTTCATCATCGCCTTGAGCGCCGTGGGGAACAGGAAGCTGTGCGTGACGCTGTGCTGCTGCAGCAACTCGAAAGCCCGCTCGGGGCTGAAGCGGCCCTGGAAGGCGACGATGCGCCGGCCGAAGTAGAGCGTGGGCAGCAAGGCGTCCATCAGGCCGCCCGTCCAGGCCCAATCGGCCGGACTCCAGAAGACCTCGTCGCTGGCCTCGGGCGGGCCGTGGCCGAAACCGTTCTGGCTGCAGACAAAACCGCTCAGGTTGCCGATCAGCGCGCGGTGCGGTACCAGCGCGCCTTTGGGCGGGCCGGTGGTGCCGCTGGTGTAGATCAGCAAGGCCGCGTCCTCGGCGCGGGTGTCGACGGCGTCGAAAGGCTGCCCGCTGCCCGCCAGCACCTCGGGCCAGTCGAGATCGCCCTGTCCCAGTGCGTCGCCCACCGCCAGCACGCCACGCAGCGCCGGGCAGTCGCTGCGCACGGCCTGGATCTTCTGGATCGCACTGTCATCGGCCAGCGCCCACACGGCCTGGCTGTCCTGCAGGCGGTAGACCAGGGCCTCGGGACCGAACAGCATCGACAGCGGCATGGCCACCGCGCCCAGCTGGTACAGCGCGATGTGGGCCACGGCCGTCTCGGGGCGCTGCGGCAGCACCAGGGCCACCACGTCGCCGCGCTGCACGCCCAGGCGGCGCAGGCCGTGACTCAGGCGGTCGGCCTGGGCTTGCAGCTGGGCATAGCTCAGGCGGCCGCTGCGGCCGTCCTCGCGCTGCCAGGTGATGGCCACGCGGCGGGCGCTGCGCGGGTTGCGCGCCCAGCGCGCGCTGCACACCTGCGCGATGTTGAAGTGCGCCGGCACCTGCCAGCGCAAGCCGGCGTGCAGGGCCGCATGGGCATCGGGCTGAGGGTCCGTCGTCATCACCCGAGCTTACGCGCGACCCACCCTGGCCCAGCACCCGGCGCAACCCGAGGGTCGCCCACGGTCAAGTTTCGAGGGGCCGGGCCGAAATCCAGCTACCGGCCCCCACCCTGGGGCCCTTATCCAGAAGCAGCCTCATGTCACATGCCGAACTCTCGACCGTCAAGCACCGCGTCCGCCTGGGTGTGCCCTTGCCCTTCAACGTGCGCGACGCCGACAGAACCCTGCTGCTGGCGCGCGGCCAGCAGATCGACAGCTGGGAACAGCTCACGACCCTGTTCAAGCGCGGCGCGCTGGTCGACCTGACGGAACTGCAGTCGGCCCGCGAGGCCATCCTGCAGGCGCCGCGCGCGGCCTTGCCCGGTCTGTGGGCGCGTTGCCTCAGCCAGGTGGCGCAAACCCTGCTGTCGCCGCAAGGCGCAACCTTCACCGCCGTGCTGGACGAAGCCGCCATTCCGGTCCAGGCGCTGATCGAGCGCGACCACGACCTGGCCATCTTCCAGGTCCTGCGCCAGGGCAACAACGACGACGTGGCCTATGGCGCCCAGCGCTCGCTGCAGTCGGCCATCACCGGCTACCTGGTGGCCCAGCGCCTGGGCTGGGAAACGGCCCAGTGCGAACGCCTGTTCAAGGTGGCGCTGACGATGAACCTGTCGATGCTGGAACTCCAAGGCCAGCTGTCGCGCCAGACCGTGCCCCCCACGACCGAACAGCGCCATGAACTGCGCACCCACCCGATGCGCAGTGTGCGCATCCTGGAGCGCTCAGGCGTGGCCGACGAGGCCTGGCTGATGGCGGTGCTGCAGCACCACGAACTGGAAGACGGTGGCGGCTACCCCAGCGGCACCACCGAGGTCGGCGACCTGGCCTCGCTGGCCCGCCGCGCCGATGTCTACACCGGCAAGCTCAGCGGCCGTTCATCGCGCGAGGCCCTGTCCGCCGACATGGCCGGCCGCCAGATGTTCATGCAGGACCCGGGACACCCGATGACGGCGGCCCTGGTCAAGGAATTCGGCATCTACCCGCCGGGCTGCTATGTGCGTCTGAATTCGGGGGAGACGGGCATCGTCGTGCAACGCGGCATCAGCATCACGACACCGGTGGTGGCCTGCCTGACCACGCCGGGCGGCCTGCCGCTGAGCCAGCCCTCGCGCCAGGAAACCACCAACAAGGCCCACGCCGTGGCCTGCGTGGTCGGCGAGGGCAGCGTCAAGGCCCGCTTGCCGCTCGACCGCCTGGCCGCACTCGTCACGGCCTGACGGTCAGCCGCCGTCTGGCCAGGCGCCGCAGCAGGGTGACAGCCCCTGCTGGCGGCCGTCAGGCCGGTGCCAGCAAGCGCCCGGCTTCGATCACCAGCTGGCGGTCGCAACGCGTCGCGATGGCGCGATCGTGGGTCACCAGGACCAAGGTGGTGCCGGCCTCGCGGTTGAGTTCGAACATCAGGGCCATCACGGTTTCGCCGGTCGCGAAATCCAGGCTGCCGGTCGGCTCGTCGGCCAGCAGCAGGGCCGGTCTGACCACGAAGGCCCGGGCCAGCGCCACGCGCTGCTGCTCGCCGCCCGACAGCACCCTGGGGTAATGGCCCAGCCGCTCGCCCAGGCCCACGCGCTGCAGCATGGCCGTGGCCGCCGCGCGGGCGTCGTTGCGGCCCATCAGTTCCAGCGGCAGCATCACGTTTTCCAGCGCCGTCAGGTTGCCCAGCAACTGGAAGCTCTGGAAGACGAAACCCATCTGCTGCGCGCGCAGCCCGGCGCGGGCGTCTTCGTCCAGCCTGAACAGATCCTGCCCGGCGACGATGACGGTACCGCTGCTGGGCACGTCCAGCCCGGCCAGGATGGACAGCAAGGTGCTCTTGCCCGATCCCGAAGCGCCGACGATGGCCACCGATTCGCGCGCCCGCAAGTGGAAGGAAATCTCGTGCAGTATGGTCAGGGTGCCGGTGGAATCGGCCACCTGCTTGCTGACCCGCTGGACATCCATGAGAGGTTCTGACATCGAGACTTTTTCTGCGGCGCGGCGCGCCCTGGCACTGCACTGTAGCCTGCTGCCCCTGTTCCTGGCCGCCGGGCTGGCGATGCCCGCAGCGGCACAGGGCCCGTCGTCCGGCACCACGCTGCTGGTGGTCGGCGACAGCCTGTCGGCCGAGTACGGCCTGGCGCGCGGTGCCGGCTGGGTGGCGTTGCTGGAAGCCCGCTTGGCGCGCGAGCAACGGGCGGTGAAGGTGGTCAATGCCAGCATCAGCGGCGACACCAGCTCGGGCGGCCGGTCGCGCCTGCCGGCCCTGCTGGCGCAGCACCGGCCGCAGACGGTGGTCATCGAGCTGGGCGGCAACGACGCGCTGCGCGGCCTGCCACTGGCCACGACACAAGCCAACCTGGGCGCCATGGCCGCAGCCGCGAAGGCGGCCGGCGCCCAGGTGGTGATCGTCGGCATGGCCGTGCCGCCCAACTACGGGCGGCAGTACGGCGAAGACTTCATCGGCCTGTTCGGCCGCGTCGCCCGGGCGCAGCGGGCCTCCCTGGTGCCTTTCCTGCTGGCCGGCGTGGCCGACGCACCGAATGCCGACGCGCTGTTCCAGCCCGACCGCATCCACCCCAGGGCCGAGGCGCACCCGCGCATGCTGGACAACGTCTGGCCGGTGCTCAAGCCGCTGCTGCCGCGCTGAAGGGCGGACGGCAGCCGCAGCAGCAGCAGCGCCGGTTCGGCTACTTCTGGCTCTCGTTCTCGCGGCCCTGGCGCACCGCCTCGCCGCTGGCGGGCTTGCGTTCGCGGCCCCGTTCGCGGTCGCCGTCGCGCGGCCTTTCGGCCACCGGCCTGGGAACGACCGCCGGTGGCGCCACCGGGCCCGTCTGGACGGCCGGCTGCGGTGCCGGTGGTGGCGCCGGCATTGACGCTGGTGGCAGCTTGGGTGCCGGATGCAGCACCTGCGGTGACGGTGGCGGCACCTGCGGCGACGGTGGCGGCACCTGCGGTGCGGGCGACCGTGGGTTGCGGGGCTCGGAGCCCATGCGGGCGTCGCCGTTCTCGCGCGGGTCGCGAGCGTCGCGCCACGGGCGGCCTTCCCGGCCATCGCGCGCCGGAACCGGGCGGTCGTGACTGGCGTTGACGCGCTCGCGGTAGGCCGGCGTCACCGCGTGATGGGGCACATAGACCTCGCGCGGTGCCAGCGGCATCCAGCCGATGGCGGGCCGGCTGACACGCAGACCGATGCTCACGCCGTTACCCGGACGGCCCCCGGCCCAGGCCACCAGCGCCGGGGCATAGACCGGCCTGGCCACATAAGCGCCCGGCACCCAGCACCAGGCGTCGCGCCAGTAGGCCCAGCGGCCGTAGTGGAAGGGCGCAAAGCCCCAGCGGGCGTTGTCGACCCAGGTCCAGCCCCAGGGCTGCACCCAGGTCCAGCGGCCGGCGCTGTAGGGCGCCCAGCCCGCACTCACGGTCAAGGGCAGCCAGACGGCGCCGTACTCGGGGTGCTGCTCCCAGCGGCCGTTGCGGTCCAGCTCCTCGACGCCGGTCATCTCGGGCGACACATAACGCGCCGACACGCTGCGCTCTTCACGCTGGTCTTCACGCTGCACCGCATCGGCGTAGCGGTCGTTCAAGGGCAGGCCGATCTGGAAGCGCAGCGCCTGGCTGCGCCGCTCGCGGAACAGTTCGACGCGCTGGCCAGTGGTCAGCACAAAACCGGCGGGATCGACGATGCGCAACTCGCCGCGCCAGCTGGTGGCCTGCGTGGTGTCGTCGATGCGGTCCAGGCGAAAGTGGCCGGCGCCCAGCGGCGCCAGGCGCACTTCGGCGGTGACGAGTTCGATCTCTTCGGCGATCTCGCGGGAGCGCACGCGCAGGGCGACGCTGCCGCTGTGCAACTGGAAGGCCAGCCGCTCGTCGTCCAGGCGCAGCACCTCCAGCTCGGTGGTCTCGCCCAGGCGCAGCACGGTCGAGCCGACACGCAATTCGGCGCTGCCGCCGGCGGCGGTGCTGATGCGGTCGCCGCCAGTCAGCGGCTGGTTGCGCTCGGCTGCGGCCCAGCGGCCGGTTTCGAAGTCCCACCACGACACCGCGCCGAGGGACTCGGCCAAGCGGCCGACGCGGCCCGGCGGGTCGGTCTGGGCCTGGCCCGCCAGCGCCCACAGGCCCAGGCACACGGCGAGCAAGAAACGCCGCAGCCAGGCGCCGAAGCCAGGGCTGGACGGGCGGTCGAGGGTGGTGTTCATGGCTGCCTAACGGCTGGCAGCCGAAGGCGGCTGACCCCGCGCGGTGTAAAGGCCTGTGTCGCGCTGTGACAGCGCCGCCTTCAATCGTCGTCGGCGTGCGGGTCGATGTCCGGAAACAACACGCTGGTGTAGCCGAACTTGCTGAAGTCGGTCATCCGCGTGGGGTAGAGGCGGCCTATCAGGTGGTCGCATTCGTGCTGCACCACGCGGGCATGGAAGCCGTCGGCCTCACGCTGGATCGGCTGGCCCTGGATGTCGAAGCCGGTGTAGCGGATGCGGGCCAACCGCGACACCGCCCCACGCAGGCCCGGCACCGACAGGCAGCCTTCCCAGCCCTCGACCTGCTCGTCACCCAGCGGCGTGATCACCGGGTTGATCAGCACCGTCGGCGGCACCGGCGGGGCCTCGGGGTAGCGCACGTTCTTGCTGTAGCCGAAGATGACCA
>Ga0136641_1000406_pt1 | contig 18475 bp, 19 predicted proteins | sample EliLak1302023Y_FD_115312 | JGI IMG/M metagenome (GOLD analysis project Ga0136641, IMG submission 115312) | Freshwater microbial communities from Elizabeth Lake, Yosemite National Park, California, USA - 13020-23Y | ecosystem: Environmental > Aquatic > Freshwater > Lake ...
ATTGGTGTACGATTGTGTCGCCACTCACCTATTTGTTCCGTGGTGTTTGCTTCAAAAATTTGTATGGCACTAGGGTCTCCGCCGGTGCCAAGACTTGGGTCGAGCGCCACTACATAGATACGGTCAGCACGAGGTCTTTGAAACCAACGTACCTGACCAGTTTTATACAAAGGTTCGTGTCCTTGTAGATCCAGTAATTTAGCAGGTGCAATCAAGGTCTCATCATTGATTATAAATTCACAATTTGAGACTAAAATATTGCTAGCAAAAAATCTGCGATTATTTTTCACATTTAACAAATCATATACAGTACTAGTACCATCTAATGTAACACTTACTACTTTTTGTAATCCAGATGATGTATATATTTGTGTGCCAACACGAAGTTGACTAACTGGAATCATATCAAATTTACTAGTATAAATTTTATGATCCAGAGTAGCTTTGATAGAGGTATTGGTTAATTGTAGTGAGGCAATTTGTTTTAACCCTTTATCAAGTAATCCTTCAAAATCGCTCCAGCCAGTATCCGTTAGTACTTGCAATCCTAAATTATTTTCTAGTAAGTCTGCCACGAGCAAATCCTTTAGGTTGTTGGTCAACTACAAAATATTTTTCTTCAACGCCATTGTTATACCAGGCTTTGCCTGTGGCAGCTCCAAATTTGCCTTTATTATTCTTGCTAATATTAGCATTTCTCTTAGGATCAGAATATACACCGGCCATTTTTTCTTTGTATTCTGTAGTGGATCTCATTTTTTCTTTGGTTGCTCGTTCTTCCGCTGACCATTTAGTGCCCTTCTTGCGTCCACCCACACCTGGGCGTTTAACACCTCTGTTAGGTGCCGCCTTTCCAAACATTGGATTTTTATTTCCTTTTTTGCCTTCTGATAACAAAGTGTATATAATTTCAGCGTAGGGCATGATGCCTGCAAGACCAAGCCATGCTACTTTGTCCTGAGTATGCCCGTGTGTTTCATATAATAACCGATGTGCTTCTGCATGTTCTTCTACAGTAAGTTCTACAAGATTAGATAGGTCGTTGGATCCACCCATGTGTTTAGGAATAATATGATGTTTATGTTTTTGCATAAACTTATTTAGCTGTCGTTAATGATAAACTCATCATTTCTTTCAATTCATTAATAGTTTTTTTAAATATTTTTCCAGACCGATCTTTAATAGTTAGTACCGAATCTGGTGCTAGGCAACCCATCTCTCGACGGAAACGATCTTCGCCCAGCTGTGCCCGTTGTTCTAGAGCCCATTTTTCATCGCGATCCGGGTGCTCGTTCCAATAACTACGATATGCCTTGAACCCGTTGATGCCTAAGTCAGTAGGATTGCCAAATTCGTCTTCGCACTTGTTGGCCCCTTTCCATAGTAAAGCAAACTGGTCTTCATCACTGTTAGGGGTTGAAGTAATAATTGCTTTACCGCCAGTTGCCAAGGTAGGACTAATAGAGGTCCAGAATTCTCGAGCAATACCAGGACGCACAAATGCAAACTCGTCAGCGTAGAGCAGGGATATACTCATACCACGACCGGTATTTTCTGTGGTGGTTGTTGACACTATTCGACTGCCGTTTTCAAAGTCTAAGTTACCTTTGTTGTAACTGGTAACACCAGCACGAATATGGTCTGGGCATAGCTCATATGCATAGCGTATGCGTTGCATGATCTCTTGCGAGCCTGTGTACTTGTGTGCGGCGATAAGAATGGTTGAATCAGGGTGAAACATGGCCTTCCATAACAAGTATCCAGCAGCACTGGTACTCTTACCAGTTTGTCGCGGCATCATACTAATACTAAAACGATTATTATGGTAGGTATCAATCAAGCGTTTTTGATAATCAAACGGATGATACAACATTTTACCTTTAATAGGATGTTGTATGTGAAAAAAATGATCCATGAAATACATGGGACCGGTCACAGGATCAGCACAGGCCACAAACTCCGCTAGCTGTTCGTCGGTAAAGGTTGTTTTCTTATAAGGAGTCTTGACTAAGGTTGATTCGTCGGCCATACTATAATTTATGGCAATTTAGGTGCTGCTTGTAGTTTATTTGCCTAGATTAAATTGCATTCCTGTGGCTTGCTCCACAGCAGTCATGGTGGTTTGGTATTTTGGCAAGTCGGCCACTAGTAATGCTGTGTTGGGCATTATGTATGCCATAACTTTGCCTGATTGTTTATCAATGATAATTTTGTACAAGCGAGTAGGAACACCAACTCCTGCACCAATTGTTTTGTGTCCTGGGTCATATATACCACCAGAGATGATGTAGAAGTCGCCGCCTATGAGCGCCCAGTCACGCTCCCAAGTTTCCAGCTGTTTCCAAATGCCGCGATTGTTGTTGGCCACTTGTGGAACCATGTTTGACAGGAAAAAACTTTCACTCATGACAGCATCAGTGGTTGTGTTGTTACCTGCCGGTGCCATGTGCCCACGATCGTACACATTGCCGGCTGTGGCATAGTCACTTAATTGTGCTTGACACTTGGGGATAACTGCTGGATCTGGCCGGAAGTTGTCTTTGCGTTTGGCAGGTCCGTTAATGGCTGCAGGAGTCAAGTGTTCGAACACAGCCACGGGTGCCTTGACACTACAACGATGTATTACAGCGTAGTTAGTCTTACACAATTCTTGATCACCTGGTTGTGCTTGATATTTTGGGGTGCCATTTATAGTAAATTGAGGACAATTTTGATTGATATCGGCAAGAGCCAATAACGGAGTGAACAGTAGTACTGCAAGTAATTTTTTCATAGTTATCCTTGTTGTTATTATAGATGCTGTTATTTAGTCTATCCTTGTTGTTATTATAGATGCTGTTATTTAGTTACAATACCAGTTGCCGTTGATGTAGGTTGCTAATACAATTTGTCCTTGTTGAGTCAACGACGGATTGCCCGAAACAGTAGCCGGACTTTGTGCCGCAATGGTATCGTTTGGATTGCCCGAATGTACAGTATCGGCTATTTGATACTGTCGACCGTTGTAGGCACCGTTGGCCGCATTGGGCAGGGTAATGGTTACCCCTTTGGCCGAGCAACCAATCCAATAGTCGGTAGTGGTAGCGGTATAATTTGTTGCGGTTAGTTTAGTATTTACGGCCCAGGCATTGACATTGATAGCACCAAATTGATCACGCACCACAATGGTGTTGGCTGTGTTGGCTGTGGTGGCATCTGTTATAATTGTTGCGGTATTGCCCACTGTGTTGGCCGCAATATGCGTTGTATTGCTTAGGGCATTAGGTAATATGGTTGTTATACCTGTGCTGATTATGCCAGTGAGTTGACTGCCGTTGCCAACAAAGTAGTTGCCGGTGACATTTCCAGTGGTGCTAATAGTAGCATTAATAACTGTGTTGCCGCCCGAAAATATACCATAATTGCCATATACATTGCCACTGGCTGATATATTACCAGTGGTAGTGATGTTGCCGGTGCCAACAACATTACCGTTAAAGTAGCTGGCGTTTATATTGCCTGCTACAGTGAGTACATTGGTTGAACTGTTATAGGTAAAATCTGCATCGTCGCTGACTTCCTTGCCAGAACCCACAATGGCAACACGACCTGCGGTGAGATTCTGCCCTACAATGTTTCCACCTGTGACATTGCCTGTGGCAGTGACCACACCAGCTGTGCGGATATTGCCACCTGTGACATTGCCTGTAGCACTGATAAATCCACTGGTTAAAATATTGCCTGTGGCTATGATTTGTCCGCCAGTGTTTAAGTTACCGCCGGTGATGTTGCCAGTGGCCGCTAGGGTTGTAGTGGAACTTACTGACTGGAACGATACTGAATTGGCTGTACCAACTGCCTGGCCAATACTGATAGTAACATTTCCTGTATTACCCGTGATGTTGACTCCAGTGCCGGCTGTGATGCCAGTGACACCCAAGTTGGTCAATGCTAATGTACCGCCAAGATTAACTGATGCATTGCCAGAAAGTCCGCCACTATAAGTTATATCGATACCGGTGTTGGCCAACTTGCTGTTGACAATACTTCCTGCGCTTAGTGCGTTGGTTACATCGCCACTTTGTAGTGTTACGACACCATCTCGTCCGTTGAATGATTGTACTCCGGTTGCTCCAACAGGAATATCAATCCAGACATTGGCGGCGGTGTAGAGAACAAAGTCTCCTACTGCAAAAGTGATATTTCCGGATCCTAGGTTTTGTGTTCCAGCAACACTTACTATATATTCGTCACCGTTGGTTCCTGTACCATCGGCAAGAGTTGGATTATTATTACTAGCGTTCCACACTCCTTTGAATGTGATTGCTCCTGACGGTAGATAGATTGGGTCAATTTTTGTTGATGCGTTCAATGGAACAACACCCAGGGCGTTGCCTTTTTGTGTGAGTGGTATGCCGGCAGTGGTTTGAACTGATCCATCCTTAAACTTCACGCCAGCATTATTAATTACAGTATTGCCAGTATCGCCAACATTGCCAATTATGATATTTTGTGCTGAGTTAGCGGTGTATATCCCTGTGGTGGTATATGACAAGTTGCCAAGTCTTATGGTATTGATATTAGCAAATGTTAACACACTGGCATTGGCCTGGATCTGTGCATTGTTACCAGTAACTACATCTTTTATGTAAACTCCGCTGTTGCCAAGATATATGCCTTGCCATTGATTAGCGGCATTGCCCAAAGTATAGGTATCGTTCAGAGCCGGATTTAAGTTACCCGACATGGTAAGCTGACCAGCAATAAAATCTGCAGTCAAGGTCGGACTGGTAGCACCTGACGCTACAGTATAGAGTTTAATGGCACTGCCTTGTGCTGTGGTTGATTGATCTTCCAAGGCCACCATGTCCAGGCGTGTGGTAGAGATTATGGGCCATGTGCCGTCAACCAGATACGGAGTGGCACCAAATCGACCTATGATTTGATTTTGTAACACTCCGGTGGGTGCAGAAGATATTCCGTTGTATCTGCGATTGATTACAGCCGCATAGTTGGCCGCGCCATCATTATAAATACGTGCCGGTATAGTTGCTTGTCCTGTGGTGTGTAACATGACTCCCAAGTTTTGTGGATTAACTTCTGCGCCATCTGTGGAGCCAACAATATTAAATGCACCATTATAACTATTGGTATTAGGAATTAAAGTTTTAACTCGACCGTCTAGATCAACTTGGAATATGGGGCTGGCTGTGAGATTACCACTATGAACATGGAATGGGCCATTGATGTTGACTACTCCGTTCCCGGCTGGGTCAAGTACAATATCACGATCAGCAATGAGACCATAGATTGTTTCGTCTTGTATTGATAAGTTACCAAGATTGGCTGTGTTGGTAATACTAATATTACCGCCTGAAATATTGCCTGTGTAATTTGCCAAAGGCAATCCAGTTAACTGACTACCGTTGCCAATAAAGAATCCGCCCGAGCTTGCTACAATATTAGCAAATGTAGTAATTTCACCAACCGCATTGATTGCTCCAGAGATTCCAATATTATTACCAGCAATGTTGCCCGAGTATACAGGCAAGTATGCAGCCACATTAGCATTACTATAAGTTCCTGGCTGAACTGGTAAATTAGTAAGTTGACTGCCGTCGCCAATGAAGTAGTTAGCAGTAGCATTGCCTACGATAGTGAGAATATTACCACTAAATGTTAAACTACTTGATCCAAGGAATGTTCCATTGCCAGCATTTAACTGAACGCTGTTGGCAGGGCCATGTGGCATGCCGTTGCCACTACTACTACCAATAGGAATACCGCCTGCGGTGTTGCCGTCACTGTAATAAAAAGCGTTGGCATCTGGATTCCACCAAATGCGATCTTGTTGACCTACATAAGTGGCCGCATTGGCGTTGTTATCTCTGCTGGTGAATAAATTTTGAATGAAGCTCATGGTCGAGCCCTTAATCGTCTAACGGTTCGTCGTTGGCAAGTTCCTGCATCACAGCAGCATTACGATTAATGCCAGCCATACGCATTATTTTTTCAAGAGCATCTTCTTCTTCTTCTGGAGTAGGTGCTTCTGCATTATAGTCGCTAACATCACCTGGACGGCCATCATCATAAATGTTTTCTACATCTACTGCTTTTTTAAGCAATTCCATTTTTTGTTGTAATGGAGGAATGAATAATTCTTCGGGTTCTTTGTCGTTGCCGCTGGCTGTGCGACCATTTGGACTGGGCTTTTCTACTTCTGCATTAGCCACAACTTCTACAGGTTCTTGAGCAATGGCAACCAACTCTGCTGGATTCTGCAGGCGTGGATCTGCACGTTGAGTAGTAATGCCTTCATCTGCATCAACTGCGTCTGCTATTTTGCGTAATATCTCACCGATTTTCATAATTCGTCCTTGATCACTTACTTAGTCTGTTTGGTTTAAGGTTGGTAGTAGACTACTTCGCCGGTGGCAGGATCAAAGTAAAGTTGATTTAGTCCTGCTGTGCTGGCAACCACACGCACATTGCCTAGGAATGTGTTGGCACCGTTGCTGGATATTACTAGGTTTAGATTCCCGTTGGTGTTGCCAATGTAGATTTGACTGGTGTTGGGATTTACCGTCATTTCGCCTGGGCGAGCATTGCCATTGTAGTTGGTCACTGTTTCTTGTGCGTTGTCCTTCATCACTGTGCGTGTTATGCCAGTGATGTTGGCATACGGTGGAGGAGGATTGGCCATTATCTACTGTATCCTTGGAATGCTTTTATTGGACTGCGAGTATCGGTCCCAGGAGGTTCTTGGCTGTCTTTTGTGCCAATTAATTCTTTGCCGCCTGGGGTACCTGTCAATTTAAGTGCTAGGTCAATTACATCTTCAACATTGTCGTTGAACCCGGCCACTATGGCATTTTGTCCAAAGGCACTTTGATCTGTAAAAGGAGGAAAACCGTCGGTATCGCCGCCAATTTCAGCACGGGCACGAGCAATAGCAACACCCAATCTTAATGTGTGGTAGGCATCATTGTTTTTGATGCCTGGAATAATGTAAGTATGTTGTAATGGATTACTTTGCCCAGGATCTAATTCAGCCTTTTGCTCTGTAATAAACTCACAAGCTCTCATCGTGGATAACCTTTAAAACCTTTAACTGGACTTACTTTTACTACCTCGGGCATTTCTTCACTTTTCATGGTGCCAATTTGAACAGCATCACTTGGTGCCATGCCCATAGATTTTAATGCATCATGAATATAGTCAACCACATGTGGATCATAACTGACTACAATTTCATTTTCGCCGAACACTGACTCTTTGCCATCAAACGGAGCAACACCGTCTTTGGCACGCTGGGCAGCACCTTTGGCTCCGGCAATGGCCACACCAAAACGATATTGTAGGTATGGGTCTTGATTTTTAAGTGCGGGTATTTTAAATGCGCCAGGAAGAGCACGGCCCACATCGTAGGTGATCGAGCCGGTGCGGCCATCAATATCTTCACGTATAAATTCTCTAGCTCTCATCGACCATACCCTTTAAAAGCCTTGATTGGACTTGTTTTATAAACACCTTCGTGTTCGGTACTACGATTGTCTGTTAATTTTGTAACTCTACCGGCGCCTACTGATTTGGCCGCGGCATTAATAATATCCAAGTCTACATCAGTGTAGGTGGCCAACAACGGGTCGCCTGCAAATGCACCAGCAGGCTCTGTAGGGAAGTCAGGAGCGCCGGCCATGGCAATACCAAAACGCCATTGTGTGTAAGGACTGCCGCCTTGTTTGGTCATACTAATATCAGGCATGCTGATCATGCCCTTCAAGGCAGTGGCATGGTGATTTGGCATTTTTTTGGCATTGGCCGGCACGTCGGCGGCACTACCAAATTTTGCTTCTGCTACAAATTCACGAGCTCTCATTTTACATCCTTTAGTTTCATTTGACCAAATGGAGGATCACCTTTGGTGTTTTGCCACAAAGCACGATTACTCAATATCTCAACCCATACACCGGTGTTGGGACGATTGAGCCTCCAAAAATCAAATTTTGAGTGACTACTAATTGGACGGCAATACAGTGTCCTTTCTTTGGGTACACACAATTGCTGGCTAGTAGTCCGCATTTTCTTTCTTTCTGTGCTGGTCCTCATTATATTTAGCTGGGAGTCATTGATGTAAACTTGACACATGCCATCCACTAGGTCTTCAGGATCCTGGGCTGATTCTACCACTGCTTCGGCCAATAACAGTCTAGTTTCACTGCTGATTCTACTAAGTGTTTCACTTTTGTTTTTTGGGTCGCGTTGATATCCTGCTGTGGGCAACCAAATCCCATGATTAGTTCTGACAACTATTTGGTCCTTGGGTATTCGTTTGGCCATGAATTTGTAGGGTTTGGTTCCATCCCAATCACTGGCTTCAATCAAAATCATATTTTCACGATCAAATACTATGGTAAACCCACCCATTTTTCTTTTGACAATAATTTTTGCCGTTGCAAGTGCAGTATCTTGCAACAGGGCTTCGGAAATGGTTCTTCCATCCGGGCTTGATTTGGCAGTGCCAGTGTCTACTTCACTTTCGTCATCATACACATCAAGGCTGGTGTTTAGTACGCTGATACCATGGCTGTTGATACCTTCTTTGTAGCCGGTGATTTCGTCATGCATCATCATGCGGTCAACGCCGTTCTTCTCTGATTCAATAAAGTCCAATACCGGAATGTAGTTACGGTCTCTATTTTTGGCACCGGACCATCCAATACCGTCAAAGTATTTGGCCACAATTATACACATGTTACTTGGTATAGCCCTTGAAGGCAGTTACAGGGCTGGTAGAGTTGGTATCGTCTGATTCGTGGCTGCCACTACTGATATAATCTCGGGGTTTCATGCCAAGTTTTTTCATGATTGCTTTTAGTTTTTTACGGTCGTATTCAGTATACGCACTAAACAGTGGCAGGTTTCCAAAAAAACTAATGTCATTTACCTTGGCAATATCGTCGGGCGACATTCCGGCCAAGGTTGATATACGATAGAAATCATAATAACGACCCCAATATAAGTCGCTCTTGTCGCCGGGGCCAACTACTCCTGGATGCGCTTTTTCAAAATCGTGAGCGGCATCAGATCTAGTTACACTCCGACTAGCTTCGGCAATGAACTCTCGGGCTCGCATGGTTAGCCGGCTGCGGTTGCAGAACTTGCTGTACCTAATTCTCTTGCTGTAACATTGCCGCCAGTAATAGTCAAGTAGTTACCGGCTCCAACGTAAATCTGTTGACGACTATTGGCTGCAACTTGAGGAGCTGCACTATATAAATTCCCTTGAGCATGCAATACCACACTGTAATTTTGTGTTGTTGGTGAGGTAACTGTGGCGTTGGCACTGAGAATCAAACTATCGCCTTTTGCATTTATACTAACCACTGTGGTTGTATTTGCAACTCCTGTGCCACTGATGTTTCCGCCAATTAAACTTGCTGAGGCCTGAGTAGTTGTTAGTACATTACTACCATTAGTAACCGAACCAGTAATAACTTTTGTTGTTGCTGGACCAGCTGGCATAACATAAATTTGATATGTTACTGAATTTGCTCCAGTAACAATTTCGCATTTATCTGTGTACCAGATGACATTACTGGCGCTTGTTAGTACGTTAGCTTGACTCATTTCAATTAACCTTTGTAATTTTTCCAAGTCTTGAACAAACTACGCTCGAGCTCGATATTTTCTTCCATACTGGTCTGACGACGCATCTGACTTGCCACAACAGGAACAGTTGTTTGACCAGTTGACTTAGGACCATTCAACCCACCTGAGTATGTGCGTAGCTCTGGTTGAGCAGCTAATGTTTCTTTGTTGGTAGGCCAATCTGGTGAATTTTCATCAACCATTTCTTCACAACCACATGGTGTTTGACCACATGTATCACAGGTTGCTGCATGACTTTGCCCACCCAGGCCGGCCATCTTTAACAATTCTGCTAATTTATCAGCATCATCACCATCAGCTGTTACTGTAACTGATTTGTGTGCTTCACCATGTTCGTCTGTACTCATGTTTACTGTGATGTTCATGCTTTCAGTGATCATACCTTCAATCTTGGTATTGAAGCCTTCGTAAACACCTTTACCAAACTGCATAACCTTGTTACTCTTGGCGGCTGCAGGTGCTGTGGCTACACTGCCACTGGTGGTTGTTTCATCAACTTCTTTTTTGTCTTTGCCTTTTGACTGCTTGGCGGCTTGTTTCATTGGCTCTGTCTTGTCGCCGTCTTTGTCCAAATCTAAAAAGTCAGGTTTACCTTCTTCTTTGACTTTTGTAGGTAGACCTTTTTCTTTGGTAGCGGCAAACTTGTGTAGTTCACCTTTGTCCATGTTGGCCATTTCCTTGCTTGCACCACGCAACTTGCTCTTGGGAATTTCACCTTTTTGAGCGGCATGTGCAATACCAGCGGCGCGACGTTGTGCTACACTGACAGCTTTTTCAGGAACCAAGGTAATACCTTCTCGGCCAGTGTGTTGTTCTGCATCACGCTCGTGTGTGCTTAGGATATAGTCAGTTACACTGGTCATCATGCCTTTTATTTGGCCCATCTTTTCTTGTACCCACTCTGGCAAGTTTTCGTTTGAACCGATAGCTCGTTCAAGTTCTCGAGCATGACGCACAATAGTATGTAATTGATCTTTGGCCATGCCAGCTTCATCATCGTACTCTCCACGATCAGTGATGGAAATCTCATCTTCGTGCATTTTGCCAGGTGCTTCTTTGTCTTTTTTAACACGCTTGCCGGCGTGCATTTTATATTTGTGACTGCCCTTGGTCACACGCTCAGTATCTTTTGGCTTGGCACTTTTTGGACGACCAACACGCTTGGGTGCACCGCCGGTGGCCTCTGGATCTGTTTCTGGATCATCAAATGTTTCTGATTTGCGAGTATATACTGTGCCCGTTGAGATTTTCTTTTTGTCAAACTTGCCTGTACCTTTGGCTTTTTCGCGGCTGGCTAGCCATGCATCCATTTCTTTAAATCCTTCGTCTATCTCTTCTTCACCAAGGCCAGTAACGTCCGCTTCCTTGACTGGATATGTCTTGCCGCCAACTTTGATTTTTTCACCAGGCTGGATGCCATCTTTCTTGGCATCAACCACAGCCTTAGAGAAGGCATTGCCTTCTTCCATGTCAGCTTCGTCCATCTTGTCATAGCGACTACGGATCTTTGCCATTTTCTCTTTGCCTGCGTGTTCACGGCCAGCTTTCTGCAGGGCCTTCATGCCTTTGTCGCCGTATTTCTTTTTGCCAAGGTAGCCTTGTAATGCACTTTCTTCCATGCTATCGCATTTGCATGGCGAGCAATCACATGCCGGGCAGTGACTTTCTTCAAGACTACTGGTGTCAGTAAATTCTTTACCGCCTACCTTGAACTTGCCACCCTTGGGTGTTTTGGCCAATGCGCCAGTAAAGGCATTACCTTCGTCGGTCATGCCAGGACGATTATTCATTTTGACACGATTAGATAAATGTGTTATTATATCTTTACGTTGTGTAGCTGGTGACATTTGATCCGGCGTTTGTGCATCACGCTTTGCGGCCGCCGATTGAATGGTTGCTGGACTTAGTTCTTCCAACTTGCCTGCTTTGGCCATCTTGGCCTTGACTGCACCTGCTACACGCTCGCCGGCGGCTTTGCTACCATATTCTTTGCCGGCTTTTTTGGCCAGTGCCGCAAAACCTGTTGTGGTATTGTTGTGCTTGCCCATGTCGCGCTCGTTCAGTGCCTGTGTCAACTTGCTTGTAGGTGCTGTAGTCTTGGCATCTTCACTGATCTGAGTAGCATCTTGCTTGCTGGCCAAATCAGCCAATCGTTTGTTTAAGTCATGAAAAAATGTCATTCTATTATCCTCTTGGGGTGGCACCAGTGGCTGGACGTGGTGGACGTTTTACTTTGGTCATTGGGCTCTTGACGCCCATGGGTAAATCGTTTGTGGTTTCGGCAGGCGGAGTCTTTCCACCAGCCACTGTAAAGTCAGTACGGTATGCATTCTTTAATACAGCATGTTCGTCATACGGTGCAGAGTAATCTTTGCTTAATGCACGTTGTTCTGCATCTGGAGCAGGGAAATCTGTGTCAGTCAACAGGTCTTTATTTTGAACTTCGACTTTTTCACGCTCTGTATCCATGCTGTTTTCAAATGGTGTGGTCAACATGATGATGCGATTTGGGTCAAGAAATAGCAGTTGTGCCAGTTGCTTGATTTGTGGTTCAATTGCTGGATAGCGAAATTCAACATCGACAGAAGTCACGCTGTCATTGGCATGTTTTGGAAAGTCCGCTGGTGCCAATTGAACTGGAGTAGTTTTTGATTTACCCCAGCTTACAATATCAAATTGTTTGCATTTTTCTTCCAGCTGTTTAAGCCATCCGCTGTCAACATCACCCACGATTTTAATGCGATACGAGTAGGTTCTTTCGGATTCTGCGAGGTATTCTTTAAAAAGTTTCATAATAATTTCCCTATATGATATTTATGCTTGTTTAATCTTTTGGTCGGCTATTGATCAAGCGTTCCAATAAATCGTTACGGCTGAGTACTTGTCCATGAGCAGTTTCTATAGCAGGATCTTCTCCAGCATTTTTGGCCGCATCTTGATCCAACTTTAGCTTTTTCATCTGTAGATCCAGCACTTTTAATTTTTTCTGTAATTTGGTAGTTTTGGCAGTTAGGGCATGTCCTAGCATGGTTCCGGCCACAGCAAACAACTCTGCGGCATAACGACTGTCAACATTGAATCCCAAATCTGACAGGCTATTAAAGCTCTCTGTGGCCAACTCTGCTAACTCATCCAGTTCTCGATCGCTACTATCCAAATCACGCACAGCTGGCAATGCCGCGTCAATTTTATCTATTGTAGCATCTATTTCAATTATTGCTTGTTTAGTTTCTTCTGTTGTTTGAGTCGTTGGCGCGGTAGTATCTTCTTGTTTTTCAAGTTTGTCAAATTGAAAGAGCTCTTCAAGGCGTTTAGTCATACCCTATTTATCGCGTAATACAGCGGTTGGCTACTTTCGACCGTTTCTGAATATGTCGTCTTCGGTGATAATTCTGAACGTAAGTCCGTTTGCTTTGCACCATTTTTGCGCGGCATCCCATTTGGCATAGTTCACAGCAACAACCGCACGATCTCTTGAGTTCATTTTGTCTTCAATTAGGCTTTGCTTTTTAGGTTTAATTTCAACCAACTCAGCCCGCATGGTATTGTTAGGGCCGCGATAGGTCACAATAAAATCTGGAACATAAGTGGTCATTTTACCTGTCAAAGGATGACGATAAGGAATGCGTACCGGCTCACTGGCCCATTGTACAATGTGTTCGTTGCCATCGCAAAAATTCATAAATGCCCATTCCCATGAGCTACGATATCTTGGTTCGCCACGGCCCACATACTTGCCGACATTTTTTACTGTATAGGCGCCTTGGGCAAACTTGGCCATGGGTTAGGATCTAATGTTTCTGGCCACGTAGTAGTTGGGAGTAGTTGTGGCATTGATTCCTAACAAGGTGGCAGGACTGCGAATGTTATTTAGGTAATAGGCCAATGTCAAGTTCAACTCGGCTTGACTTTGTCCTTGGATTTGTTGAAGCAAATCCATTACAGGAATTTGACTTTGTTGAGCCACTCTAAACAAACTAACAGTAAAATTTCCAGCTGCTTCAGCTGTTCCATATATGCTTCTAAAAAAGCTATATACCGCATCATATTCCAATGAGGGGACATTAACTTCATAATTGTAGAATCGATCAAATATTTTTACGGTCTGATCAGTTTTAGGATTGGCGTAATTAACCGAGCCCATGCTTAACCACCTTGACCGTTAGGAATGATGCCAGTCTGCCCCACAGGCAATTGGCTTGTTACCTTGGTGGGTGTTGGAAAAAACATACCGTTGACTGCACCAATGGCCTGGCGTGTATATCCAGGTAAACTGTATTGGGCAATATTTTTTATAGCTAATTTTGCATCCTGATTGGCTATACTAGCAATGCTCTTGCCTTTAAATGTATTGTAGGCTGTGCCGGCTGTTTGTACCGCACCAACTATACCTGATAAATCTCCACGTTCTAAATCTTGAATAATACCGATACCAGCATCTACTAAGCCACCTTGTCCAAACACTGTTTGTGTACTGCCCGGACGTGCCAGACCGCTACGGGTCAAATCATAGTGAGTTGGGTCTGCAAATCCAGAAACAGTATTGCTTGGAGTGCCGCCGCCGATAGCGCCAGAATAATATTTTACTGTTTCATATTTAATTTCTACATTGTTTGACATGGTACCGCCGCCATCAGCGTAGGCGTACTGGTCATGCTTCCATGAAGTAATCATGGGGTTGATTAAGACGTAGCTGGCAAATTTCTTTTGACTTAGGCCGTAAATTCTAATATCTCGAAAAAATGGAGGTTTGCCGCTTACACCTGGAGTGCCATCGTTGTAACTTTCTCCAATGTATCCCCAGTCACTGACCTGGCGACTGTTGTTGTAGGTGTCACGAGTGTTGTAGCCAAATCCATTAAAGAGCGTGTTTAAATTTCCAAGTGTGCCATTGTAGGCCGGAACATTTTCATATTTCTGACTTGGATCTTTGTAGTAGTAACTGTAATAGTTGTACCACATGTTGCGAATTAGGTCGCCTTGATCATCATGGAATACCATGTTGATTGGTTGATATTCTATTTTGGTTTGAACCAGGCGTTTGCGATTGTATTGATTCATGGTGTCAACACTGACACTATAACTAGGCAAGTCAACACTCTTGACCATCAGGCCAATGGTGGCAATTTCATCACTGCCATATGCAGCTGATAGTCCTGGAATTTGTCCTGTGTTGATATTGAAGAAAACATGGAATAAAAACTTGTTGCGAGGAGCAAGTTCATATCCATTGCTTCGAAAGGTATCACTTGCGTGTTGGTAATCTTTAAGGCCAGGCGCAGTAAAAAATCCTTCGCCGAAGCCCTTTAAAAAATTTTGACCAAAGTAACCGACGGCCATAGCGTTAGCCCGTTAACCTGTGGCTACGTCGCCAACTGTTCTTCCAACTGTGGCTCCAACACCAGCACCATTAGGTGTTTGCAGTGCATTGTCATAGCGTATGGTCATGGATACTGTCATTGCTTCACTGGTACCATAGTTAGCATCATTGTAGTTTACACCTTGCAAGTAGCAACCATAAATTTCCCAAGTCTCAAGAGCCACAGGAGTAGCTGTACCGTTACCACCATCAAGTACTTCAAATACTGTGGTAAACTTATAATCAATACCGGAAGCTGCTGATGCTTGTTCCATGAAGTCTAATTGCTTCTGCAGTTGTTCGCCAACCAATTTACTAACATTACCACCTGCATCATCACGCAAGTTACAAGTAATATCGGCCCAGCTGTGCTTGCCGAGTAGACGTATTGTGCTGTTGTAAATAGGAACATCAATGTTTTCAAAGGTTACATTAGGACGAGTAAAATCTACAACCTGTTTGGTTAATTCTGTGGTTGGCTGACTAACGCCAAAGTTTAAAAAAGTAACGCGAAAGCGATACTTTAATTTAGGCATTAACAAACCTTGAACTGAACTACTTTGATCACTTGCCAAAGGCACTGTCATTCTACTGAGCGATGAAACGGCCATTTTTATATCTCCTATGTACTTTTATTTATGGTAGTTTAATTCCGATTAAACTACCTTTGCATTAGCTATTGTGCCGGTGTTTTGAATACGCACTGGAATATAGATAAATTCAACCGCTTTAACTGGCTCGATGGCAATGTCAACATACAGTTCGTTACGATCAATTGTGGCTGGTGTATTATTTGACAAATCGCAAACTACCAAATAGTCATAGATACCACGCTTGGCTATTAGGTCAATCATCAACGAAGTGCAAGCAGCTTGAATTGAGCTACGAGTAATTTGATCATTTGGTTCAAACAAATATTGTTTAGCAATTTCATTTAAACGTCCACGTACAAATGCTACCAACCGGGCTACGTTGATACGATCTAATGCACTGGTTATACTGGTTGTTGTTTTATTACCAAAGTTAGTGATACCTACACCTGGAATAAATGTAATTGGATTGACACGATTTGTGTACAATACATCACGTAGGCCTTGATTTACACCCAGGGTGGTAAATTCACCTGTGATCACATCAACATAACCAATTCTAGCGGCATTATCAATAACACCGCGGCGTGTACCAGCAGGTGCTAACCATGGATAAGCCACTTCGTCAGAACGAATAATAGTACGCACCATCATGTGGCTTGGTGGCTGTACCACTGGATTACCTGCCAAGTCAGTTGTTTGACAACTTGGATAGAATGTACCAGCATAGGCATCACCTACCAACAGACCATCACCTGTAGGGCGACCTAGTCCGTTATTATTGGTTGCAAACTCCACAATCTCTTGTGGTGTTAAGCGCAACGGTGTGTCGACCACTGTAAATGCAGTGTCGCTACGCTCGTTGTTGAGTGCTACCATGTTAGGTGCCAACTCTGGATATTGTGGGCAAGCAATCAAGTTAAACTGTGCCTGTTCTTCACGAATCTGTACGCTGGTATCAATACCTGATTTAAGTGCGGCTACAATCAAGGCACGCTGAGCCTGGCGGCCCATGTATGGACTTCCGTCTGTGCGATTGCCACTGGCTGTTAACCATGTATTGGTCTGAGTTGGCAAAATACTGTCTGGGAAAGTGGTTGCATTAAAATAGTCTGCCTGGAATGATTTAACATTAAATCCACTACGTCGTGTGTTAAACAACAAAGTTCCTTGTGGATACAGTGCAGGATCTGGTGCATCAAGATCCAAATAATCGCTTACCAATAAACTTGTAATAGTCGGGTATGGGTCACTGACTGGATTGGTTGTGCCATTTGGTGCCCAACGAGCATCAGCAAACAAGATACCATTGCTGGTAGTTTGATCAGTTTTGTCAATTTGAACCCATTGTTGTACACCGTTAACATTGGTCCAACGACTAATCAATGGATAGTTTTCTAAATCACTAGTATCAATCCACAAATCACCATTGACCAGAGCACTTTGGCTTTCGTTTGTCTGTGTTGTTGGTGCTGTAGTACTAAAAATAGGACCTGCAGCATTTGTTAAGGTCAAATTTTCACCACGAACGTCATTGGTAACCATTTGATATCCGAACCATGCGCCATTATTTTGGATCATGATATCAGCATTATTTGTGGCTGCACTATAATACCATAAACGACCAGTGGCTGGATCTTGTCCTGGGGCTGTGCTACTAGCGGTATAGGTAAATGTTGGTGATGTTACCCAATTACTTAATACTAATCCAGTAGCATTAGATTTTGAAGGGCGCACACCGCGAACAGTTGTGTTGAATCCAGCATCGGTCACTGGCGTTCCTGCAACATCTTCTAATAGAATCATGCCACCTTGGCTGTGTGTAAACACCAAGTTTCCAGCACTACTAACACTGGCACTTACATATGGTACATTGGCTGCACTAACAGCACTTACAAAATCAGATGTGGTTCCAGTTCCACCAATTGTGGCCGTGACGCCGTTAGATAATATACTACTTCCGGCCTGACTTGCTCGAATAGTAAAGGTATCACCTGGAGTAAACGGTGTGGCTGTACTAGTAAATGCAAGGTCTCCAGTGATTATAGTGGCGCCTGTGGCATAGCGTTCAAGAATTAAAAATCCAGCGTACTTTTGATTTCCTTGATCAGGGGTTGGATCGTATAAAGCGTATGTGGCGCCAGCAGCAATGTATTGTCCGCCACCGCTTGGATCTAACGCATAGTCGGCCGCAGAATCACTGGCATACACTGGACAATTTTGCAAAATAAATGTTCCAAGTGTACTGTTGAATTTCTTAACCACTAAGTTTGTACCAAGATTTACATTGTTAAGTTTGAGCCAAATAGAACCAGTTGGTGCTGGCTGAGGTTGGCTGGCTGACCAGCGTGGAGCTTGATAACTATATCCTGGAAAATATTCAGGAGAATAATAAGTTATTCCACCTGTAATGCCCAATGCTGCCAATGGCGTGCCGGCTCCGTTGGCAATATTAATAATGCCGTCACCGGCTGTACTACCATCCGCAGTAGCAGTGCTGTCAGCATATAAATTTAATTTTCCACCAATGTTGGCAGCGTAAACACCGGTAATTGCAGCAGAGTTAATTGCAGCGGCCAGTCCTGTAACTGTATTATTGGTGGCGGCCGGAACTGCTACTGTGGTTCCGTTGATTATAACGGTATTGCCAGCTGTCAAAGTAGTAGGAGCCAGAGTGCCTTGTATTGTTGCCCAGGCAGTTTTCCATTCATCACTGCCAACTTCAACCCAAGTATTATATAAACTACTTAGAGCGGTTGCTGTAGTTTGGTCAGCGGTTGGGCCACCGCGTTTGAAATAAATTGGATTGTAAATGCTAGTTGCTGTAACAGCATAATCACCAATACTACCAATGGTTTGCAATGGAACTGTACTG
>Ga0136641_1000409_pt1 | contig 18410 bp, 17 predicted proteins | sample EliLak1302023Y_FD_115312 | JGI IMG/M metagenome (GOLD analysis project Ga0136641, IMG submission 115312) | Freshwater microbial communities from Elizabeth Lake, Yosemite National Park, California, USA - 13020-23Y | ecosystem: Environmental > Aquatic > Freshwater > Lake ...
CGTGATCAGTGCGCTCGCTGCGGGCGGCGCGCACCTGCAAGAGATTTCCAAGAGCGAGCCAACCCTTGAAGAGGTCTTTGTGCAACTCGTCGGTCGCGGCATCAGCGAATCAGACCAGACGCACAATGGGTAGTCGTATCATTGGTGCAGAGGCCGCGTCGCTGATCGCGCGCATTCATGGCGAGACAACCTGGAGCGTTGGTCGACGTATGCGACATGCGTTCGCGTCCGTCGTGGCGCGCGCCTATCCGCGCGTGATCGGTGCCGCACGCGAGCCGTCCTGGCTCTTCTTTGACCTTGTCTTTCCAATCCTCGGTATGTGCTCCATCGTCTTTCTGCTTCGTTCGCGTGGCGTCGATGAGGCGTGGATCGGCTCCACGATTTTGGCCACCGCGCTCCTCTCGTTCTGGATCTCGGTGGTCTGGATGATGGGGGCGCAGTTCCACTGGGAGCGCGACTCCGGGAACCTCCTCCTCTACATCACGGCGCCTGTTGGTCTCGGCGCAATCGCCCTCGGTATGGCGATTGGCGGTGCCCTGGGCGTGGTCATTCGGGCCGTGATCATCACGCTCGCGGGCGTGCTCCTCTTCGGGGCGAAGTACCAGGTCGCCGACCCGCTCCTACTGGCGCTCGTCATCTTGGCGGGGGTGGCGGCGATGTATTCCCTGGGCGTCTGCCTCTCGTCGGTCTTTCTTATCTCCGGTCGGGAGGCGGACCACCTCGGCAGCCTGCTGAACGAGCCGATGCAGCTGCTCGGCGGCGTCTACGCGCCGGTGCGCTCCATGGGCACGGCAGGGGTGATGGCGCTCGGCATCCTGCCACTCGCACCGGCGATTGATGCACTGCGACAGGTTGCAGTGCCGCAACTCGCCGCGACGGGCATCTTACCGGTCGGTGTTGAGCTACTTCTCCTATTGGTGATGACGATCGTGTTCGGTGTGATCGGACGCGTGCTCCTTGCCTACATCGAGCGTATCGGCCGCGCGGGCGGAAAGCTGTTGGCGCGTGCCGATTAACGCTGGCGCCGCACCAGAGGTGCGACCGTTCGGTCCGTTGCGTGGCGGCGCTGCCGATGCTGCGCGATCACTTGTCGCGTCGGCGCGACTCGCCTGGGCGATTGAGGGGAACTGGGCAGAGCCAATCTACCTCGCGGCGTTTCTTATTGTTCGACCACTCGCGTTTCTTGGACTCTTCCTTGCTGTGTTGAGCATTGGCGGAACACTCAACGTCGCAACCATCGGATTCGTGGTGATCGGTCAGGCCGTCTTCCAGATTGTGAGCGCCGCATTGGAAGGGCCAACGCATGCACTGCTCGACGATCGCGAGCGCTATCGCACGATTCGCTACATCTTTGCGACACCATCGTCGCTCCTTCCTGTCTCTATTGGTCGTTCGTTAGTGAAGGCGAGCATTGCCGGATTCAGCGCGCTCATTGTGATTTGCGCGGGGATGCTGCTCGGTGTGCCAATGCGCACGGGTGGGCCAGACCTGCTACTCCTCGTCGCGGTGCTGCCGCTCGGACTCCTCTCGGTTGTTGGGCTCGGCATCGTGCTCGGTGGTGTTTGTGTGCAACTGCGCAACGACGCGTGGGCCTATCCGCAGGCGGTCTCTTCCACAGTCTTCTTGCTCTGCGGTGCGATCTTCCCGCTTGAGGTTCTACCAGGGCCAGTGCAGAACATTGCAGCGGCCCTGCCGATCACTTGGTGGATTGAGGGGTTGCGCCGCGCACTTCTCGGGACGACCTCACCAGGTATCCTCGGTGCCATGCCCACAAACGACCTCCTGCTCATCCTTGCCGTGGGCACTGCGGTGATTTGGCTCATCTCACCACGCCTCTTCGTGGCGGGCATCGACCGCGCTCGTGAGAAGGGGTATCTCGACCGGAATACCGCCTCGTGAGCCGCGCCCCACTGAGCGGTCGCGCCATTGCCGAGCTCGGCGTGCTTGTCGCTATGGCGACTTGGGCCGTCAACTTCACCGTCGTCAAAGCGGCAGTCTTGGCATGGCCTGTGCTGCCGTTCTCTGCCATCCGTATTACCGCCGCTGGCCTTCTGGTTCTCGGTTGGGCGGCACTGCGCGGCGCAAACTTCCGCATGGCACGTCGTGACCTGCTCGCCGCCGCACTCTTCGGCGTGATCGGACAGGGCATGTACCAACTTCTTTGGGCAGGTGCGTTCGGCACCATCAATGCGGGGACCAGCGCGCTCCTTATTGCAGTCACGCCATTCCTCACCGCAATCCTCGCCTCACTCCTGCGCATTGATCCACTGAGGCCCGCGGTTGCTGTGGGCGGCATCATCGCCTTCGCTGGTGTTGTGGCGGTCGCCCTTGGCGAAGGGGCGGGTGCTTTCGGTGGTAAGACGACTGGCGTGTTGATGACGTTCGGCGCCGCAGTCTGCTGGGCGGTCTACCTGTTAGCTGGAGCGCGCGTGATTCCACGGGTTGGCGCGATTGCCTGGACGGCGTGGAGCATGATCTTTGGTGGCGGCTCACTGCTCGTCACCACGCTCGCCACGGGGCAGCTCGTTGGGCTTGCTGCGCCACCGCCCGTCGCCATCTTCGGTCTGGTCTTCGCGACGCTCGGCTCAAGCAGCTTGGCGAACGTGTTGTACTTCACCGCGGTGCCGATCGTTGGCGTCTCACGTGTCGCCAGCTTCCAGTTGCTGGTGCCGTTCCTAGCCGTTGTTGTCTCGGCGATCGTGCTCAGCGAGGCCCTCGAGCCGATTCAGGCGCTCGGCGGCGCGCTCATCCTTTTGGGCATCTGGGCAGGGCGCCAAACCAACCTCCCGTTCCGCCGCCGCCTGCGATAGACTCCGTCAGGCTCGTTCGGGGAAACCCCGAGCGCCCCACCTTGAGTGTTGGAGGGAGAGCGACCAATGGCGACGAAGTTCGTATTCGTCACTGGTGGCGTCACCTCCTCCCTCGGTAAAGGAATCACCGCCGCCTCTGTCGGCCTCCTTCTCAAAGCGCGCGGGCTGCGTATCTCCGTGATCAAGCTCGACCCGTACCTCAACGTCGACCCGGGCACCATGTCGCCCTACCAGCACGGTGAGGTCTTCATTACCGACGACGGCGCCGAGACCGACCTCGACCTTGGGCACTACGAGCGCTTCATTGACGTCAACCTCTCACAGGCCTCGAACGTCACCACGGGGCGCATCTACTCCACGGTGATTGCACGGGAGCGCCGCGGCGACTACCTCGGTGGAACGGTGCAGGTCATTCCACACATCACCAACGAGATCAAGGAGCGTGTCCTGCGCCTGAGCGGTGACGATGTCGACGTGGTCATCGTCGAAGTTGGTGGCACGGTTGGCGACATCGAGTCCCTGCCGTTCATTGAAGCGATCCGACAGTTGAAGAAGGATGTTGGACGCGGTAACTCGCTCTACATTCACGTGACGCTGCTTCCAGAACTCGCCGCCACCGGCGAACTAAAGACGAAGCCAACCCAGCACTCGGTGAAGGAGCTGCGCGGTAGCGGAATCCAGCCCGACATCATCATCTTGCGCGCGGATCACCCCGTTCCCGATGACGTGCGCGAGAAGATCGCCCTCTTCACCGACGTGGCGGTTGAAGCAGTAGTTCCCGCAACCACCGCGCGCACTATCTATGAGGTGCCGCTGCAGTTTGAGAAGTTTGGACTTGGTGACCTGGTCGTGCGCGATCTCGGGCTCCCAGCAATAACGCCCGACCTCTCGCGTTGGGAGAAGCTCGCCGCCGAGATCATCGCCGAGAAGCCGGCCGTCGAGATTGCCATCGTCGGCAAGTACACCGAACTTCCCGATGCCTACCTCTCGGTCACCGAAGCGCTGCGCCACGCCGGTTGGGCGCACGGCGTCGATGTGCGCATTCGCTGGGTGAATGCCGAGCGACTCGATGATGCCGAGCCCGCCGTACTCTCCGCCGAGCTCGCTGGCGTGCATGGCATTTTGGTGCCTGGCGGCTACGGCTACCGCGGCATTGAAGGAAAGATTCGCGCGGCACATATGGCGCGCACGGAGCGCATTCCATATCTCGGACTCTGCCTCGGCCTGCAGATCGCAGTGATCGACTTCGCACGCGAAGCGCTGGGCTCCAGCGATGCGAACTCCACCGAGTTCGACATGTTCACGAAGAACCCAGTGATCGACTTCACCCCCGACCAGCGCGGCGTGGAAGAGAAGGGGGGCACGCAGCGCCTCGGCCTCTACCCCGCCAAGCTCACCCCGGGGAGCCGCGCCGCTACCGTCTACGGCGCCGAGGTTGTGTATGAGCGACACCGCCACCGCTTTGAGGTTGCCAACCGATTCAAGCCGCAGCTTGAGGCCGCAGGCATGCGCTTTACGGGCGTGTCACCCGATAGCCGACTCGTGGAGATCATCGAGCTCGCCGACCACCCATGGTTCGTGGCCAGCCAGTTCCACCCTGAATTCACCAGCCGACCGCTGCGACCAAACCCACTCTTCGACGGGTTCGTTGGCGCCGCGGTCGCACTGCGCGACGGGCGCCTCGCCTCGTACACCCCACGAATGGTTGGGGTGCGCGATGATGAGGCGGCGAAGGCTGAGCGAAGCCGTGCCGTTGAGGCCGCCGCCACCAAGGCGGCAAAGCGCAGCAACGGATCCAACGCGTAATCGCCCATAATCGGGCTAAGACATTCAGTATTGAGGGGGAGTTATGAAGTTCTTCTTGGACACCGCTGACATCGAAGAGATCAAGACTGGCATCAAGTGGGGCGTCGTTGACGGCGTCACCACGAACCCGTCGCTCTACGCAAAGGTTGGCGGCTCGTACGAGGAGATTCTCAAGGAGATCTGCGGCCTGACCAAGGGCCCGGTTTCTGCTGAGGTCATGAGCGATGACGCCGACGGCATGGTCAAAGAGGGTCTCGCCTTTGCGAAGATCGCTCCGAATATCGTCGTTAAGGTTGCCCTCACCACCGCCGGCCTCGAAGCGATTAGCCGCCTCGCCGCTGAGGGGATCAAGACGAACTGCACCCTGATCTTCACCGCGAACCAGGGGCTCATGGCGGCGAAGGCGGGCGCTTCGTTGATCAGTCCATTTGTTGGTCGACTCGACGACATCAATGAAGACGGCATGATCGTGATTCAGGAGCTCGCCGAGATCTTTGCGAACTACGAGGGGCTCGATCACTGCGAGATCCTCGCCGCCTCGATCCGTCACCCACGACACGTCACAGAGTCGGCACTGGCAGGGGCGCACGTTGCGACGATGCCACTCAAGGTGCTTGAGCAGATGACGAAGCATCCACTCACCGAGAAGGGGATCGCGATCTTCAAGTCGGACTGGGCGAAGGCGACCTCTGGGAAGTAGTTGCGGGCCCGCACCCGCGGGCTCTTGACGAGCGGCAGCGGCTGCCGTAGAGTTTTCTCATCCCCCCCGAACTGCACAGTAAACGCGGCGCAGTTTCACGTACCAGGGATGCATCCACCCACAGATAGAGGAAGGTAATCAACTGATATGAACGACGGACGAAACCGCGGCCCACGACGACCACCCCGCCGCGGCGGACCAAACCCAAACTCCATGCGCATGCCGCAGGGCGCACTCCCGGCTGATGTTGAGGTGCTTTCCGAGGCCGACCTTGCCGCCGAAGGCCTCGTCTCATTCGCCGCCCTCGCCAACATGACCGCGACCGAACTAATTGCCGCCGCAAAGAAGCTCGGCGTCGTGGCCACGCAGCAAGAGGAGCTCGCCGCTGTTATTCAGAAGATCCTCACGGCGCAGGCCGACGAGCAGGGTCAGATCTGGGCCGAGGGCATTCTCGAAATCGTCGATGACGGCTACGGCTTCATTCGGCGCAACGGGCTACTTCCCAGTGCCGACGATGTCTATGTGCCGTCGCCAATGGTGCGCCGACTCGGCTTGCGCCAGGGCGACACGATCGGCGGCGTCATTCGCGCACCGCGTGAGGGTGAGAAGTTCTGGGGGATGCTCCGCATTGAGATCGTCTCCGGCACCGATCCAGAGTCAGCGCGACAGCGCCCACACTTCGGCGACCTCACACCAATCCATCCGATTGAGCTGATCAACCTTGAGACGGTTCCCTCGAACCTCTCGCAGCGACTGATCAACCTCGTCAACCCGCTTGGCAAGGGGCAGCGCGCCCTGATCGTTTCGCCACCGAAAGCCGGTAAGACGAGCTTGCTGAAGCAGATCGCCCAAGGCGTCACGGCAAATTACCCAGAGATCTCTCTCATGGTTTGTCTCATCGGCGAGCGACCAGAAGAGGTCACCGACATGCGCCGCTCCGTAAAGGGCGAGGTCATCTCGTCGACCTTCGACGAGCCAACTGAGAACCACACCCATGTAGCCGAGATGGCTCTTGAGATTGCGAAGCGTCGCACCGAGGCTGGTGCCGACGTGGTCGTGCTGCTCGACTCCATCACCCGACTTGCACGCGCCTACAACTTGGCGCTGCCACCATCCGGTCGAACACTCTCGGGCGGTATCGACCCAATTGCGCTCTACCCACCGAAGCGCTTCTTCGGCGCCGCGCGAAAGCTCGAAGAGGGTGGCTCACTGACGATCATTGGTACCTGCTTGGTTGATACCGGCTCGAAGATGGACGACGTGATCTATGAAGAGTTCAAGGGGACGGGTAACTCCGAACTTGTGCTCGATCGCAAACTGGCCGAGAAGCGCATCTTCCCAGCGATCGACGTGCAGCGCTCTGGCACCCGCCGCGAGGAGCTCCTCCTTGATGAGGGGACCCTCAAGATGGTCTGGACAATGCGTCGAATGCTCTCCGCCGTTGGCGCGAATGAGGGGATCGAGTTGCTCCTGAACCGCATCGCCAAGACGGAGTCAAACGCCCAGTTCCTCGCGTCGCTCACCAAGGGCACCGAGGGGTCGAACCCCTCGTAGCCCACGCACGAGGCACAGCGTGTGCCAGGGCGCCCAGCTCGGCGGCATAGCCGAGGGGTAGACTAAGGCGGAGATCGGAGGCTGGAATGCCAGATGTGAAACGCCCACCAACGTCCGCCCGCGGCTCCAAGCATCGCAATGTGCGAGTTGGAAGCCCCACCTTCCGCCTCGCTGCGGCCATCCGCCGTCGCCTCCTCGCCTTGGGATCGTTCCTTGAGCGCAGTGGTGAGCGCGCCATTCGGCTGAGCCTCTTCCGTGCTGGAGAGTTCCTCAAGCACCCGCTCCCGCGCAGGGTGCGAATCCACCCGACTTTGGCGACCCGCACGACTGGGCTCGTAGTGGCCACGATCGCCCATAAGGTCGCCCCAGCACTCGAGGAGCGCGGCATCCTCCGGTCGCTGCGCCGTCGCCGTCGAGCCCTAGAATCTGGGATGCGTCAACTTGGACACGAGCCAGAGCGCGCGATGCCAATCGTGATCGCGGGGCTACTGAGCGTGGCGATCATCGCGAGCCTTCTTCCGGGACCAACAATTGATGCGCGCTCGCAAGCCCTCAATGACGGCGGCATGAGTTCAGCCCTCGGCGCGGCATCTGAGACATTATTTGCGACGGAGTGGGGCGGTACCGACAACCCAGACCGGCTCGCCACGGATGGCATCGCCAAGAGCGCTGCACTGAGCGACGGCATGCTGATCGGCGATGTAGCGACGGGAAGCACCTTCTCGATGCGTGCCACCGAGGTTTTCACTCCAACATCAGACCCTGTCATCGCAACAACGGCTACCGACGGACCAGTTTTCCTCGACGACGGAACGCTTGAGCTCCCAGCAGCGATCGACATTGTTGTAGCCGACGGTCGAGATCACGTAACCATCCACGTGGTCTCATCTGGTGAGACGCTGGCCGCTATCGCGCGGCGATACAAGATCTCAACGATGGAGCTCATCTGGTCAAACGGTCTGCAATCCGTCAACAATCCGTCGGCTGGAAAGCGACTTCGCGTTCCTGACACGCATGGCATCGTAGTTACTGTGCATGAACACGAAACGTTGAAAACCATCGCAGGAAAGTATCGCGTATCGCAATCAACAATTCGCAGCTACAACAAATTGAAAACGGCAGACATCGTGATGGATATGGTTCTCGTGTTGCCAGGTGGTCGCGGTCCAGCCCTACCCACCTATACGATGGGCAACCAAACTGGATACACTGGCCCAATTCCAAAGGTCTATAGCGGTCTAGGCTTCCGCTACCCCGTTCCGGGTGGTCACTTTGTGCGCGGCTTATCAAGGACGCACTTCGGTATGGATATTTCGCAAGCCATTGGGGGCTCCGTTGTTGCTGCGGCAGATGGAGTGGTCGTGCTCACTGGCTGGCGAAACAACTGCGGTGGCAACCAGATCGTGATCGCGCACGGGTCTAACCTGTATACGGGGTATTACCACCTCTCCGGAATCCTCGTGGACACTGGTCAGAAGGTGACGCGCGGCATGAAAATTGGTCGCATCGGCATGACTGGATGTGCAACGGGCCCGCACCTGCACTTCTCCGTCTCCCGTGGCTTCCCATTGGCGAGAGGTTCAATCTTCTACGATCCAGCACGATTCCTTCCGTAACGCAATGTTTCTTGACATTGTAGAGATCCACTTAACAGCGGGCCGTGGCGGCGACGGTGCGTCAACGATGCGCCGCGAGTCGCACGTGCCTCGCGGCGGTCCTGATGGCGGCGATGGCGGCCGCGGCGGCAGCATTTATGTCGCAGTTGATACGGGACAGACGACCCTGCGCGATTTTGAGGTAAAGCGTCGCTACGTCGCTGGTGACGCGGGCCAAGGCGGCAACAAGACCTCGCACGGCAAGGCGGGCCTTGACCTGGTCATTGGGGTGCCGCCAGGAACCGCAATCTTTGACGGAAAGCGCGGCGACCTTATCGCCGACCTTGTCTCCCGAGAGCAACATGTCCTTCTGGTGCGCGGTGGGCGCGGCGGACTCGGAAATGCGCACTTCACCACTGCGACGCATCAGTCACCACGCCACGCACAGAAGGGTGAACCGGGTGAGACGCGCGAAGTGCGCTTTGAGCTGCGACTGATTGCCGATGTTGGTCTCGTTGGGCTGCCAAATGCTGGCAAGTCCACGCTGCTCGCCGCCCTCACCGCAGCGCAGCCAAAGATCGGCGACTACGCCTTTACCACCCTTGAGCCAAACCTCGGCGTGTTGGAACTTGGCATCGACGACGGCCGTCGCCCAACGATCGCCGATCTCCCAGGCCTCATTGAGGGGGCATCAATTGGTGCAGGACTCGGCTTCGCATTCTTGCGCCACGCGTCACGCACTCGCATCCTGGTGCATGTCGTTGATGCGTCGGCGCCTGATCCAGTGCGCGATGTAGCAATCATTCGGGCCGAGCTTGAGGCGCACAACCCAGCCCTGCTCGAGAAGACCACCCTCATCGCCCTCAACAAGCTTGATCGACCGGAGGCGAAGGCTCGCGAGGCTGAGCTCACCGCCGCATTTCGTGAGTTGGGCCTGCACGTCTTGCCCATCTCTGCCGCCGGTGGCATGCGAGGCGAGGGGATCGCTGCGCTTCGTGACGCTCTCGCCGATCTTTTACCCGACGCCGAGACACTCTCGTATCCGGCCGAGCCTGCGGGTGTTGTGGTCCATCGCATTAATCCAATTGCCACGATCGGCTTTGAGGTCAGCCGCGAGGGTGACCACTTCCGTGTACGCGGCAAGGCAATCGAGCGCTTGGTACATCAGACTGACTTTGCGCGGGATGAATCGGCTGAACGATTCCAGCACGAGCTCGGACGCCAGGGGATCGAGTCGGCGCTGCGCAAGGCGGGATGCCGCAGCGGCGACACCGTGATGATTGGCGACCTCTCACTCGAGTGGGACGATCCAGACGATGCTTCGCTGCTGATCGCCGCCGAAGAGGCTGAGGCCCTGGAACTCGACGGCGTCGTCGTAGCGTCAGCAGCCAACAGCGATGGAGAGAGTGAAGGGTGAGCGGGATCGGCATTCTCGGTGGGACGTTTGATCCGATTCATGACGGCCACCTGGCCCTCGGACAGGCTGCCTACGAACTTCTGAAGCTTGATCACGTGCTCTTCGTCCCCGCAGCGCGGCCACCGCATAAGGTTGCCGATCGCGTCACTGATCCTGAAGTGCGCTGCCGCATGGTGGAACTTGCGATCGCTGGGAATCCCGCCTTTGAGATGAGCCGCATGGAGATCGATCGCCCCGGTCTCTCGTACACGATCGACACGCTTCGTGCGATCGCGACGCAGCGGCGCGATGCTGGCGCTGCGCCCGAGCTCACGCTGATCCTCTCGGTTGAATCGCTCCTCGGGTTTAACGAGTGGGAAGATTCGGCGGGCATCCTCGACCTGGCGCGGGTCGCAGCACTGCCGCGGCCCGGCACACCAACGCCAGACCGCGCCTGGCTCACGCGCCACTTCCCAGGGCGCGAGGATCGCTTCCTCTATTTGGACGGTTTCCATCTCTCCCATGCCAGCCGAGAGTTGCGCGCGTTGGCCGCACGTGGCCGATCACTGCGCTATCTCGTGCCCGACGCAGTCGCTGATCTCATCCGACGTGAGGGGCTTTATCGCGGTCGACCTGAGCTGGTACTAGAGCGCCCGGTTGAAGTGGAAGACGTACCCGTGGACCCAGCCTCATAAGGGCACATCCGTTAGTGCGGTACGCTGAGGGCATGTCAACCAAAAAACAAACTGCCATCCAACCGCACGACCTTGCGCGAAAGGTAGCTCTCCTTGCGGAAGAGAAGAAGGCGGCTGACATCCTCGTCTTAGACGTTAGTGGCCTTACCACCGTTACCGAGGCGTTTGTGATCTGCACTGGAGGCTCTGAGCCGCAACTTGCCGCGATCACCGAGAGCATCGTGAGCGGCATGGCTGAAGATGGTGTCACGCCTGCACATCGCCACCGAACAGTTGCCTCGCACTGGATCGTTCTTGATTACGGCAGCGTGATCGTGCATATCTTCACCCCGCCGGAGCGCGACTTCTACAAGCTTGAGCAGCTCTGGTCTGATGCGAAGGTGCTCGTTCGAATCCAGTAGCGTTACTTTGGGAGCAGGCTCTTCACGATTCGATTGATATCGCTCTCGCGTGGGCGCCAGCGCAAGATGCTCTGTGCTCGCGAGATATCGGCGACGAGGCGGGGAGGGTCACCGATACGACGCGGGTGCTCCTGCACTTCGATGCGCGCGCCAAATGCCTTCTCGACCGCCTTGATCGCCTCGCGGATGCTTGTGCCGGCGCCACTGCCGATATTAATCGCGCTGAATCCGTGTGCGCCGTCAGTGGCAATATGCGCAACCGCGGCAAGGTGGGCGGCGGAAACGTCGGCAACATGCACGTAGTCGCGGACCGCAGTGCGGTCGGGGGTGGCATAGTCGCTGCCATAGAGCTCAAATGGTTGCCCCTCAACAGCCGCTGCTACCAGCCGCGGCAGAAGGTGAGTCTCGGGGTGGTGGCGCTCGACGACTCGATCTGTCGCCCCGGCCACATTGAAGTAGCGCAGCGCGATTGCAGTGAGGCCATGGGCAACGGCATACGCCCGGAGTACCTGCTCAAAGGCAGCCTTTGTTGCCCCATATGGATTTATCGGTACAAGTGGATCGTCTTCACGGATCACATTGGATGACGGAGCCCCGTAGACTGCGGCGCTTGATGAGAACACGAGGCGCTTCACCCCAACCGCAATTGCTGCATCGAGAAGGGCGAGACTACCGACGAGATTGTTTTTGAAGTAGCGATCAGGTTGAACCACGCTCTCTGCAACGATGCTGAGTGCTCCAATGTGCAAGATGGTGTCAATGCGTGCATCGCGCAGGAGGCTCTGCATCCGATCTCCGTCGGCATAGCTGCCGATGACAGAGGAGGTCTCATTCGGGATCATGTCGGCGTGTCCCGCTGAGAGGTCATCTAGGATCACGACGCGGTGCCCCGCGGCAATGAGCGCGTCAACACTTGCAGAGCCGATATACCCGGCCCCACCAGTAACCAAGATTGTCCGCGGCTCTGACGTCATGCCGAGAGTCTACGCGATAGGGTCGCGCCATTCACGTGTAGCGATAGCCTCACTCCACGCAAGTAGCGCAGGTTCGGTATTCGGTACGCGGCGATGTGCGACGTCATCGACCAGTTGTGCGAGATGCGTCGCAACCCATGGCCCAGGGGCGCGACTGAGGCGGGCTACAAGCGCATCACCACCGATAGCGAGGTCGCTCACTGCGGCGGGCAGCTGCAGCGCATCGGACTCCCTGCATGCGTTAAGGAGGGCTGCCGCGGAGTGATGAGCCCGACCAGCGGCGATGCGACGAGTGACCTGACGTGCCGCATCCCGTGGATCGCCGGTCGTAGCCGCGGCCGCAATTCGGAGGGCTGGTCCGTCAAGTTGGCCCCGCTCAACCTCCACCTCTGCAGTCGCGATAATGCGATCAAGGGAGCGAATATCCTGAATTGCCGCAATGGTTGCACGTGGCCGACGCCACGACTCGAGCAGCGCCGCAACGTCGTCATCGTCGGTGATCGGCAGAAGGAGCTCACTCATGCGCCCCAATGGATCTGGCGCATCGGGGTGGTCGCCGTTGCCGACCGCCTCAACGCGCGTGCCAACCTCCGCGCTCCATTCAGTAGCAAGTGCCGGCGCGATCGCACCGAGTATGCCGAGCCCCGAGGCAAGCTGCAAGGCACGGGCAGGGTGTGGAGCTGCAAGGATCCCCTCGATCTCTGCACCGATCCGCTCGCCGGAGAGGCGTGCCGCGAGTGAGGCATCGCGCCTGATCGCCGCGGCGGTGGCCTGCTCTACCGTCAAGTTGAATCGTGAGACAAATCTGATGGCTCGCAACATGCGGAGCGCATCCTCGCGGAAACGCTCGGCAGGGTCACCAACGGCACGCAACACGCCGCCTGCCAGATCATTGATGCCGCCGTGCGGATCAACGATCGCCCCATCAGCAACCGGATCGGCCCGGCGACTTGCACCAGGGGCGAGACCGTAGGCGATTGCATTGATCGTGAAGTCTCGGCGAGCCAGATCGCCCTCAATGCGCGGAAGGAAGGTGACCTCATCGGGGCGGCGGGCGTCACTACTGGTGCTGTCAGCCCGAAAGGTCGTAATCTCGCGCACTACCGAGTCCCCAGTTGGAACACCAACGGTACCGAATCGATTCTCATAGGTGGCGTTGGGAAAGAGGGCACGCAACTGGTCTGGAGTGGCCTCGGTGGCAAGATCCCAATCTGCCGGCACTCGCCCAGCGATCACATCACGAACGGCACCACCAACAACATAGGCGCCAAATCCTGCCGTCCTCAGCGCGCGCAGCAGGTCTGCAACGTCGCGAGGGATGGCGGCGCGAACCGCCGCCGCGGGCGTCACGCGCCGCTGGCCGCGGCGCTATCAGAGATAAAGAGGAAGTCCCGCCACGCCGAGTAGGCGCTGTGTCGCAGATAGGGGAGGAAGACGGCGTACACATCACAGCGCGGCTCGTACGGTTTGCGTCGGAGCTGTAAGCCCGCGGCCTCAGGGAGGCGGTCACCCTTGCGATGGTTGCACGCCATGCAGGCGGTAACCAGGTTCTCCCACGTCCACGTATCGCCGCCGCGACTCTTCGGCACGATGTGATCAATCGTCAGAGAGACGCCGGTGCGGCCGCAGTACTGGCAGGCGTGACCGTCGCGCGCAAAGATCTCCTTGCGGCTCAACTTGGCGCGCGGACGTGGGCGGCGCACTCGATGACGAAGGCGCACCACTGATGGGGCGGTCCAGCTGCGCGAGGCGCTGCGGATCGGGTCACCCTCGGCGAGGATCTCGGCCTTACCGCCCAAGACCAGCCGGAAGGCGCGGGGCAGGGAGGCGACGTTGAGCGGTTCGTAATCCTGATTTAGAACGAGAACTTCGCTGTTCATATGAGCGCGATCGTAGCAGGGGATCTGCGCTTATCGCACCGCTGTTCAGCCCACGGCGGGCGGGGCGATATGCGAGAATAGGGGCATGTCAGCACCAAAGCGCGCCAAGACGTCGACCTGGGCCACGAAGAGCGGCCTCGCCCAAATGCTGAAGGGCGGCGTGATCATGGACGTCGTTAACCCGGCGGAGGCGAAGATCGCCCAAGAGGCTGGCGCCGTTGCCGTGATGGCACTGGAGCGCGTCCCCTTTGACATTCGTCGCGACGGGGGAGTCGCCCGCATGAGTGATCCCGACATGATCAAGGGGATCCAGGCAGCTGTCTCCATTCCAGTGATGGCGAAGGCACGCATTGGCCACGAGATCGAGGCGCGCATCCTGGAAGCGCTTGATGTGGACTACATCGACGAGTCAGAGGTGCTCACCCCCGCCGACGACCGCTACCACCTCAACAAGCACGGCTTCAAGGTGCCGTTCCTCTGTGGCTGCAAAAATCTCGGTGAGGCGCTTCGTCGTATCAACGAGGGCGCCGCAATGATGCGCACCAAGGGCGAGGCGGGAACCGGCAACATCGTTGAGGCGGTGCGCCACATTCGTACCGTCACGGAAGAGATCGCTGCGCTCAAGGGGCAGAGTGAGAAGCGCTTGCGCACCGCCGCCAAAGAGATGCGCGTCCCCTACGAGCTCGTCAAGTTGACCGTCAAGGCGGGTCGACTCCCTGTTGTGAACTTTGTTGCGGGTGGCATCGCCACCCCAGCTGACGCGGCACTCTCCATGTGGCTCGGCGCAGATGGCGTCTTTGTCGGCTCCGGCATTTTCAAGGCGCAGAACCCAGCAAAGACTGCGGCCGCCATCGTTCAGGCCACCACGCATTGGAAGAACGCCGCCATTCTCGCTGAGGTGTCAGCGGGACTCGGTGAGGCGATGAAGGGGATTGAGATGCGCACCATCCCCGAGAGTGAACGCCTCTCAAATCGCGGCTGGTAGCACCGTGGCGCAGCGCCACGCCACGCCAGTCATTGGCGTCCTCGCAGTGCAGGGTGACTTTGCTGAACACATCCGCATGTTGCAATCCCTCGGCGTTGATGCGCGCGAGGTACGACTTCCAGAGGATCTCGTTGGAGTCAGTGGTCTGATTCTTCCCGGAGGCGAGAGCACGGCGATGCGTAACCTACTGCACCGCTGGGACCTCGTGAAGCCAATAAAAGCGTTGGCGAAGCGCGGTGCGCCAATCCTTGGCACCTGTGCAGGGGCGATTCTGCTCGCAACGAAGATTGCCGATGGCGATGAGCCGGTCCTTTCGCTGCTCGACACCGAGGTGCGGCGTAATGCCTTCGGGCGGCAGCTCGAGTCATTCGAAACCAGCCTGGTCATGGAGGGTTTCGGCAAGGAGGGGCGATCACGCACCATTCAGGCCGTCTTCATTCGTGCCCCCGAGATCGTGAAGGTTGGTCCGTCGGCTCGTGCCGTTGCGACGCTGGATGACGGGCGAATCGTCGCGGCGCGCCAGGGGCGAATCCTTGGCATTGCCTTTCACCCCGAGATCACGGGGGAGACCGGCGTGCACCGCTGGCTTGTTACCGAGGCGTTAGCGGCCGGGCTCTAAAAGCGAAAACAGCCGCACGGCGCGACGGCGCGCGAATCGCACGCTAGGATTTGCCCATGAGCTCTGCTCGCGACCCCCACGAAGAACCAACCCGCGCGGCGGTGCAAGACGAGGCGATTGTCGACAATCTCGACCTGCTCCTTGACTGTCTCCCTGGTGAGATCGTCGCAGCAATTCGTGAGTTGGCCACCCACGAAGACCTTGCCGCCGGCCGAGATGGCTTACTCGAGATCGTTCTCGACCTTGGTCGCCGACCAGAGGCACGCATCACTTCGGGCGACGTCACGCTACTTGAACGCGAAATCACCGACGAGGATTTAAATTGGGTTATTTCCCATATTGGCAACTTCGGTGGCGATAACCGCGCTGGAATCGAACGAACGTTGCATCGTATCTCGGCCATTCGCAATCGATCGGATCGAGTTGTTGGCCTCACATGCCGTGTCGGACGCTCGGTGTTCGGCACGATTGAAATCCTGCGCGATCACATTGAGGCGGGACGGTCAATTCTGATCATGGGCCGACCAGGTGTTGGTAAGACCACCATGCTCCGCGAGGCGGCACGTGTCCTCGCTTCGGAATTCAGCAAGCGGGTGGTGGTGGTAGACACCTCTAACGAGATTGCCGGCGACGGCGACATTCCGCACCCGGCAATCGGCAAGGCACGACGCATGCAGGTGAGCGCGCCAGAGCGACAGCATCTGGTGATGATCGAGGCGGTTGAGAACCACATGCCCGAGGTGATCGTGATCGACGAGATCGGCACCGAGGCGGAGGCGATTGCCGCACGAACGATCGCCGAGCGCGGCGTGCAGCTGATCGGCACCGCCCACGGCAACAGCCTCGACAACCTCATGTTGAATCCAACGCTGACCGACCTGATTGGCGGCATTCAGAGCGTCACGCTTGGTGACGACGAGGCGCGCCGCCGCCGCACACAGAAAAGCGTGCTGGAGCGCAAGGCGCCGCCAACCTTTGATGTGATCGTGGAGATCATTGATCGCGACCACATCTTGGTGCACGAAGATGTCGCAGGAACCGTTGATGCGCTGCTGCGCGGCGACGCGGTTGCCCCAGAGGAGCGCTGGCGTGATGAGGGCGGCGTGCGCCGCTCGCAGTCGCGCATCCGACCCGGACAGACGGCGCAAGGTGAGTCGCGCCGATTCGGCGGGCTGACACCAGGTGACGATCGCCGCGGCCGACGGAGTGATCGGGGCGACCGTGGTGATGAGGGGCGTGGCGGCTGGCGACGAAATCGCGAGCAGGCGCGACACATCGAAACTATTCCAGGCGGCACCGCGACGCCGGTGATTCGCGCATTCGAGGGTGTTCCCGTTGGTGGTGGCAGCTGGCGGCCAGAACGCGGCTGGAGCCACAAGTCAATGGCATCCACCATCGCCGAGATGGACCGCGAGATCATCGGCCGAACGATCGGCGGCGCGCTTGTCCCAGCGGAGTGGGATGAGGCACCGAGTGCCGATGACGACGACGAACGTGAAGTCAGCCATCTCCCGCAATTGCGCGTCCTCGCGCATGGCATCTCGCGCAAGAAGCTTGAGGCGGCGATTCGCGAACTCGGGCTCCCTGCGACAACAGCGCGAACCGCCGATGAAGCTGACGCTGTGGTCACGATTCGTAATGAGTTCAAGCAGCGCGGCACACCAATTGTGGATGCCGAGCGACGCGGCGTACCCGTGCATGTACTGAAGAGCAACGCCTCCGAGCAGATGGAGCGCGCGCTGCTCGACATCTATCAGCTGCCTCACGACCCACGCGAGATTGCGATGCGTGAGGCGAAGATGGGAATCGAAGAGGTGGCACTCACCCAACATCCCGTTGAGCTTGCGCCACAGAACGCCTACATCCGTCGGCTGCAGCACCAGCTCGCTGGCGATGCCGGTGTCACCAGCAGTTCGCGTGGCCGCGATCCACATCGACGCGTTCGACTTGAGCCCCAGGGTCGCCCTTCAAGCACCCCACGCCGTCGTCGCTAAGCCGCGATGTTCATCACTTTTGAGGGCCCAGACGGATCGGGGAAGTCTACCCAGATCGCCCTCCTGGCCGAGCGGCTTCGCGCCGCAGGTCGTGAAGTTCTGACCGTGCGAGAACCAGGCGGCACACCGGCTGGAGAGCGCATTCGTGCACTCCTCCTCGGCGATGGCGGCAGTGTGGAGATCAACCCCCGCGCCGATGCGCTCCTCTTTAACGCCTCACGTTCACAGCTGGTCGCTGAAGTGATTCGTCCAGCGCTGGCGCGCGGCGCCTCCGTCATTGCCGATCGTTTCGCCGACTCCACCCTGGCCTACCAGGGCTACGGGAGCGGACTCCCGCTCGACGAGCTGCGCGCGGCGATCAACTTCGCCACCGCAGGGTTGACCCCCGACCTCACCGTGCTCTTGGACCTTCCCGCCGAGGAGGGACTCGCGCGCAAGTCGGGTGATGGGTGCACGCGCTTTGAAGAGGGGTTCGACGCCGCCTTCCATACGCGTGTCGCCGATGGCTTCCGCGCGCTGGCCGCCGCAGAGCCCGTGCGCTGGCGTACCTTTGATGCACGCCGCCCGAAGGGTGAGCTCGCGGATGAAATCGCCTCCGCCGTTGGCCTCGCTACACTTCGTCAATGAGTGGCCCTTTCATCTCCAAGATTGACACCCTGCGACCCGCATTCGGGTTCGACGACATCTCACTCGCCCCTGGCACCGACACCATTGATCCCGCCGATGTCGACCTTACGCAAGAGTTCTGCGGCATCCCGCTCTCCGAGCCGATCATTGCTTCGGCGATGGACGCGGTGGTCTCGCCGACAACTGCGGGAGTGCTGCGCGGGCTCGGCTCGCTCGCCTTCATTAATCTCGAAGGGCTCTGGTTTCGCTACGAAGATCCCGCCGCCCAGTACGCCACGATCATCTCGGCGACGGCCGATAAGGTGCAGACCACCTTCGCCGAACTCTATGCCGCGCCGATTCGACCAGAGTTGATCGCCCGCCGCATTGCGGAG
>Ga0136641_1000410_pt1 | contig 18401 bp, 29 predicted proteins | sample EliLak1302023Y_FD_115312 | JGI IMG/M metagenome (GOLD analysis project Ga0136641, IMG submission 115312) | Freshwater microbial communities from Elizabeth Lake, Yosemite National Park, California, USA - 13020-23Y | ecosystem: Environmental > Aquatic > Freshwater > Lake ...
CAGTTGTTCAAGGAATGATTGATAACTTTGTAATGCCAACTTTAGAAGAAGGTTTTACAGAAATTTGGAGGGTATAATGCCTTGGATTGAAAACGTAGCCGCAAGTGATATTCCAATTGGGTTCCATCACGATGCTGGCCCCAATAGTATGCTGATCAGTATTGTGGATCCTGCCAGCTGGCGCCCTGAAGCCAAGCACGAATTCAAAGAGCGTCACAACTTTGAGTTCTTGGATGTTGAAGAAAAAGATCAAGTGCTGGAAGAAGCCATGAAGTGCAGTCACGAGCAGGCCGCAGAGCTGGTACGACTGCTACAACACGCACTGGACAATCGTATGAATGTGGTTGTGCATTGTTTTGCTGGCATTTGTCGCTCGGGTGCGGTTTGTGAAGTAGGAGTCATGATGGGTTTTGACGACACAGAACGTTTCCGTAGCCCTAACTTATTGGTCAAGCATCGCATGATGAAAGTGCTAGGCTGGACATATGATGCGGACGAAAAGCCCAACATCGATGATTGGCGAACATTTAAGTCGGTTGACTGATTGTTGAATAAGTAGTATAATAACTACTTAAACAATGAAAGGTACTCGATGGCTGGCAAAGCAAAATCGGTTTATCTAACGATAACCAAAAAAAATTCATTTAAAACAGAGTTTACAAAAATGTTTTTTGATGCTAAATCATTTAATGACTATGTAAAGACTGACGAGTTTAAGGCCAAATGGCCAGCTGAAGAGTATAATATTGTAAAAGAAACTTATTAAAGAAAGGAGGCAGATATGCCAAGTGTATTCTTAGTAAGCGACACGCACTTTGGTCACACGGGTGTTTGCCGCTTTACCCGTAACGATGGTGTTACAAAATTACGTCCTTGGGACGATGCAGATGAGATGGACGAAGCCATGGTTAAGGCTTGGAACGAAAGAGTCAAGCCCACTGACAAGGTCTACCATTTGGGTGACGTTGTTATTAACCGCAAGGCATTAAAGATCATGAGCCGCTTAAACGGTGACAAGGTCTTAATCCGCGGTAACCACGACATCTTCCGTGACGACGAGTATAGGATGTACTTTAGAGAATTACGAGCATACCACGTTATGAACGGAATGATCTTAAGCCATATCCCATTACATAGTGATAGCATGGGGCGTTTTGGTGTTAACATTCACGGACACACTCACGCAAATCGTGTTAAGAAGCCCCGTGGTGTAGATGCCAAGACTGGCGAAGTTTTATACAGTGATGAAATTGATACTCGCTACCATTGCGTTTGTGTGGAACAAACTCCAGACTTTGCACCCATCTTATTCGAGGATGTAGTTGCACGTATCGAAGCAGAAGGCGGAAGTATTGGATTCAAGAGTGGGAACGGACCCACTATGTAAAATAGGACCTTCGGGTCCTATTTTTTTGACTAGACTTTCTGCACTATAAATAAGTGCTATGTTTTCTCCATACCAACTAGCACCCACGTCTGCAAACAGTTTTGAAATTACCAGTAACTTAGGTCTGGCTAGCCGTCTAACAGAATTTTTTCAAGACCCTGCTACCACAGTCATGTGGGATTGGTATACCAAACGTCAAGAAATGGCACCAGCTCTCAGGCATACCAAAATGATATCTGTAAAGCGTCTTGTTGAATCAAAAAGTACTACAATAGAATCTAATCAAGTATTAGAAACAACCTATGCAGAGTTTGCTACTAAGAGCCTGTTAATGCAAGAAATGATTAAATGGCTTGAAGATAGTTTACTGGCAACTGGTGCATCTTCTGTAGAGTTTGGAAGGATATTCTTTTCCAAACATTGTGTGGGTACAGAAATAGGCCTGCATGTTGATGACGGTAAGTACTTTGACTACTACGATAGATTTCACTTTGTAGTAGATAGTACTCCGGGTAATGTTTTTTACATACGTAAAGAGCCGGTGGAACTAGAGCTAGGTAAACTGTACTGGGTAAATAATCATGTACCGCACTGGCTGAAAAATAATTCAACTTCTGACAGAATAAATTTGATATTTGATGCTAGATTAACATGAACATAGAAAATATACACCCATTGTGGGCAAGTAGAGTTATTAACATGGCAACTCCGCAGGAGTTCTTTAACATTTCTCCCGACATATGGCGCGGACTATTATACGATCGTAAAATGTTAATTTTTAAGAACATGGAATTCACTAAAGAAGAATTTTATAAATTCTGTTGTAGTTTTGGCAAGCCATGGGATAGGTTTGATTACGGTTACAGTAAAGAAAAGGTTGATAGGTTCACTATCAACGGCAAGGAAGTAGCATTGACTCCAATGAGTAATTTGAATACTCCAAGACTTGGTCAACTTATGATGCCTTGGCATGCCGATATTCCAAATAAGCGAGACACACCATTCCCTCATAGGGCTCTTTGGATTACAAAAAATCCAGGACCCGACTCAGGACTTACAACATTCCTTAACATAGAGGATGGCTTGCAACGATTAACTAGCGAACTAGAATCTGCAATACCTGACATAAAGATTGTACAACAAAGTTGGTACTACCAAAACAGAGAACTAAAGAATTTTGATTTTATTAAAAAGCATCCTATAACAGGCAAGGATTCTTTGAGATTAAACTTTTTTAATGTCCCAGAAGCTAACTTGCTAGATGCATGGATTAAGAAAGTAATCGTAAACGGAGTTGAAATGGATCCTAAGCCTGTACTAGGTCCGTATTTAAAACATCTGTCATTGCAAGAAGATCTGATCTATACACACAGATGGGACACATTCGATATTATTGTATACGACAATTGGCCGCTAGTGCATAAGCGTACAGCACTAGAATTCGATCCGACTCTAGAACGACATTTTTATCGAGCAAATATAGATCATATAGACGGCGCTGAGTGGGAAGCTCACAAAGCAGAAACTACTCAGTTATAAGTTTCCACCGGATACTAGTATTCTATACTCAGGCTTAAGATAGGTACACCGCACAACAGTATCTACTGGAACAAGTGTTCGGTTATAGAGTATTTGCCATGGCAATGTGTACAAACATTTCTCCCGGGGCTTTACATAGAACTCGTTAAATGCGCCGTAACGTTCACTTGTTTTTTTACTGAACGCAAGTCGCCTGTAGGCCTTATCGTACTTCAACGGGAACATGCTAAAAAACTTAAAGCGATTGTTCTTTTCGTTGTATTCAACAACAGCATCCAGTACTAACTTTACCGCCGACGCATTAGTACTCTTAACGTGAGTCCAATACCAGCTGGGATCTTCGTTTGATTCATAGAACCCAATTACCGCAACTACAGTATCAGTCTCGTCAAACGCGGCAAAGGCATGATAATTTTTTGAGTCGCTTAGATAAGTTTGACAAAATGTTTTATGGAAAAAATCTACAATTTTTTCTTTATCATATTCTGTACTATGAGTTTCTGTAGGGACTCCCATAAACTTAGGACTATAGAACAAGTATCTAATCGAGTCTTTGTGTTGACCAGTTAATTTTATTGTTTTCATATTGTTCCCGGATCTATTAATCCTAGTTGTTCAAAGCCCCATGTGCGCTCATTGCATCCATTACAGTGATTGCATCTTCCTAATTCTAATAAACTACAACTATGAGTGATATAAAACAATGCTTCTTGGTTGTAGTGCTTTATTAAATCCACAATATAGCTCTTGTCCAAACTTTTCAAAGGTGTCTTAAATTTTAAACTTTCTCTGTATGGAATAGGAGTCCAGTTAATCATGTGCTGTGGCAGTTGCTGTATCATACCAACATATACCATTTGAAATCCTAGCTCCCATGCTTCGTGAACGCCGGACTTAACTTGTTCTTCTTCAGGCAAAGTGTTGTCCCCTACCATCAGCGGATCTGCATACTCTATATTATAACGGCTATTCACATGAGCTATAACCAGTTTGGCAAAATACTTCGATCCTTCTTTTCGTAAGATAGTTAGTGGAGTTATCTCGTGTATGTTTCCTAAACTCTGATTCTCACGTAACAATAAGAAATATAGTAATGCGCTATCCATTCCACCACTTATAAAAATTCCAATTTTAGTAGGAGTTGCTGGAAGACTTATTTCGATAGTACGACGATCTTTTCCGCAAGTAATAATCATGCTCTACCTTTTAACTGCTTAATGGCATCTTGATAGCGTATACCATCTAGGCTAGATTCTAATCGTTTTATTTGATGGCTAGCAATATCGTTGTAAGCTTCGTAGTTAAACGCTAACAAATTTTCAAAGCCATGCGTTTTTTTCTTTGGACGTATATTTGGATACATCTTTGCTAAGATAGCATTTTTACTGCTAACACTAGTTAATTTATAGTTGTACTTTGTAGTCACAAGTTGCTTTATATCAGGATGTTCTAAGTAGTATAATAATACTTCAGGAGTATAGGCAAACCACTCGTTCACTAACGGAACATTATACTTGTTTGAAAAACGCATAGCACTGGCATCTTCGTTTTCTCTAAGTGTGTAGTACCAGTAACTTTTGTCAGCTTCGACTTTTCTTGTAAGTAATGTTTCTCCACCCATGACTGCTGGCAACCCAAGGTCTAAAATGCTCTTGTAAACCATCAAGTATGTTACCTGTGTGCATTGTATACTCTTGCCAAATTCTGTTGCTTCCCCAGAATAGTAAAAATCCTTAACATCAAAATCTATAAATTCTAAAGGAACATCCAGCTCTGCACATAGAGCCTGAGCTTCCATAACATCAGTGGCGTTATAATCGTTTTTAAAACGTATAGTAACACATCGTGGTCTATGCCCAACTGCTAGAAAGTTTCTCAAAACAATTTCGCTGTCAGTGCCGCCTGACACAAATACTACTAGATCCTTACCAAAGTCGGACAATACTAGACTTGCAGTCCTGTGTAATTCTTCTACGTAATTGCTTTTCTTGTAGCGTTCTAAATCACATTGTCCAAGCGATACAGTATACCGTTCCATAGAATTTTCTCTCTGTCCAAACGCTCTGCCGCCGGTTGAGTAAGTTAGATAGTTGTTGTGTGTGAAGTTTATCATATTATACGTATTTAATTAAAGATATCTGCGGCTATAATATTTCTAAGCTAGATTGTTTCAACGATAAATATCTTTATACCTTACTTTAGGAGAGTATAATGCCCGTTAACGTAAAAACAACAGCTACCAAACCAGACGGAGTTCAATGGTTCAGACTCTACAGAGCTACTCAACAAGAGCTTGCAAACCTCGAAGATTTTGATGCATGGACTATGGCTTTGCCCGGATTTGTTAGTTTTAAGAAAACTGAAATCAGCGATCTTGTAACCGAAGAGACTGTAGTATTTCAAGATACCGAAGCTTTCACCAACTATCAAAGAGGACGAGATGCTCATGCTACACATATAGCACGTAGAGCCTACAACGTAGCTAACAACATCAAATCTGTCGTAGAAATTTCCGTAAGTTAAACTAGGAACCTAATGTTGTTTTTAGGCCACGTTACCGATGTACTATTAAATTTCAAAAAACCGTTATTACAATTTTCAAAGAAGAAAGTTTTAGTTAATAACGGCGATTTCAAATTAATGGATAATGTGTGCCCGCATCAAGGAAGCCTCATTATTTCTAACGCAAAAGAAAAACTGTCATGCCAATTTCATAGTTGGGCGTGGAACAGTCAAGGTCAACCTTTAAATGCAGGAGTGACTAGTCTTTGTAATTCATTTGAGCTTGAATCAACAGACGCTACCGTAGTCAATAATTTAGTATTCTCAGGCAGTATTTCTGTACCTGAACTAGACGCATTTGATCTTAGTCACATGTCGCTGGTAGAAGAACGAGTTGACTCTGCGAGTACAGACTACAAAAACATCATGGATGTATTTTTAGATGTTGACCATATACCCGTTGTACATCGTGGTGTATATCCTAGCATTGGCATCAAAGGTAAAACACAGGTCAACTGGACATATTACGACTGGGGCAGTTTGCAAATGATTGGTCGCAATGTTGACTACTCAGATGAATATAAAAATACATTATTAAATACCCGGGAAGAACAAACGGCAGCTTTTTGGTTAGCAGTATACCCGTACACTATGATTGAATGGCAACCGGGTGCATTGATAGTTACAGTGTGTTGTCCAAAAGATGACCAAACAGATATTACTGTATTAAAATACCGAGACACTAGATACAACGACGACAACTGGAAATTAAATTCAGATATTTGGGAATTAGCGTGGAGCCAAGATAAGTATCAAGCAGAAGCTATTGTCGAGTTTTGTAATTTCAAACCACATTTAGAAGAAAGCAAAATACATTTTAGAAATTGGTTGGCACAATGATTTATGGTTTTGAAGATAATAAATTTTATATCGACTTTGTATCCTGCGAACGCCCACACGGCACCATGCGAGAAGAGTCAGACCGTCGTGCAAGGGATCTTGCTAACCAAGGTGGCAAGTTCATGTTGGGTAACAGTGGCGGATTAGACAGCCAAAGCGTACTGCATAGTTTTCATACACAAGGCATTCCTTTAGAAACTGCTTTCTTGTATTTGCCAAACTACAACGACAACGAATACGAACAAGTTAAGATCCTTGATAAAAAATACGGGATAAAAACACACGTAGTCGACTTGGACCCAATGGCTTGTCGAGAAGAGATTGAACAGCTATCTGTTAAGTTGGATATCCCTGCAAAGAATAATGTACTACAGAGAAAATTTCTTAGTATGTTGCCCAGCGATTATAATTTTATACAAATGGTGCATGATCCATATGTATATGTAGATGACGACTTTTCTAGATTCAGATACTATCAAGGATACTACTTGCCCGAGTTTTCACGTACTCGTGCATTTGAAAGTCTTAACAGAACTGGTAAGAATATATTCTACGGAGATACTCCAGAGTTCCTAGCGGCTATATTAGACGACGATGTTTATCGTGCGGCCTTAAAAGCATCTAGATACTTTGACGGTAACGGCGCAAGCATCCCTGGAAAATATCTTAGAACAGTAGACAGATGGGACTATTATATTAAACCTATCCTGTATGGAAAGTACTGGGGCGATGAATTAATCTACTTCCCTAAGTACCAAGGGTTTGAGAAAATTAATTACTTACACGGCAATGTTAAATTCAGGCATCATGCTATTATTATACATTACGAAGAACTAATAGATTTTCTAAATACACCTAGGAGCATTGTTAAAAGGTATTACGAGAATGTTCCCCTCAAATAATTTAGGAGATCTAATTGATCTATCTAAAGACTTATCCAAGACAGCAATTATAGATACCAGTACCAATTACCGATACTCATTTAAACTTGTACACGATCTTGCTAATGCCGTTGCTAACGGACTGCAAGCCAAGGGATATCAGCCACAAGATCGTATTGCAATTCTAGCAGAGAATTCTATAGATTTTGTAACCACGTACCTAGGAATATTAAAACTAGGTGCAGTAGTAGTACTAGTTAATGTTAAACTTCCGCAGTCGCAAATTAATGACATTCTAATCGATAGCAATGTAAAGTTAATATTCGCAGATACTATTATAGAAACAACAATACCTGTAATCAATTTTAAAACAGATTTTAAAGATTTTCTAATAAATGAAGATTTCACTTCACATCCTGTTAACGATGAAGTAGCTATCATTTTATATACTTCAGGGTCTACAGGAGCGTTCAAGGGTGTTGCAATAACACACAAGAATCATAAATGGATACTAGACCAAAAAGCAAAGTGGAGGTATGCATCGCAATTAAGAAAATTAGTGGCAGCGCCTATGTACCATATGAACGGCTTGTCCAATGTAGAAATGACATTATCTGGGTACAGCACTACTATACTGATGCCCAAGTTTGAGCCAAAAGCATTTGTAAGCTCAATACAACAGTATCGTGTAAATTACATATCATCTGTGCCTAGTATGATTGCATCTGCGATAAACGAAACAGAGTTGCTGGCAACCTTAGACGTGTCATCGCTAAAAATGATTGCAATGGGATCCGCACCTGTCAGTCAAGCACTTTTTGAAAAAATCAAATTGAACTTTCCTAATGTTATAGTACGTAATGGGTATGGTACAACAGAGTTAGGCCCTGGCTTGTTTGGACCTAATCATCCGGATAGTTTGCCAATACCTGATTTAAGTGTTGGTTATCCAATGGCTGGATTAGAGTGTAGGCTGGTGGATGGAATACTAGAAATTAAATCTCCGGCCATGATGGCAAACTATACCAATGCTACAAACACTCAGCTAACTGACGATGGATTTTTTATTACAAACGATTTTTTTGAAGTAGACGAACATGGTTTTTACTTTTTCCGTGGCAGGGCAGACGACATGTTTAAAAGTGGAGGAAATACTATATTTCCAGCACAGATAGAATTAGCCCTGGAGTCACATCCGTTAATAATGACCGCGGCTGTAGTAGGTATTGAAGATGATATCAAAGGTATTAAACCCTACGCATTTGTAGTTTTGAAGAAAGATGCAATTACTTCTTCGCAGACTTCGGGCGAATTAAAACAATTTGTAGCTACAAAGTTTCCATTAAGCCATTGCCCGAGAGAAATTTGGTTTTTAGAAGAGATGCCTGTAAACGGAGTTAATAAACTCGATAAGACAAAATTATCTAGCATGGCTAAAAAACTACTATATAAAGCATGACATTTAACAAATTAACAACCCTAGAAGGGCAAACAGTTGTAATTACAGGCGCGGCCGGTGGTGTTGGCTGGGCCGTTGCAGAATCTATGGCAACTTTGGGAGCCCGAGTAATTGGCATTGTTCGAAAAGATATCGAAGGATTTCAAAATAAGTTAAACACACTGCCTGGCACTCATACTGCCATGTTAGCAGACATTACTAACAAAGAACAACTTGCACAGGTAATTTTAAATATTAACCAATGCGACATACTAGTTAACTCAGCTGGTTATTCTAAAGTTGTGCCGCATAGAGATCTAAACGGATTGGATGACGAGTTGTTTGATAGCATTATAAAAACAAATCTTAGTTCAGTGTTTTCAACAATACGACAGTTTGCACCACTGCTTAAACAAAGCCCACATGGTTTGATTGTTAACATTAGTTCAGCGGCCGCAATTCGAATTGGTGGAAGCAACCTTGCTTATGCCGCAGCCAAAGCTGGAGTAGAATCTTTAACTAGAAATTTAGCAGTAGCACTGGCACCAGTGCGTGTTGTATCAGTATGCCCCAGCGCATTGGACACTGGTTTTTTAGATCTCCCGGCGGAGTTTTATAATAAAGTAGCGGCTTCTACTCCTCTTAAAAGAACTGGCACAGCACAAGATGTTGCCAATGTTGTAGAAGCAGTTGCCACAACCATGCGGTTTGCCACTGGCAACTCATTTGTTGTAGACGGCGGTAAGACATTATGAAAACTATTATAACTTGTGCAATCACCGGTGCAGTTACCACACGTGAGCAAACTCCGTACTTGCCAGTGACGCCTGAAGAGATCGCAACATCTGCATTAGAAGCAGCCGAGGCGGGTGCGTCTGTAGTTCACCTACATGTTAGAGATATAGATACTGCCCGCCCAAGCACGAATGTAGACTTGTATAGAGATACAGTAGACAGAATTAAAAAACAAAATACAGACGTGTTAATTAACCTTACCACCGGGCCCGGCGCATTGTATATTCCAACTCCTGGCAATTTGACACAAGGTACACCTAATAGTTTATTACTAGGAGCCGCGGCAAGAGTTAAACACATACAACTGATTAAGCCTGATTTGTGTAGCATGGATTTCAATACCATGCATCAAGCTGGCAATGGTATTAGAATTAATCATAAAATTATTACTGCTGAAATGGTTCGACTTGTCCAAGAAGCAGGAACTAAACCTGAATTAGAAATATTTGATTCAGGCGACTTTCGTATAGCGCAAGAATTTATTGCAAACGGAGTCATTAAAGGTAAGCCATTTTGGCAATTTGCAATGGGTATTAAGTATGGTTGGGATTCAACACCCAACGCATTACAGTATGCGTACAATCAACTCAGTCCAGGTAGTATATGGAGTGCGTTCGGCATAGGCAAGCAAGAAATGCCTATGGTTGCACAAACTATGATCTTAGGTGGCCATGTGCGTGTTGGGTTTGAAGACAACATCTATGTAAGTAAAGGAGTGTTGGCTAAAACCAATGCTGAACTAGTTACCATGGCTAAAGACATCATTAGGCTGTTAGGCGGGGAAGTTGCTAATCCTGCTGAAGCCAGAACATTATTGGATTTATAATGGATTTTAAAAGAAACTACACATACGTTTACAGAGACGGTGCAGGTGCCAGAAAGAGATACGGAATCTTTTCGCCGGGCATTGATAGATTTCTATTAGTAGACTACGAGGACATTTGGGCAACTCTGCAGACTGCTGAGATACTAAGTGCTAAACTACCTACTATGGTTTTTATTCTTTCTCCTGTGAGTAAAGATATCAACAACGACAATTGCTTAGAGTATACAATTTTTAATAAAACAAAAATACGTGTGAGCAACTCTCCTATGGTTGTAAGTAGACAACATCCTGATGTTAATTTTTTAACTGAAAAAGACTTAATCACATACGCAGGTATATCTGAAGATTATAATACTTCAGAAGGACAAGCAATGTTACAGCAACTCAAAGACTACGCTAACTTTGTGCATGACATGGTGTGTGCATTGAACATAACTGAGATTGTTTATAACTCGAGAGAAGTTGCTAATTTTTCTAGTTCGTATTTAAAAAAATCATGGGCCAATCAGTTTACAACTATTGCCGATCGTTCAAGTTTAGAAAATGGTATCTTTGCAGAACTTAGACACATACTGTATATGTCCAGTACTATCAAAGAAGCAGAGGAACGTATTGTAGATGTGTGGAAAAATAACTCTGCTGACCAACCACATATCATGACTGGATTCTACTCTATGTTGAAATGTAAAGTTCCTGACGAGTTGTTATCTGTTGCAAATATGAAACCAGAAAAAATATCAATAGGAATTTTTTAATGTTACAGTTAGACGATACACTATACTTTTCAAGTATTAGCTTTAACAGATACAACGATGAATTTTGGAATAGCGTATATTCCCAATGTGCGGCCGATGGTAAGTTTTTCATAGACATTGCCAAGCGGATTAACCCTACTAGGTTTGTAACACGTAACGGCGAATGGAGTTTGCCTTGGAAGCAAGAGTTAATTCCTGGTTATGAGATGCCAGTATATGATCCTACATTCAGTAAGACATTTGCAGAAGTTACTGACGAAAGAGCTGTAGGAATTAAACTACAAATCCAGCAAGGTAAAAAGTATGCAGTATTATATTCTGGTGGCATCGATAGTACCGTGGTACTATCTGCATTAATTAAAAATTTAACTACAGAAGAACTATCCAACATAGTTGTGTGTGCCAGCATCCACTCCATTGTAGAAAATCCAATGTTCTGGAACAATCATATCGATGGCAAGATTAAAGTGCTGGACTCTAATCTTTGTAAGTACGACGATTTGATTGAACAAGGGTACTTGCCTATTACAGGTGATGAAGGTGACTGCTTGTTTGGAACATTGTTTGGATTAACATTGTATAACTACTTTGATGTGTATGTAGAAGATTTATCAGCAGAGTCAAAAGCATACTTACAATCAATCAAGTATAAAATTAGCGATTCAGATGTACACTACAGCAAGTACGCTGATTTAATTATTAAGCATTTAGATGTACCAACTAATCCAGAATTTGGAAAACTGCTGTACGAAAAGTATGTGCGTAACATAGAAACAGCCACAGTGCCTATACATAGTTTGCACGATTTCTTTTGGTGGCTGATCTTTAACGTGAAGTATCTCAACTGCTCGGTGCGTGGGCCATTGTATCTTAATGACCGTGTGGAGTGGCGCACAGCTATGGATGCAACTGTTAATTGGTTTAACGGAGCCGACTACCAGCGTTGGAGTATGGCAAACAATAACAACGGTCAGAAGATTCGCAGTACGTTGTCTACTTACAAACTAGCCGCTAGAGAATACATTTGGGGCTTGGATCACAATGACTGGTATAAGAATTTCAAAATAAAACTTGAGTCGCTATGGAACATTGGTATAAATCAAAATGTATCCTCGGTTCCTGAAAACAGACGTCCCGTGGCCAGAGTAGGGCTAACTAAAGATTACGAGATGCTATATATTGATGACCCGAGTGTACAGGAATTCTACAGAACTCACTTACAAAATTACAAAATTGATTGGAGATAATATGTTAAACATTAAAAATAAATTTCAAGAACGCATTCCACGTTCAGTTGCTAAGGTAGTTTCCTGGCGTGTGCTAGTAACAATTACTAACTTTATTGGCGGTTGGTTAGCAAGCGGTAGTTGGATGATTGGGCTGGGTGTTGTTAGCTTTGCCCTAGTAGTTAACAGTATACTTTACTTCTTCCATGAAAGAGCATGGAACCGTACCGATTGGGGCAAAAAACTAGCAGAAGAAACTGCTGTTCAAAACGGCTAAATAAACAGTAGGAGTCATGACCTACGTAAATTTAACGTTAAAATTGGAGAATCCAAATGAGTAAAAAACATGTAAAATGGGTATTAGCACACGAACCAATCGAATTGTTCATTCGTGCCGCTAAAGTATTTGCCGCAGAAGTAAATGCAAAAGCTCCTGAAGCATTAGAAATCGAAGTTATGACTATGAGCGAATACGCTGAAAAGTATAACAACGGTGTTGTAGTTGACAAGCACAGCTTGGTCGATTTGCTAGATTCTGGTGCAATCGATATGAGTCAAACTTATACAATTACACTAGGTAAGATCAACAAAGACTTTTACGCTTTAGATCTACCGTTCTTGTTTAAAGACCACGATCACGCAAGTCGCGTATTCGAAGGAGAAGTCGGTGCTAGTTTGTTGGACAGCTTGCAAGAGTCTAAGAAAGTTAAAGGTTTAGCTTTCACATACTCGGGCGGTTTCCGTATCATTCCAGGTAATGAAGCAGTTGCTAAGATTGAAGACCTACGTGGTATGAAGTTGCGCACAAGTTTCAGCCCAGTTGCTATTGAAACATTCAAAACCCTTGGTGCTGATGTAGTTCCAATGGAATTAGAAGAACTATCAGAGAACTTGGCTTCAGCTAATGTTACAGTTGGCGAAAGCACATATCCTCGTGTTTATGCACTGGGACACAACAAAGTATCTAAAGTTATCAACCACACAGAACACAGCTTGTTCTTAACAAGCATTTTGATTGGTACTGATTTCTGGAATACACTAAGTTCAGAACTACAGGCAGTTGTTAGCGAAGCCGCTAAAGAAGCCGCCCGTTATGAGCGTAGCCTAAGTATCGACGACATTGCACTTGTTCAAGCTCGTGCAGAAGCCGACGGCATTGAAGTTATCAAAATGAGCACAGTAGAACAAGCTCGTTTTGCAGAAGCAACCAAAGTAGTTTACGAGAAATTTGAGAACTATTTTACTGCTGGTCTAGTAGCTAAGATTCAATCAAAGTAATTTGGTCAAGTCCAAAAAGGCTCTTCGGAGCCTTTTTTTACGACTCAATCTTGGTTGACTTGTATTCAAATTTAATATATAATACAAATGTGGACGTGAGTGTAACCGGTAAACCTCCTCCTAGTAAGCTGACCCCCAGCTGAACGGAGGGTCTAGGGCTAGCCCATAGTGGTGCCTTTGTAGGTTCGAATCCTACCGTCCACACCATTTTTTAATACACAGAGAGGCAATGATGAACAAGGCAACAGTAGTAGCACTCATGTTAGTGGTAACTAACGTGCTTGCCAGTGAAGGCCCGGAGACCATGTTCCCTACCAGCGCAAACTTTACCAATACCACTACAATCAAATGGATCACGGCGGACAATGTGCAGGCACGTTGTGAAAAAGAAAGCCACAAACGTAAGTTCGGTGGATTTGGTTATGCAGTAGAAGCTTGTAGCTTTTGGGACAAGGGACCAAACAACGAAGACCTGTGTACGATTGTCACAGGCAAGTATACAAATATGCATACACTAGGACACGAAACTCGTCATTGTTTTCAAGGAAGTTTTCACAAGTGAAAAAAGTAGCAAGTAGCCCTGAACGTAACACCTTCCAAAAAGAAGGTGCAATTCGACGAGCGGAAGAAAAGGGTGAAGAGCCTAATCAAGCATATATTGACATGTGGGAAAAGATTAAAATCGATGAAGCTAACAAAATTCACGATCCTGTTTGGCAACGGAACAACATGGAGTATGATCTCCGTAGCTCAAAAGAAATGTGTGACAAAGTTAAAGAGTCAGACAACTATGCACAAAACTTGTATGCCGCAATGTGTAACATGGATTGGCAAAGCAGAGATTTTTGGCAAGAGATGAAAGGCGAAACTTGGAGTTGCAGTTGGCGCCATGCAGGTGGCATCATTGCCGATATGCAAGAAAAGGGCGACTACATTGATTGGTACTGTAGTGGCATTGGAAATCAAGAAGCTGGATACGGGTTGGATAGTTATGTTGCTACTCCGGATCCCGATGGACGAGATTATGTGCCAGAAGGTGTAGTAACTGAAGAAATCGAATTGGACTTGAATCGGTTGGGTTGGAGGCCAGTTCCTTACACAGATGACAGCGAGTAAGAGTAAATAATATTATGACACATTGGACTATAACAGTTGAAGAAGCAGACGATGGTAGTGGAGACATTGTTCTACCCTTGCCGCCCGAACTGCTAGAAACACAGGGTTGGAAAGAAGGAGACACATTGGAATGGACTGATATGGGCGATGGCTCGTGGACCATTGCAAAGGCAACTAATGGCTAAAGACGATATTATTGAATTGACAGGATCAGTAGAAGAAGTACTACCTGGCAATATGTTTAGGGTTAAAGTAGAGAGTATGCCCAACCCACTGTTGTGTTACATGGGCGGTAGATTGAAGCAAAACAAAATTAGGATCATCATGGGGGACAACGTTCGATTGGAAGTTAGTCCGTATGATCTTACCAAAGGCAGAGTAACTTATAGGTTGTAATCATGAACATCATTCTTGAACGTGTATATAAGGTATGTAAAAAAGTTCAAGAAGATTGTCCTGAGCAGTCAACTTTCAAAAACCTACTAGGACGCATACGCAATACATTCAAATTGCACGATTTTGATATTGCAATCAAAAGTAAAAAAGATCGAGACCTAGATCAGGACAAATGGTATATCATGGCTTACTACGACAGTGAGAATGACTACAACATGGACACTGCCATTGAAGTCATAGTGTATCACAACTTAAAAGGTGACGAGCCTTTTGGATCACATCAGGTAACCAATTTTCTCACAGAAATCTTTGATGCCACTGTGCATGAATTCCGCCATCAGTATCAGAGTATGCGCAGAGATCATAACCAGTATTGCGAGCACGTTGAAACACCATATGAACGTTATCTAGCCGACGATGACGAATTGGATGCGTATGCGTTCAGCATAGCAATTGAACTGCTACGCACCATGGATGCTGAACGTGCCAAGCGCCGAATGGGTAGGATCAGTGTTTTGAGCAAGATGCGCACAGGTGCTCAATTCTCTAGTCCACAGCTAAGAGCCTATATGGGCCATTTTGGTTTGAACACACTTACCAAAAAGTTGTCCAAAAAGATATATCATCACCTGGAAACGATTGACAAGCGTTGGGTTTTTGTGTAAAATACAAAGTATATTAACTCATGTAGCGAGCTAGCAATGTCCAAAAAAGAGTTTCCCACTCAGCAAGTGCTAGAACTGGCCTGTGCGGCACAACGAGTACACGGTGCATACATCAAAGATACTGAAGCGGTTTATGCAGAAGATGGTGTGTACATGTACACCAAACAACCCAACAAGATGCTGATGTTGACTACTGTAGATCCTGCAATCTGGACAGCTGATCCAAAGGATGCGCCCATGCCACTTAGAGTGTTGCCCGAAGACACAGCATTGGCAGGGGAAATCAAAACTTATTTTAAGAGATTGTTGTTTGCGGCTATTGAAGGTGAAAATGAATTTCAAACCAATATCAACGGTTTCCTAAGTGCTGACGCAATTGCGGCCAAAAACTTTGGTTACATTGCCTGCTTGCCCAGTGTGTATGCTAGAGACAAGGTGCATAACACGGTTAAACGAGCCGCTAGGTCAGTTGAAGAAGGCTTCTTGGGAGAAGTAGGAAGCAATCTTAAAGACTTGGATGCAGAAATTCTTTCGTCAATTAAGTCAAAAAACTTTGACGGATACAACATAGATGCTATAATAAACAATAGGATGGTGTCTTGGCTTAATAAGACAAATCTTAACCCGGGTGCTTGCGTTGTAGTAAAAGCAAAGGTTAAGGACCATACAAAACATTGGAAGCATCAAAATGATGTTACCAGACTTAACTATGTGAAAGCGGCACAATAATGTACTTATGTAGAGAAGAAGTTCAAAAGATTTTAGACACTATGGACAAGTTTCCAGAGGCGGCATCTTTTGAACTGTTACAAGATCAAGAAAGCGGTATTGGTAGCGTCACTAGTCTGATTGTTCATACAACAGTTAACGGATTAGATGGCGAATTTAAAACTGAAATATCTGGAATAGAGAATTGGTAATGAGCAAAGCTAAACACAAACCATATCAATGGATCGACGGCGAAACTGCGGATCGTATCACTAGCCTTAACCTAAAAGACTATCGTGCGTACCTAAAGAAAGAACTGAAACAGTGGAAGAAGAATCCCAAATCGGATGCTAATCCCACTGGATACTGGCTACACCCAGAAGACGTGGGACTTAACATTCAAACTATTGCGGCACTGGATTTGATTATCAGTCATTTTCCAGAAACATCGGACGAGATAAAATGAAACAAGAACTAGACAAACTGTTGTGCGAGCAGTATCCAAAGATGATGGTGAACCGCAACAAAGACATGCAGGAAACTTGTATGTGTTGGGGCTTTGAATGTGGCGATGGCTGGTTCAATATACTAGATCAGCTGATGGGCAGTATCCAACATCACATTGATTGGAAAGAGAAACAACGAGTAGGTGCAATCAAGTACAACGAAATGGCCGCACAGGCCAAGGCTGGAAACTTTGACCTGTTTGAAGAAGACATGAAGGCCCTGCCTAACAATGAATATAAAGAAAAACGACTGGCAGAAATCATTGCTGGAGACTTTAGAGAGGTTCCAAAATCAATTCCGCAAGTAACACTGGATCAAGTTAAAGAAAAGTTTGGTACACTAAGATTTTATTACAGTGGTGGCGATGACTACATTGATGGTATGGTTAGTCTAGCAGAAAGCCTGACTGGTGTCACGTGTGAGAGCTGTGGCAATACTGGTAAACGCAGAGGTGGTGGCTGGGTGCATACATATTGTGAGCCCTGTGAAGATGCACGTGAACTAGCACGTAAAAAACAAGATGAAGAATGGGAAATGAAGCAATTACTCAAAGAAGGAAACGAGCAATGATGGAAAAATTTATGGAATGGTTCGGTCGTAACCGTCAAACGATCGGATATACTGTTGGTGGCATAAACGTGCTGAACGGCATTACAAGTCTAGCTCTTGGAGATACATTGGGCGGCGCATGTTTTATTTTGTTAGGTTCGGCAATTATTTTTGATTCAAAGGTGTTCAAATGATCTCAATGAAAGAATGGATGGAATTGGTTGATTATAAAATCACTGAGGGTAGTGATTATGGCTGGCAATGTTATGGCCCAAACTCTTACTGTTTAGACAGTTGGAATGGTGTTCATGGCAAGGGCGGATACAGTTTCAGTATTGTGTTCAGTACCAAGAGCCAAAAGGTCTACGAAGTCAGTGTATGCGATTATACCAATGATCGTGCATACCGAATGATCAACCCCAAGTTTCAGGAAAAGCATCGCAAAGAATCTGAATCTAAAAGTGTGCTGGCTAATCAAGCATGGGATGATGTTGACTACATTGATCTAGAAGTCGATGACGATTTTTTCCAAAAAGCACTGGCCATCAAAGATGGCGAAGACTACAGCACAGATGTAAGCGTTCCGCTGGACTTGCCAGATGACTTGCTGATGTTTGCGTTCAAAGCCGCACACGAGCAAAACATTACTTTTAATGAGTATGTTAACCAAGCATTGCGTAGTTTGATTGACAAAGTCAACAAAGGCCAGTATAATAAAGAAGATGCACAACAATGGTTGGCCGAACAAGAAGCGGCGGCAAAATTTAAACTAGAGAGCCAGGGTAAACCTTGGCCATTTGCGAAAGAAGATACTGATGAAGATCAAGCTAGTTTCTGACCTCCACTTGGAGTTCAGTGACATCAACATTCAAAACGACCAGGAATATGATGTTTTGATTCTGGGTGGCGATATTTGTATCGCTCAGGATCTGC
>Ga0136641_1000411_pt1 | contig 18369 bp, 17 predicted proteins | sample EliLak1302023Y_FD_115312 | JGI IMG/M metagenome (GOLD analysis project Ga0136641, IMG submission 115312) | Freshwater microbial communities from Elizabeth Lake, Yosemite National Park, California, USA - 13020-23Y | ecosystem: Environmental > Aquatic > Freshwater > Lake ...
AGCAAGGGCAGCAAGGGCAACAAGGGCAAAAGGGACACGAGGGACAACAACACGCATGCAACGCAAAACCGTTCAATACGACTACACCATCAGCTTTGGAGACTGCGACCCTGCTGGGATTGTCTTTTACCCCAACTACTCCCGGTGGATGGATGCATCGTCCGTCAACTTCTTTCACAACTGCGGCCTGCCCCCTTGGCGAGAGATGCAAAAGACCCATGGCATCTTGGGCACCCCTTTGCTAGAAATTCACACCCAATTCCATCAGCCCGCCACCTACGGCCAAACGCTGCAAATCTACACGAGCGTGTCGGAGTGGCGAGCCAAGGTCTTCATTCACAAGCACAGGGTGATGCGCGCTCAGGACTTGATCTGCGAAGGTGAGGAGACGCGCGTGTTTTGCATTCAACACCCAGACAACCCCGACAAAATCAAAGCCATTGAAATTCCCGAAGAAATCAAACGACTTTGTGAGTTTGAGTCCCCTTGAACATTGAGCATTGAAGATTCAACATTGAGTCTTGCTCCATATCAAAAAAATACATGGTGCTTTCTAGCAGTTAAAGTGGCGGGTGCATCATCTGCCGATGATGCTGCAGCGTCAGTTGATCAAATGTCTTTTGCTGCTCGGTACTGAGTTGAGCGTAAAAGACCTTCATCGCCTCCAAACGTGTACGCATCTGAGAGAGCATTTCTTCGTGCCGCGCTTCATGCAAGTCCATCATCTTTTGTGCCCTTTGAGGCGCAGGCAATTGGGTCAACTCTCTCATTTGGGCTCGGTCCACGGGAGGTTTGGCCAATGCCATGGGGTGCACCGATTGGATGAAACTGTCCCACAAGGGCTCTTGAGCAGGTGTCAAGTTCAATTGCTTTTTGAGTTCAGTTTGTTTTTTTTCAAACTGTGCGGCATGCCTATCATGCATTTTTTGAGTCATCCCACCACCAGCAAGCCGCTCCCTCCTCGACTCGGGACTAGGTCCTGGCGTGACCATGGGTGCAGCACCTGAGCTCACCTCAGCATTGGATTGGGCCAGAGCACCAAGAGGGCTCAAAAGGCCTACCACCATGAGGCTCACAACAAGCGGGCCCGACACGGCTTTTGTAAGCCAAGAGGATGGACTCAATTCGTTCAATTTCATATTTAACTCCTGTTGAAAATGTGAAACACATGCCTGACTTTATAGGCTTAAGATACAAGCCTTGTGTGTTTTGTATGTATTCTTGTAAAGTTCACAAAGAAGACCTTCATCCACATCACCACCTAGTTGTTACCCTTGGTTTCATGATGTATTTTCATCATACTTCTCCTCTAAAATGGTTTCAAGCATGGCATCTGCCACCAGGATGATGTCCAGTCCCAAGCCCAAACCCAGATAGAAAGTATTTCTCCACCATGACGCGAACACTCATTCAAAATGCCACCCTTTTGACCATGGACCCAGCCCTTGGAGAGCTTGAAAATTCGGACCTGCTTTTTGAAGGCGACACCATTGTTCAAATAGGCCGCCATTTGGACAGCAAAAAGGCCGACAAGGTCATTGATGCTAGCGGAAAAATTTTGATGCCTGGGCTGGTGAATGCCCACATGCACACCTGGCAAACCGCCTTGAGGGGCGTCACCAGCAACTGGACCATCTTGGAGTATTTTGCCAACATGCATGCCGGTTTGGCCACCAACTTTCAACCCGATGACATCTACATCGCGACCCTCATGGGTGCGCTCAATCAAATCAATTGCGGCACGACCACGCTGGGTGACTGGTGCCACAACAACCCAACGCCCGCGCACACGGACCGGGCCATTGATGGCCTCATGGCCTCCAACATCAGGGCGGTTTTCTTTCACGGCTCGCCCAAGCCCGACCCCAAGCCCGGACAAAAACACTTCAGTGAGGTACCTCATCCGCGCGCCGAGGTTGAAAGGCTCTTGAACACGCGCTTTAAACATCCAGGCTTGGTGTCCTTGGGTTTGGCCATCTTAGGCCCACATTACTCCACTTATGAAGTGGCCGTTCACGACTTTTTGCTAGCTCGGGAATTCAAGCTGATTGCAAGCATGCACTGTGCAGGCGCTGCAGCCAAAACACCCGATGGCTGGGAGAGATTGGTCCAAGAGGGCTTGATGGGCAACAACAACAACATCGTCCATGGCAACAATTTGACCGATGCGCAGTTGAAGATGATGATCGACTTGGGCGTGACCTTCTCCCTGACGCCTGAGACTGAAATGACCCAAGGACATGGCATGGCCATCACGGGCAGACTCCTGGAATTTGGCGCCGCTCCTTCCTTGGGCGTTGATTTGGAATCGAGCATCTCCGGTGACATGTTCAGCGTTGCTCGCTTTGCGCTTGGCACACAAAGAGCCTTGGACAACGCGCACTCCAAAGACACCCAACACAAGTTGCCCGACACCTCCACCATCTATTGCAAACAAGCTTTGGAGTGGATCACCATCAAAGGTGCTCAGGCCTTGAACCTGGACGACAAAATCGGCAGCCTCACCGTGGGCAAACAAGCCGATTTGGTCTTGATCAGTGCCGAGGATTTGAACATGTCACCCGTGCACGACCCGATCAGCTCCGTGGTCATGCAAACGAGCTTGGCCAACATCGACACCGTGATCATTGCTGGAGAAACCCGAAAAGAACACGGGCGCTTGATCTACCCCAAGCTTGGTGAGCTCAAAACCCAATTGGTTCAATCGGGTAAGAGACTGATGAGTGAACTCAAGCAAAACACCCACTGATCTAGCGTGCCTGGCTTGTCAAAGAACCATCCCTCTCGCCCCTATGGGCTCAAAGCCGACAACATAGATTGGGGCTCAATGGGGGTCCAAAGCCAGTCGAGGCACTTGAAAAAGTCTTCGCTGCTTTGCTCTGTAAAGCGCGCGGTTCTGACACTGGCCGCGTGCCCATTGCAATGAAAATCCTCCCACAAACTGCGAGACTGCAGTTGAACACGGGCGGTCCTTAAAAAGCGCTGCCGCTCAAACAACTTGAATGCTTGCTCAGGATCCCCAGGAAAGCGGTGCATCAATTCAGCCAACACCACTGAATCTTCTAAGGCCATGCATGCACCTTGGGCAAAGGACTGCAAGGTTGCATGAGCACTGTCGCCCAAAAGTGTCACCCTTTTATCGCTCCATCCACGGATGGGCTCGCGATCGGCAATGGCCCAACGTTTCTTCAAATCCATGAAATCTATCGCGCACTTGGCTGGAAGAGCCACTTGCGATTTGATGAGTTGTATATAGTCGTCATAGGCTTGATCGCTGACATGTTGCACGCCCGTGGGCAGTTTCACCACCAAGACGATGTTGAGCACACTGGATTGTCGAAGAGGATAGTAAATCACATGAAACCCGTCTCCCGTCCACATGCTCACGCCTGGGCGCGTCTTCAAGGCTTCTGGCAACTGCGCCATGGGAATCAAGCAGCGATGGGCCACATAGCCACTCTCTTTGGGCACATCCTCGGGATGGAGTTTGCCTCTTAATTTAGAACGCAATCCGTCGGCCGCAATCAATGCACTTGCGCTGAATTCCTTGCCCTCGGCACTGATGGCCACCACACCGTCCTTGTTTTGCACATAATCCACCACCGTGGTGGACTGGTTCAAATTCACCTGGGGCAACTTTGCACAGGCCTTCAGTAAAACTTCGTGCAAATCAACTCGGTGGATGGCCAAATAGGGCAAGCCTTGGTAACGCTCCAAGTACTTGGGCGACGTCAAGGGCAAGTGCAACAAGGGCTGCCCCGTGTATGCATCCAACAAATCGATCTCGGGGGGCAAATAAGAGGCGCCCAAGACGTCTTGCTCAATACCCAAGTTGCGTAGCATGGGCACAACATTGGGGCCCATTTGAACCCCATATCCAATCGCGCCAATTTGATCGGCTTGTTCGAAAAGTTGAACCGATAGGCCTTTGCGTCCAAGCGCCAGTGCAGCGGACAAGCCAGCCACACCGCCCCCGACAATGACTACGGGCTTGGGGTGTTGTGAAGTGGTGCTCATGAAAAGTTCAATAGGTAATGGGCCTGAAGGTAGGCTTGAGTTCAATGCGCAACGATCAACTCAGCCAGCAGTTGCGCATCTGCCAACAAGGCCTCGCTTTGCCCTTGGTGAATGATTTGACCACGGCTCAAAACAATGACTTGCTCTGTGGCTTGCAAAGCCAACTTGGCAGATTGCTCCACCAACAAAACCGTCAAGGACTCTTGCTGAATCAATCGACGTAAAACATCCAAAAGCATCTCAACGATCACGGGAGCCAAGCCCTCCATGGGTTCGTCAAGCAGCAGCAAAGAGGGATTTCCCATCAAGGCGCGACCAATGCACAGCATTTGCTGCTCACCCCCAGAGAGTTGATTGCCCATGTTGCTTTTTCTCTCAAAAAGCCTGGGGAAGAGATCATAGACACGTTCAAGAGGCCATTGACCCGGTCTCGCAGCGACCTTTAAATTCTCCTCCACCGTTAACGAGGGGAAAATATCTCTTGTTTGCGGCACGTACCCAATGCCCGCCTTGGATCTTTGGTGAACGGGTAAATCATGCACGTTGTGTCCACGGTATTGAACAAGGCCCTTGCTCATGGCCGTGTGTCCCATGATCGTGGCCAAGAGGGTTGTTTTACCGACACCATTGCGACCCAAGATGGCCATGGAGCCTTTCTCTGGGACGCTAAAGCTCACATCCTCCAGCACCAAGGTCTCACCATAACCCGCCCAGACACCAGAGATTTTCAAAGACCTATCGGATTCAAGCACGCTGCTCTCCTAAATACACTTGGTGCACCCGCGTGTCTTTGGCGATCTCTTGGGGCGAGCCTTCACAAAGCACAGCACCTTGAACCAAGACGGTGATTTTCTGTGCAAACTTGAACACCAAATCCATGTCATGCTCAATGATCATGATGGCGATGTCCTTGGGCAACAGATCCAAGGCGCTCAAAATCCTCTGCGACTCCATGGATGGCACGCCGGCAGCGGGCTCGTCGAGCAACAGCACCTTGGGCTTCAAACCCAAGGCGATGGCGATTTCTACCAAGCGTTGCTTGCCATAGGGCAAATCTTTGACGATATGGTGCGCGTCCGATTCAATGCCCAACAGCTCCAGCAAAGACATCGCCTCTTCGGTCACATTGGCATAGGATTTAGCGGTTTTCCACAGGCCAGAGGACAAACCCAACCTCTCTGACACCCCTAAGGCCACATTGTCCAAGACACTCATCTTGGAAAACAAGGTGTTGATTTGAAAAGTTCGACCCAGCCCTTTTTTCACACGCTCAGATTGCGATAAGTTGGAGACCTCTTCACCCCCTAAAAAGACAAGCCCCTCAGACGGCGCCAAGCGACCTGTCAGCAAGTTCACAAAAGTCGTCTTGCCCGCTCCGTTGGGACCAATCAACGCATGGCGCGCGCCCACGTCCAACTGAAAGTCGATGCGATCTGCCACGGTCAATGCACCAAAGCTTTTAGACAAGCCACGCGTCTCTAAGGCATAGGTCATGAGGACTGCGCTCCAGACTGTCGGGCCTTTGAAGAGGCCGTGAATTTATCAAGGATGCCAAGCACGCCCCCTCTGGCAAAAAGCACCACCAGGACCAACAACAGGCCAATCCCGAAATACCAATACTCGGGAAACTGTTTGGCCAAATAATCTTGGGCAAGTAAAAAGACCACCGGGCCCACAAAGGCACCGTAGAGCCGGCCCACACCACCCAAGATGAGCATGACCAACAACTCACCTGAGGGCTCAAAGCCCAACACATTCAGGCCCACAAATTGATTGGTTTGGGCCAACAAAGCACCAGAAAGCCCAGCAATCAAGGCCGACAAGGTGTACACCACCATGAGCTTTTGGTAGACAGGTGCTCCAATCGCGTGCATGCGTGCAGCGTTTTCTCGTATGCCCATCAAGGACACACCAAAGGGCGAGTAGATCAGTCGACGAATGACCACCCAGGTCAAGAAAAGCAAGAACAAACAATACAAATACGCGGTCTTACCAAAGAGATCGAACTTAAAGAGGCCCAAGATCGGCGCTATCTCCATCCCCGAGAGACCATCTGCGCCACCCGTGATAAAGGTCGCTTTGTTGGCCACCTCTAAACAAAGTGCCGATATCGCCAAGGTCAGCATCAATTGGGTGAGCCCCTTCATCTTCAAGATCACAGCGCCCGTGACGAGACCCAGTAAGCCAGCCCCCAGGCCACTGGCGAGCAACTGAATCAAGGGATCGGTGACGCCTAATTTCGCGGCCAAGATACCGGTGATGTAGGCACCCAATCCAAAAAAGGAGGCATGCCCCAAAGTGATGATGCCAGCATAGCCGATGATCAAATCCAAAGAAAGCGCAAACAAAATGTAGGTGAGCACTCTCGAGCCCAATGACAAATAATCGGGCAACAAAAAATACACCAACACAGCCAACAGCCATGGCAGGTATTCCGTCCAACGCACACGAGAATCGACCGTGTACCCCACAAGTTGACTCATGATCTTTTCCCCAACAAGCCTTGCGGCCTCCAAAGCAACAAACCGATGGTTGCAATGTAGATGAAAAATGCGCCAAACTCTGGCAACCAATACTTACAAGCCGTGTCGGTGACGCCAATCAAGAGCGCCGCCACAAAGGGACCCCGCAAACTGCCCAATCCACCCACCGACACCACAATCAAAAAGAACACCAATTGCTCAAAGGGGTAGGTGGGCTGAATCGCCACGATCTCTGCGCCCAAGCCTCCACCGAGTCCTGCCAACCCGCTTCCCACTGCAAACGTCGTCGTGAACAAGCTTTTGGTGTTGATCCCAATGGACTGCGCCATGGCACGGTTGTCAACCGAGGCTCTGACTTTGGCGCCCCAAATGGTTCTCTCAACCCCAAACCACAGGGCGGCAATGATCGCTGAGGTGAACAGAATCAGAAAAACACGGTAAGCCGGGAAGTCTCGGCCCATCAAAGAGAATTGACCTTTCAAATACTCGGGCAAGATGACGGGTTGCTGCAAAGTTCCAAAAATCAACCTGGCCACGGCCACCGACATGTAAATCAGTCCAATGGTAAAGAGCACTTGCTCCAATTCTGCCTCGCCATACAACCTAGCATAAAGCGTGCGCTCGAGCACCACACTCACCAAAGCCACCAAACCAAAACACAAAGCCAAGGCCAAGGGAAAGGGAATGTCAAATTTAGACAAGGACACCACCAGCACATAGCCACCCGTCATGGCAAACACGCCGTGCGCTAGATTGGTAAAGCCCATGAGCCCCATGGTCACCGAAAGACCCACGGAGATGACATACAAAATCATGCCGTAGGCCAAGCCATGAAAAGCCACACTCACCAAGGACGACAGAAAAATTTCCATGACTCTTCAGTTCTCATCGAGAAAATAGCCCTTACGTGCAAACATGCACCTAAGGGCTATGCATTGAAGGCTTGCTTGAAGCCTTGTTTATTTTACTTCTTCTTATCAGCCTCTTTCATGGGATCTTTGATCGCCGTCCCAATGGTCTCGATCTCGATGTTGGCCAGTTTACCCGCAACTTTTTTAACTTCTCTCAAGTACTCTGGATTGACCACATCGCGTGTCTCAGGATCGATGGAGAAAGAACCCCTAGGACTGGTAGAGCTTTTCCATTTTTTAAAAAATTCCATGGACTTGTCAGGATCTACCTTGCCGCCTTGTTCACGAATGGCCGCATAAATAGCGTCCATCGCATCCCATGCGGCCACGACCATGAAACCAGGATTCAAATCGGCACCAAACTCCTTTTTGTAAGCTGCAACAAAGGCTTTGTTGCTTGGGCGATCCGATGCTGCGGAGTAATGATGCACCGTGGTGATTCCTAGGGCCACATCACCCATGCCCTGCAACTCTTCATCGGTCACAATGTCACCCGTTCCAATGAACTTGATACCGGCTTTGGGCAAGTCCAAATCAGCATAAGACTTCATCATGGCGGTTGCCGCTTTTCCTGCAGGATTGAAACCAAACAGCACATCAGGCTTGGCGTCCTTGATTCTTTGCATGAAGGGCACAAAGTCTGGGTTGGCCAAGGGTACGCGAACACTGCCCAAGACCTCGCCGCCACCTTCTTTGAAGCCTTTGATAAAGCCCTCTTCAGCCTCATGGCCTGGTGCAAAATCACTGACAGAGGTGTATGCTTTTTTGTACTTCTTTGCCGCCCATTGTCCCAAGGGGTAGGCGGATTGCCAGAGCGTAAAAGACACACGCGTCATGTAGGGCGCATTGACCATGACCCTGGCGCCCGCAGCGTTCATGCTCACAAAGGGCACCTTGGCCTCTGTGGTCAAAGGTGCAATCGCCGCCATATTGGGCGTCCAGACCAAGCCCGTCAAAAACTGAACCTTGTCGCGAACGATCAACTCTTGAGCCACTCGCTTGGCCACATCAGGATTTGGGCCCGTGTCATCTCTGGTGATCAACTCCACCTTCACACCAGGGGGGAGCTTGTCGCCATTGAGTTTCATGTAGAGCTTCACGCCCTTGTCAAGCTGATCGCCTTGGGCTGCAGCTGCGCCACTGTAGGAGCTGATAAAACCAATTTTGACCGTTTCTGCCATGGCCGATGAACCACACGCCATGGCCAACAAAGAAACGCCGGCTAAAACAACGGCATTAAGAGTAAATTTCATAGTTTCTCCTGAAAAAGAGTGAGTAAATCTGCTGCAACAAGGGCGAAGTCTATCAAAAAAGACGGCTTTTTTTCATAAGAATTACCCTTGAGGTCTCGATTTGAACAGGAATAACCGATGGATTTGCCCAAAGAGCACTCAAAGGTTCTAGCAGCTCATGCCAAGCCCGTGGTTGGCATGAACAGAGCGCAGCCCAGTCCTTTGAAGACCATCAAAAAGAAAACACAAATTTTCCGCACAACTGGCAGCTGGGGTTGGATAATAAAAAGGAGCAAAGCAGGGGTGCTTTGATGTGAAAATCATGCCCGTCGACCCGTTGTTTGGACACATTGCCTAGAGAAAGTTTAAAACCATGAAAGCCGATCAAAATCAACTCTTGACCCAGGTGGGGCCGCAAAGTCCCTGTGGAGAATTGCTCAGACTTTATTGGCAACCGGTGGCTTTGGTCGACGAATTCAACCCCAAGCTCGACCCACGGATGCTGGAGCGTCCCGTGAAATCGGTTCGTGTGTTTGGAGAGGACTTGGTCTTGTTCAAAGACCACTCAGGCCGCTTTGGCTTGATCGACAAACACTGTGCGCATCGAGGCGTTGACTTGTCGTTTGCGAGGTATGAAGAGGATGGCATCCGCTGCCCCTTTCATGGATGGAAATTTGATGTCAACGGTCGCTGCCTGGACACACCCGCAGAACCTACTGGATCTAGGCTAAAAGACCACATCCAACAACGCCACTACCCTGTGGTTGAAAAAGCAGGTGTGATCTTCGCTTGGATGGGGCCCGCCCATCAAACGCCACCACCCTTTCCTAGATTTGATTGCTTTGAAGCGCCAGACAGCCACAGCTTTGCTTTCAAAGGTCGCTGGAAGGCAAATTGGCTCCAAGCCTTTGAAGTCGGCATCGATCCAGCGCATCCCTCCTTTTTACACCGTTTTTTAAAGGATGAGGACCTGCAAAGCATTGGAGACAACGATGCTGGCAAGCAGTTCAGGAGTGCAAGTGCGGGCGACATCCATGGCCAAAAGTGGCCCATGACACGCATCATGCGAGAATTTTGCCAACCCAAGATCAGCTTTGAGAGCAAGCCCTATGGCATGGAGATCACTTCACTCAGGCAAATGAATGAAGAACTCACCCACGTGAGGGTGACGCAAGCTATTTTTCCCGCCACCTTTGTCATCCCCTTGTCAGAGACTTTGAGCATCACGCAGTTTCACGTGCCCGTGGACGATGAGCACACCTATTGGTATTCATTTTTCACCAGCTTTGACAAACCCTTGAACAAAGAGGCCATGCGCGAGCAGCGCCTTCAGTTCATCTCCTTGCCCGATTACATTCCCAAATCAGGCGCGCACAATCAATGGGGGTTCAATGCCAAAGAACAGTTGGACCAAACCTACCTTGGCATGGGAGAAGAGGACATCAATGTTCACGACCAATGGGCGGTGGAGAGCATGGGCCCTGTTCAAGACAGGACCCAAGAACACCTTGGCACATCAGATGTGCTGATCATGGCCAACAGGAGAGTGCTTTTGAAGGCCATTGAAGATGTGCAAAAGGGAACAGGTGCACCTGGTGTGTCCAATGCGCAAGTTTCAGTCTCGCGTTTTGGGCCCGATATTGTCGATGGCGTTGCACCGAGCGAACGCTGGTCAGACTGGTGGAAAAGCCAAGTTCAAAGCAAACATCGTTCGTGTCAGTGGCTAAGCGATGAGAGATCGAGCAGCTCAGCTCTTGCCAGCGCAAAATAACACCCTCACTTTGCGCACCCTTCATTTTTAACTTTCAACACCTAGGCGCTCAACTATGCATTTCTCCACACTCTGCGGCTTGGACGACAAGGAGCGCGAAAATGCCATTCAAGCCTGTTTGAAAAAAATGGATGAATGGGAGGTTGAGCAAATCCGTTTTTCTTGGTGTGACATTCACGGCACCACACGGACAAAAACATTGATGCTTGAGTTTGCCAAACAAGCCTTGAGAAGTGGTGTGGGCATGGTGAGCACCTTGCTGCTCAAGGACAGCTCGGACAGAACCGCTTTTAAAGTGTTCGAGCCCGGCGGCACCCATGGCATGGATGGCTTTGGCCAGGGCAACAACGTGACCCTTTTGCCCGATCCCAAAAGCATCAAGCGGCTTCCCTGGGCGCCTAAAACCGCTTGGCTTCAGTGCCAGGCATGGTTTCAAAACGGCATGCCTGTGCCCATGGACTCCAGACGCATCCTTGAGCGTGCGTTGAGCACCTTAAAGTCGCATGGTTTTGCCTTGAAATGTGGACTTGAAATTGAGTTTCACATTTACAAGGTCACCGATCAAAGCACGCAACTCAATCCCCACTTGGCCCCATGGCCGGGAAATGCACCTGATGTGCAACTGATACACCCAGGTTACAGCTTACTGAGCGAAGCTTGGAGTGACTTGTGCGACGAGCCCATGAAGATTGTGCAGCACACGGCCCAGGGCCTGGGCTTGCCTCTCATTTCTTTGGAAACCGAATTGGGGCCCAGTCAAGTTGAAGCGGTCTTTAGCCCAAGCCAGGCGCTAGAGGCGGCTGACCACATGGTTCTCTTCAGAAACGGCGTGCGCCAGGCCTTGGCGCGAGCCGGCTACCATGCAACCTTCATGTGCCGCCCGCCCTTTGAATCCATCATGTCCAGTGGTTGGCATTTGCACCAGTCCTTGCTTGAACTGCAAAACCACACCAACGCCTTTGAAAGAGCAAGCGTCAAAGCAGATGCCGGGCCGCTCGATGCACAGTATTCGCTCTCAGAAACGGGCGAAGGCTATTTGGCGGGTTTACTTAAACATGCCAAAGACACAACGCTGCTTTGCACACCGACCATCAATGGCTATGCGCGGTTTCGACCCCATGCCTTGGCGCCTGAGTCCATTCTTTGGGGGCGAGACAACCGAGGCGCCATGCTCAGAGTCATTGGCGAACCAATGGATCCATCAAGTCGGATTGAAAATCGACTGGGTGAACCCGCTGCCAACCCTTACCTGTACATGGCCTCGCAAATTTACGCGGGCCTAGACGGCATCACTCAAAAACTCAAAGCCCCTCTTGCAACACTGAGTCCTTATGAAAAGACCCCTGAGAACGCAGCTTGTGCTGAGCGCATTCCCAACACGTTCAAAGCGGCCTTGAACTCATTTGAAAACAGTGCTTGGATGCGTGAGTGCTTTGGCGAGGATTTTGTTCGCTACTACTCGACGTTGAAACATGCTGAACTAGAGCGCTTTGAGAGCGCTCCAGACCCCAAGCTGTTTGAAATCCAAGAGTATTTCAGCAAAATTTAAAGAGGCACTGCCAGCATGGTGTCAATGCCAAAGGACTCAACAATCACCGCCATTTTGCGAACCAGTGTTCTTTTGTCCACCAAGACCAAGGTGGCCTCGTACCTTGCAACCATGTAAAGCGAGGAGACGCCCTCTTCGCTAGATTGGTACACCACCAAATTGGCCTTTGCCAACACATGGCCATCTTCAGTAAAGGAGGCCTGAACATTGCTGACTTGTCTGAGTAAACGACTGCGTCGATAGGTGAGCACCCCTTTGGCCAACATGGCAACACGGTCCTTGATCATCCCAAAGGTAAAGCAACCCATGATGGGCAAAGGCAGGCCCAAATCTTTGTTTTCTTTGGAGAGGATTTCGTAGGTGCATTGATCGGGGTCAAATAGACCTGTCCATGCATCAAAGCGCTCCTCGTCTAAATTTTCAGCATAGACATGAAAGAAGTGTCTGATGGCGTAATCCAGTTCAATCGCGTTCAATGGCAAACTCCTAGAGAAAAAGAACAATCGGCTTGGTTCGCTTGAGGGGCCTTCATCTAAAAACCCATGATCTTGTGATAGTGCGACCAAAACCCGCGAATGGAGATCTCTTGGGACAAGTAATCCGTGTCCTCTATGGCTCCAACACCCCCCATCTCTAAAACTTCGTGCGTGCCAGGTGCGCGCGATTTGATGCCCTCTTGCACCAAGCGCAGGGCTTCGCCATCCTCCAAGGAGATGTAGCCTGAGGGGCCAATGAAGTTGGCGGTCAAAAGTTTCTCGTAGGTTTGCTTTGGCGTGTCGCCTTCAAACCCCAAGTAGGTGATGTGCAACTCCACCAAGTCTGGCCCCTTGGGTCTCAAGTGCCTGATCGCGTAGGTGTTGTCCACTTGGGCAATGACGAGGGTTGGGAAAATTGACAAGATGGTGGTTTTGTACCCGTCCCCCAAATCCAATGGCACTTGGGTCAAAGCGGGGTCCGCCATTTTCATGTTGGGGTTGTATTTGCCAGTGCCTTCAAAAGCTTTCTCAACCCATTTTTGCTGCTCTTTGTCGCTTTCACTCAAGATGGAATGGTTCCAAGTGTTTTTCAAGTCCGCATCCAATTTGATCCCCCCTTTCATCGTGGGCTGCTGCAGCCCAAAGGAGACTTGAAACTGGTGCAACAACGACCCATGGTAAGGGTCTCGCACATTTTCGTTGTACAGCTTCCAATTGCCCGGTATTCTTTGGCGCAAGTAACCCAAGACCTTGGGCTGTCTTTGCACCAACAAACGATCGATTTGAGACAAAGAATGGGGGCCCAAAAATTCATGCAAATCGGGAGGATTTGAGGAAAAACTGCCAAAGATCAAACCTGCATGAACTTTGACTTGAAGTTTTCTTAATCCGTGCTGTGCCTTGTCAAAAGAGGAGGGCATGCCTCCCTTGCCATTGATCCCCTGGGCCATCGGCACGCCCATCAAGTCGCCCTTCAAAGAATAGGTCCACAAGTGATAAGGGCACGCCACTTTCAGCATGTTGCCACGCACTTGTGTCACCAGTTGTGCACCGCGATGCGCGCACGAGTTCTCAAACGCGCTGATGCTTTGGTCCTTGTCGCGTGTCACAACAACATGGGCGCTACCAATCCAAGTGGTGACAAAGTCCCCAGCACTGGCAAGCTCCACTTCATGGGCCAAATAATTCCAAACATCTGCTTGAAAAATTCTTTCATTTTCCAAGGCATACACATGCGGATCGGTGAAGACTTCATAAGGCACTCTGGAGAAGTCTTGCCTGGGCCAATCTAAATTGATCTGACTTTGAGTCGGTACTTTGCTCATTTGAACCACTTCTATGTGTTTGTTGTTGCGGTATGAAAAGACAGTTCAAATTGTCATCGGATTTGGCTTTTAAAAGAGAGCTTGACTGACCCTCTCTTATCCCTGTAAACCCTATTGACTAGACCCTCATCTTCACCATAATCAGGACTGCATGGATGGCGTGCATTTTTGTACCACTGTCTCCAGCATGGGGGCTTTGATGGGACTGGCTTCAATCCTTCACGCCTGCTTTTTCAAAACTACCAAAGGTTGACCGGTGTCTTTGCGCAATTCATTTTCTCTTCAGCTTTTTCCTCTGCTTGGGCTCATCTTACCCTTGCTGATGGAGATGACCCCTTTACATGCACAAGAGAACAAAGCGGCAACGCCGCCCGTCTCAGAGGCACCCAACACCTACCCTAGCAAAACCATCAAACTGATTGTTCCCTTCATTCCTGGCTCTTTGGTGGATGTCATGGCCAGAGCCTTGGCCGAAGAGCTTCAAAACACCTGGAAAACCACTGTGGTCGTTGACAACAAGGCTGGTGCCAGCACACTTTTGGCTGCCAAAGTTGTTGCCAGTTCAGCCCCTGATGGCTACACCTTGTTTTTACCCACAGTGACCACGTTCAGCATGGCGCCACAACTCATGTCCAAGCCTGGCATTGACCCGGCCAAAGAGTTGACACTCATCGCAAAATTGGCCGTCACCAATTTGTATTTGACCGCTCATCCCTCATTTCCAGCAAAAACCATGCGCGAATGGATTGAGGTGGTGAGAAAAAACCCCGGCAAGTTCAGTTACGGCTCTTCAGGCAACGGATCACCTCAGCACATCTTCATGGAGATTTTGAAAAAGCAACTGAATCTTGACATCGTCCACATCCCCTATAAAGGATCCAACAGCGGTATGCTGGACCTCTTGTCTGGGAAAGTTGACATGTCCTTCATTGATGGCGCCTTGGCAGGACCCAATATCAAATCTGGCGCCTTGGTGGGCTTGGGTTCTTCCATGTCCAAGCGATCGAGCTTGTTGCCCAATGTCCCGCCGATTTCCGATACCGTTCCTGGCTATGATTGGTCAGGATGGCTCGGGTTTGCTGGTCCCGCCAACATGCCACCACAAGTGCTTGACATGCTTTCAGACTTTATCAAACGCTATCAAGCCACACCAGCCTATGCGGCCATGCTTGAAAAAGGCGGCATAGAGCCTGCTGAACACATCAAAGTGGCAGACCTGCCCAAATTCATTCAAAATGAAAACAGACGTTGGGCACCTGCGATCAAGGCCTCAGGTGCAACGGTGGATTGAGTACAAACTTTGTAAACCCAAAAGGCCTAACGCTTTTCAATGTTGAGCCAACAACTTGTGCATCTCTGGCCTTAGAATCCCTTATCACTCAACGATAAAGAAGCATGGATCACCGAATCAGAAGAATCGTCACGGGTCACGATGACCAAGGAAAAGCCATTGTTGAAATGGATGGTTTTGCCCCCAATCAAAAAGTTCGTCCAGGCACAGGACTGGTCAGCACTTTGATATGGGTCACTGAGGAAACGCCCGCCAAATTAGACACACGACAAGACCGAGCAGATCAAACCCTAGGTGTCCCCCCACCTCGAAACGGATCTGTCTTGCGGGTGGTGGACTTTCCACCCGTCAGCTCTCAAAGCGCGGCCGTCTCTCAAGAAGACATCTTAAAAGAGATGGGCGTCAAAGACACCTCCAGCACGCCTGCAAGACACGCCTTCATGCACCGCACTGCAAGTGTCGACTACGCCTTTGTTTTGTCCGGAGAGATAGATATGCTTTTGGATGACTCTGAAGTGCACATGAAAACTGGAGATATCATGGTGCAACAAGGCACCAACCATGCTTGGGTGAACAACTCCAACGAAATTTGTAGAGTTGCCTTTGTCTTGATTGACGGCATAGATCCACTGAACAAGGAGTGAACATGAAGTTTGGAGTATTTGATCACCTTGATCGCGGGCAGGTCTCTATCCACGATCATTTTGAGAATCGCTTGAAATTGGCTGAAATTTATGACCGTGCTGGCTTTTACGCCTACCACATCGCAGAGCACCACGGCACCCCATTGGGCATGGCTTCCTCGCCAAGTGTTTTTTTAGCCGCTGTGGCCCAAAGAACCCAAAAACTGCGCTTTGGTCCCTTGGTCTACACACTGAGCCTGACCCATCCGATCAGAATCATTGAAGAGGTCTGCATGCTTGACCAAATGAGTGGCGGACGCTTGGAGCTGGGCATTGGGCGTGGCAGCTCGCCTTATGAAATGGGCTATTTCGGCGTGAACGCAGAGAACTCAGGCAAACTCTACATTGAATCCTTTGATATTGTGATGATGGGCCTCAAAGAGCGGTTGATCAACTTTGAAGGTGAGCACTTTCAATTCAAAAATGTGCCCATTGAACTTGAATGCATTCAAAAACCTACGCCACCCATTTGGTACGGTATGTCTCAAGCGCATGCAGTGCCATGGGCTGCACAAAACAATGTCAACATTGTGTGCAATGGTCCAGCTGCACCCGTCAAAGCCATCACCGATCGCTACAAAGTGGTGTGGGAGGAAAAGAATGGCTCCAACACCTCAAGTGCCCCACCAAAAATGGGACTTGGCCGACACATTGTGATCGCTGACACTTATGACAAAGCCTACGCTCTTGGCAAAAAGGGCTTTGACAAATGGTACCAAAGCTTGCAGCATTTGTGGCGAGTCAATGGCAACCCCATGACCCGGTACTCGATCCCAGAGGACTACGACATGGCCGTTAAAGGCGGTATGGTGTTGGTGGGCACAGCAAACCAAGTCCAAGAGCAGTTGCACAGAGAGATTGAACTTTCAGGTGTGAACTATATCTTGACTCGCTTTGCGTTCGGAGACTTGAGCTTGCAAGAGTCACAATTTTCTCTTGAGAGCTTCGCGGCCGAAATCATGCCAGCGTTTGAAGAGCAATTGGAACTGGTCTGATCGTTTGCTGTTCGTTTGCTGGTCATTTGCTTACCCTAGACCGCTCCTGAACAATTCAAGGACTGCCTTTCATTCAAACTTCGGTTCTCTTTTTTCTAAGCGAGCACGAATACCTTCGGTTTTATCCTTGGTCGCAAACAAGAGCTGAAAAGATTTTCTCTCAAACTCCAAACCCTGCTCCAAAGGTGCACTCATGCTTTGAAGCACGGCTTGTTTGATCGATCGAATGGCTTGTTGCGGCCCACCCGCGAGCTGTTGCGCCAGCTTCAAAGCACGGGCATCGACCTCTTCATCGGCCACCACTTCACTGACCAAGCCCATGTCAAAGGCCTCTTTGGCTGAAAACAAGGCACCCGTCAAAAGCCACTTCATGGCCTTGAATTGACCCACAGCTCGCGTGAGTCGTTGTGTAGCACCGCCCCCAGGCATCAAGCCTATTTGAACTTCAGGCTGTCCGAGTTTGGCCAAGTCTGAACAGACGATGATGTCACCGTGCATGGCCAACTCCAAGCCCCCACCTAAAGCGAAACCTCTAAGAGCAACCACCACGGGTTTGGAGCAGGTGCTGATGGCGCTCCACAAGGAGCCCATTTGACGAGCAACAATTTCCATCGGTTGCGCATCGACGTATTCGTTGAGATCTGCACCTGCGCAAAATGCCTTTGCGCTGCCTGCCAAAACGATGGCTTTGATGGATGCATCTCGGTCAAGCTCAGTGAACATCTGGGCCAAGGCCCGGCGCAACTCTAAATTGAGCGCGTTCAAAACCTCTGGCCGATTCAAACGAACAACAACAACACCAGAGGAGACGTTTTCTCTAAGCAGGACTTGAGTATGCATGTGCCGTTGACTTTCTTTGATGTCGCTTTTGTAGGCTTGAACCTGAACTCTGCGCTAGAGAACTAGAGCGTAGAAAAAAAGGGCTTTATTGCCCCAAAAAGTGAGCTTGACGCTTCTCAAAGAAGGCGTTCAATGCCTCCATGTGATCCGCTGTTTGATGCGCCAAGCCTTGCAATTGTCCAGCGCGATCCAAGGCTTGATCTAAAGAGCTGGTTCTTGCCTCTTGCAGCAATTGCTTGGTCCAGCGCAAGACCTGGGGCGGGTTCTTTGCGATGCTTCTTGCAAGGCTCAAAGCCTCATCCATCAAGGCCTGCGCTGGCACAACTTTGCTGACCAAACCTATTCTCAGGGCTTCATGTGCATCAATACTGTCACCGCTCAAGGCCATTTGTGCGGCATGGGCGTAGCCGATCACTCTGGGCAACAGCCAACATCCACCGTCGCCTGGAATGATGCCCACTTTCACAAAACTTTCTGCAAAAACCGCCTTTTCACTGGCAACTCGAATGTCACACATGCAGGCCAAGTCGTTGCCCGCACCAATTGCAGCTCCATTCACAGCAGCAATCATCGGGACCGTCAAGGCTTGAAAAGCTCTAGGTATTCTTTGAATGCCATTTTTGTAATTGTCAGCAACTTCAGAGGGATTGCCCTTGAACATGCCCTGCTTGTCTTTCATTTCGGCAATGTTACCCCCAGAACAAAATGCCGTTCCTGCACCTGTCAGCACGCCAACTCGCACTTGAGTATTTTGATTCATGTGCTCAAAAATGGTTTCAAAGGCATGAAACATTTC